>Ga0233360_1000035_pt1 | contig 46355 bp, 30 predicted proteins | sample ElkDunMinimDraft_20_FD_180671 | JGI IMG/M metagenome (GOLD analysis project Ga0233360, IMG submission 180671) | Fecal eukaryotic communites from dung pellets of Tule Elk in California, USA - Elk Dung A0 | ecosystem: Host-associated > Mammals > Digestive system > Large intestine > Fecal | place...
CGGTAAGTATTCGAAGGCGTTCACCACCAAGACTGACAACAAGGGCATCTATTCACTGACAGTGTATGACGCACCGAGTGCCATCACCTACTCTTCGTCGGATTATATCAGCCAGACGGTCAATTATGATGGCTTCGCGGCTTCATCCCAGCTGGGCGAAGTGGCATTGAAGTCCATCACCGGTGCCACCATTACCACCTCGTTTACCTACCGTACCAGTGTGGAAGAGGGTGCCACACCGGACATTCAGGATTGGTACTCCGACTATGCGAACGTAGCCTATAGCATCTATAACAAGACACAGCAGAAGCCCATCAATGACTTCAGTGTGCAGTATCCCTCTATCGTACTGCTCGAAGAGGTGGCCGAGGGTGACGAGTTGGTGCTTACCGCAACGAGCAAGAATGGGGCATTCGTGCCCGTGGAGGCAACTGCGGTGATTGACGCAAGCAATCGTGCCGAGGCTATATTCGATATCGTGGCCCTCGGTGGCATCAAGGCTTCGTTCACCTCGACCGACAACTCAGCCGTAGTGGGTATCCTCTACAATGCTGGCGGTCAGTTGGTGAAGAAGTACAACTACTCATCGGCTACCATCACCATCAACGACTTGCAAGATGGCAAGTATACTTTGGTGTCGATGGGTAGCAGCACGCTCTTCAACTCTATCTACAACCTCTCACAGTTGGCAAGCACAGGCTTGAAGGAGGGGATAGACTATGTGAAGAACACCGTCGCCGTAGAGAGCGGACTCATTGCCACTATCAGCAACAACCTGATACCCACACTTGACGAGAGCAAGCTCTACTACACTGGTGATAACACCAGGTTCTCTGTGAACAAGACATCGGTAACGGCCGGTAACTATCTCACCCTGAAGGGTAAGATTGACTTCAAGAACGTGTATGCCTCCAAGGTGAGCAACGTAAGTATGGTGATTGACCTTCCCGAATCGGCTGAGTTTGTAGAGAACTCGGTGATGGTGGGTACAGGTATCGCCAGCTATACGCTCGATGGCAACCGCCTCACCATTCCCTTGGAGCGTTATACCGACCAGGTGCGCTTCTGTATCATCCCCACTACAGGTGGTGACTATGCACCCAATGCCTTCGCTCAGTTCACGATTGATGGCAAGGAGGTGCTGCAACCGATAGGTAGCGCACACTATACCATCAAGGACTTGAGTATCAGTGTGCCGAGCACGGTAGCCAAGACCACCATCCCCGTTAGTGGTACTGCACTTGGCAACTCTACCATCCAAATCTATGACAACGGTGTGCTGATTGGTGAAACCACTTCGCTTGCCAATGGCGTATGGAGCACGACTTGCGAGTTGGATGAACCTTACAACCTTTCAAAGCATAAGATTTATGCGAAGGTCACCAATAAGCAAGGGGTGGAGCTGATTTCTGAGACGAAGGAATTGGTATATGATATGAATGCCATTCAGGTAAACAAGGTTACGATGTATTATAATGGTTATGTGAACGAGTTTGATTTCCAGAATCCTTCAAGCAAACCTCAAAGTTATATCTATTCAAGTAATACAGCATTTACTTTTACCATTGATTTTAATAATAATGATACAACTAAAGTTTCTAATGTAATTCTTTATGTTAAAACGATGGACAATACTTGGGTTCCTCTTTCTACTATGTATGACAAGAAAAAAGGATTGTGGGTTGCAAGCACAACTCATACGGAGTTGAATAGTTATCCTGTGAATGTGAGTGTAGATTTTGAGAAAAACACTAAAGTTGCGATAGATCGTTTATATTTTAATAAACTTTTCTTGCAACCAGATTCTTTATTCTCTGATATACAAAGGAATAATGACTTGGCTTTATTGCTAGAGCAAAAAATTGCTGAAGAATTAGGAAAAGCCGAAGATTCAGTAAATTATCAAATTGTAGATTCACTTTTTCATACACTATATGAATTGTGTGGAATTGAAAGAAGTACAAGAAAAGAGACTAAAGATTCTATATTAGTAATGCCCCAGGATGAATGGGAAAAGTATATTAATTCTAGAATTGAATCTATAGATAGTTCTGATAGTCTTTCTATAGATAGTTTAATGCTTGGATTTAATCAAGATTTATATACTATTGTAGATGAGTTGAATACATATCAAATGCAGGTGGAGTGTTTGAAAAAAATAGATGAAACAGTTCTGCTTGCTGAGGGATATACAGAAATGAATATGACAGATGGAAGTTTAGTGTATATTCTTAGCACAGAAAACAGTCTGTCTGTAATTGACCCATTCTCAGCTAAAAAAGTTTCTATAAGTCTTGATAATAATGGTTTTACGGTATTCTCAGGGCGTACCTCTATTATAGGACGCGTTAGTAATCTCGTTGGAGAGATTTCCAACAAGATAAATGCGATAACATCTTTGGCAGCGAAATTTTGTACCGTATTTGATGAAAAGATTATGAAGCAAAAACGTATAGTGGAAGACGCGATTTTTGCTCAACTTGAGATTCAAACTAGAATTGATGGGGTTCCTTGGTGGGACGGTGGAGATTTAGAGCACTTACTAGGGGACTTGAAAGCTCAACGACTTGTAACAGAGAAAGAATTAGACGCACTTGAGACGCTTAGACGATTTGAAACAGCACGAGGTTTTCTTGTAAAAATAGCTAATGGCATATCTTCAATTTCTACAATCTTCAATGGGTATAGAATGATTACAGATTTACAAGATTGGGAAGTTGTTATCAATAGTATCAAATCTCCATGTCCAGAAGCTGATGTGGCGACTGCAAGTTTGAAATCTCAGGCAAGAGATTATGCGAATACTGTAGGTACTGGGTATGCTGTAACATTGACGGCTGATGCAGTTGGACTTGCTATGATGATTCCTAGTATAGAAGCAAGTATATTGACTGCAGGTGGAGCACTTCCTATAGTCATTGTTAATATAGCAACTGTTACAGCTTCTATTTTAGCAGAACAACTGGCGATTAGTAACTCTAACGATTGGAAAGCGCAAATTAGAAGTAATCAATATTCATTGAAATCTTTATGTTCAGACCCAAAACCGGAACCTAATCCCGGAGGTGGCAGCGGTGGCGGAAATGGCAATGGTGGTAATGGTGGAGAACATAGTCCACAAACACCTGATTCGGAGCCTGCAATTGACCCCTCCGGCTACGTCTACGAAGGCGTCTCCTCCAACCGTGTAGAGGGTGTGATGGCCTCATGCTACTACAAGGAAACCGTAGAGGACATGTACGGTGACCTACACGAAAACATCGTGTTATGGGATGCCGAGCAATATGCCCAGGAGAACCCGCTGTTCACCGACGAGAACGGCATGTACCGTTGGGACGTGCCCCAAGGCCTGTGGCAAGTAAAGTTCGAGAAGGAGGGCTATGAGACCACCTACAGCGACTGGCTCCCCGTGCCTCCTCCCCAGCTCGAGGTGAACATCGGCATCAAGCAGAGCACTCAGCCCGAGGTGAAGACAGCCCGTGCCTACGAAGACGGAATCGAGGTTGAGTTCAGCAAGTACATGCAACCCGACCTGCTGAATACGGAGAACATCTTCGTAACCAAGAACGGAGAGACCGCCACCGGTAGCGTGAAACTGCTCAATGAGGAGCAGTCATACGAAGGCAAGGCTGAGACCTACGCCTCGAAGGTACGCTTCGTGCCCGAAACGGCATTCCTCACCACCGACGAGGTGGTGCTCACCGTTAGCCGCAAGGTGAAGAGCTATGCCGGTGTGCCTATGCAGGAGGATTACACCCAGGAGTTCGACATCGAGAAGGAGGTGAAGAGCCTCGTGGCAGACTCAGTGATCAAGGTTCCCTATGGCGGTAGCAGGCAGATGACCATCAGTGCACTGCCCTACGATGCAGCCATCGGCAAGAGACTGGTGGTGAAATCATCCTCATCGATGATAGCCACCGTAGATGCCGACACCCTGGTGATGGACGAGAACGGCCAGGCCACCGTGACCCTGACAGGCGAACTGCCCGGTACGTCCGTGGTAACCTACTCGTTGCTGGATGCCGATATCACCGGCATGTCCACCGTGCAGGTAGCCATCCTTGAGGATATGGTGACAGCCAATCCTACGGCATCGAGAGTCTCGGGAACGGCAGTATATCGCGGAACGGAAGTGACGCTCAGCTGTGAAACCGAGGGTGCGGTGATCTACTATACCCTGGACGGCTCCTGTCCCTGCGATGAGTCTACGCAGATAGAGTACAAGGAGCCGATAGCCATCACGGAGGATAGCGTTGTCATCAAGGCGATGGCCGTGTCCGGAGACATGTTTGAGAGCGATGTGGTGGAGTTCCGCTATACCCTGAAGAAGACCACCCTGGGCCTGTCGCTCAAGGAGGGCTGGAACTGGGTGTCACATAATGTGGAGACACCTGTCGCAGCCACGGAACTGGAGAAGAATGCGGTACGCATCGTGAGCCAGACCGAGGAGTTGGTGAACGACCCCACATACGGGCTCGTCGGTAACCTCGACAGCATCAGCCCGGTTGAGGCCTATAAGGTACAGGTATCGGAGAATACCGGGTATACGCTGACCGGCTATGAGTACAATGCGTCTACGCCGATGACAATTAGTGCCGGCTGGAACTGGCTTGGCTATCCCGTAAGTCAGGTGATGAGCGTGGAGGAGGCTTTTGCCCATGCTACCCCGACGGAAGGTGACTATATCGTAGGCCAGGACGGACTTGCCCAATATGCTGACGGCAAGTGGACGGGCACACTGCTCACCCTCTCTCCCGGCAAGGGATATCAGTACCATGCGGAGAGTGCTTTCGAGTTCGGCTACAATACGTCTATCGTATCCAAGGCCAAGGCCCTGTACGGAAGAGGTGTGGCCAATGCTACTCCCTGGACAGCCGACAAGCATAAGTACCCGAATGTGATGAGTATCATAGCCGAACTCCATACCGGCAATGATGTTGCGCACGGCTTTGCTGTAGGTGCATTCTGCGGAACAGAGTGCCGTGGCGTAGGCAAGTATGTGGATGGCAAGCTGATGATGACTGTCTATGGCAACGGAGGCGAGAAGATAGACTTCGTGGCGATAAGCGACGGATCGGAAGAGACCTTCACCGTGGTAGAAACGGTGACATTTGCCGAGACGCTTTTAGGCACTGTCAACCAACCCTATCCGCTGCACCTCGGTGAAGCGACCGGCATACAGTATGCCCATACTGGTTGGGATGTCCGTATAGAAGATGATAACCTCTACCTGTCGCTCGCCGGACAGACAATTGGCCGTGTTACATTGACCGATGTGTACGGCAATGTCGTATTGGCCGCAAGCAATGTCGTATCGGAAGAAGCCATCTGCATCTCCGCGCTTCAGGATGGTGTGTACATTGTGACTGCCGAACAGGATGGAGTAATGTATTACAAGAAAATAATGAAAGTTGGCAAATAAAGGCACATGCTGTCCTCTCCCGCTTCAGGGCGGGAGAGAGCAGCTGCCATAAAACAGGAATGATTATGAAAAGAAGAATTTTGATTAGTTGGCTGCTATGTCTTTTGCCACTTTGCTGCATACAGGCCCAGGAAAGCCATTGGCAATGCGACATCCGCAGTTTTCAGTATGACATGACGATGTATGTGGCCCTTTCCCTCGATGGCACCCCCATCGTGCAGGATGGATATGAGGTGGCCGCCTTCTGCGGTGACGAATGCCGCGGTGTGGCCACATTGGAGACGATAGCCGGCACAGACAAGGCCTATTATTACCTGAGAGTGCGGAGCAATGTTACTGAGGGAGAGACGATCACCTTCAAGTACTACCACACCGGTACACGACAAGAGGTGGTGCTTGACGAGACAGTGGACTTCGTGTCGCAGGCAGTCACCGGATATCCGAGCGAGCCATTCGTGTTGACCGGTGTCAATACCCTGCTCCCCGGCGACGTGAACGGAGATACCAAGATAACGGCCGTTGACATGATGATGCTCATCAACAAGGTGCTGGGCAAGCAGGTGTCATCGTCGTTCATCGAGGCCGGTGCCGACACGAATGCAGACGGTAAGGTAACTGCGGTAGATTTAATGAAGATAATCAATATAATTTTAGGAAAATGAAAAAGGCATGTTTGAAATTGCTCCTCCTCTTCATGTTGTTGGGAGGAGGTATGGAGGCTTATGCACAGGCGACGTTGTCGATGGATGACGTGAAGCTTAAGCTGGGTGAGACAGCGGAGATCAGTATAGACATGAGCAACAGCGTGGACATACAGATCGCCAGCTTTCAGATCTCCTTGTCAGACGGGCTGGTATTGGTACCGGCGTATTATGATGAGGACATTGAGGAATATCGGGTGATGCAGTTCGCCCCGGAGAGAAAGCCCAAGCGTGGACAGCTGGAAGAGAACCTTATCAGTGACAATACCATAAATGTGCTGGCCTACAGCTCAGCGGATGGCGGTATCTTCAAGGGTTCGGAAGGTGCCATCCTGTACTTCACGGTCAAGGCACTGGAGAATACCGCTCCGGGAACCTATAGCATCACCTTGACCGGTAGCGACAAGCTCGTCTCGCCTGACGAGGTGGGATACAACCAGGAAGATGTCACGGCTGATGTCACGGTCTATCAGGTTGTGGAGGTGAAGGTATCCTCGGAAGGCCATGGCAGTGTGTCCGGAGGAGGTGAGTACGAGACAGGGACTGAAATAACCCTCACGGCGACACCGGACGAAGGATACCATTTCGTGGAATGGTCGGACGGCTCAACAGAGAATCCCTATACATTTGTGGTCAGCGGAGCTGCTGAATTGATTGCCTTGTTTGAAGCAAACAAATACGAGGTCGTATTTACCATCGACGATGAAGTGGTGAAGAAGGACTCCGTAGCCTATGGTGCCGCCATCACTGTTCCTGAGGCACCTGCCAAGGAGGGTCACACCTTCACGGGCTGGGGAGAGATACCCGCTTCGATGCCTGCCAAGGACCTGGCATTTACGGGCACCTATACCGTGAACAAGTATGCGGTGGTATATAAGGTTGACGGTAAGGTGTACAAGACCGACAGCATCGCATACAATGCCCCCGTTACCGTGGAGCCTGCTCCCGTGAAGGAGGGACATACGTTCAGCGGATGGAGCGAGGTTCCTTCATTGATGCCTGCCAAGGATGTGGAGGTGACCGGCTCGTTCACCGTGAACAAATACGAGGTTGTATTTACCATCGACGGTGAAGTTGTGGAGAAGGACTCCGTAGCCTATGGTGCCGCCATCCCTGTTCCTGAGGCACCCGCCAAGGAGGGTCACACCTTCGCCGGCTGGGGAGAGATACCCGTTTCGATGCCCGCCAAGGATCTGGCATTTACGGGCACCTATACCGTGAACAGGTATGCGGTGGTATATAAGGTTGACGGTAAGGTGTACAAGACCGACAGCATCGCATACAATGCCCCCATTACCGTGGAGCCTGCTCCCGTGAAGGAGGGACATACGTTCTGCGGCTGGAGCGAGGTACCTTCAGTGATGCCAGCCAAGGACGTGGAGGTGACCGGCTCGTTCACCGTGAACAGGTACGAGGTCGTATTTACCATCGACGGTGAAGTGGTGGAGAAGGACTCCGTAGCCTATGGTGCCGCCATCCCTGTTCCTGAGGCTCCCGCCAAGGAGGGTCATACCTTCGCCGGCTGGGGAGAGATACCCGCTTCGATGCCTGCCAAGGATCTGGCATTTACGGGCACCTACACCGTGAACAGGTATGCGGTGGTATATAAGGTTGACGGTAAGCTGTACAAGACCGACAGCGTAGAGTACAATGCGCCCATTACCGTGGAGCCTGCTCCCGTGAAGGAGGGACATACGTTCAGCGGCTGGAGCGAGGTACCTTCATTGATGCCTGCCAAGGATGTGGAGGTGACCGGCTCGTTCACCGTGAACAAGTACGAGATTGTGTTCATTTTCGACGGTGAAGTGGTGGAGAAGGACTCCGTAGCCTATGGAAGTGTACTGGTAGCTCCCGATGTGGAAGAGAAAGAGGGGCATTCTGTCACATGGGATAAACTGCCAAAGACAATGCCTGCCAATGACCTGACCATAAATGGAAGATATATTGCTAATGTATATATTCTCGTTTATAAGGTTGATGGTGTAGTCTACAAGACTTACAACGTAACATACAATGCCCCCATTACCGTGAAGCCTGCTCCCGTTAAGGAAGGACATACGTTCAGCGGCTGGAGCGAGGTACCTTCATTGATGCCCGCCAAGGACGTGGAGGTGACCGGCTCGTTCACCGTTAACCAGTATAACGTGACATTTGTTGTTGATGAGGAGGTTATAGCAGAATATGTAGTGAACTATGGTGAAACCATCTCTCTTCCCGAAACACCCGCGAAGGAGGGTCATACCTTCAGCGGTTGGGACGGAGTGCCGGAGACTATGCCCGCCAAGGATCTGACCATCAGCGGCACATTCGTCATCAACAAGTATCTTGTGACCTTCAAGATCGGTGATGAGGTGATAGCTTCTTATTCACTTGAATATGGTGCTGCCATTGTCATTCCCGAAGCTCCCGAGAAGGAGGGACATACCTTCAATGGCTGGGGTGAAGTGGCAGAGACTGTACCTGCCGGTGATGTGACATACGAGGGAACATATACCGTCAATATATATAAGGTATACTACTATGTAGGCGAGGAGTTGGTGCATACAGCCGAAGTTGCATACGGTGAAGCTATTCCCGAGTATGTATATGAGCCTGCGGAAGAGGGCTACACCTTCCTCGGCTGGGTTGGCGAGACGTACGCAACGATGCCGGCACACGATGTGACCTATACGGCGAATATTGATGATGCCATCGAGCATCTGACCATAGATAATGGGGAACTGACCATTTATGACCTCGCAGGCCGTAAGGTGACGGATACTGAGAATCTGCGAAGCGGTATCTATATCATCAATGGCCGTAAGGTAATCGTCAAGTAAGACAACATTCTGTCTGAAAAGGATATCCACGGGAGTTCACCTTAAGGTGGCTCCCGTGGATGTTATTATGATTGAGAGATAAAACTTGACGGAATGCTAAAAACGCGAGTTCGATATAAGAACCAACGAAGGTGACGATTGCGTGGTTATGTGTGTCTTTCTCTCATCACTCGCTTACCGTTATCTCCTTCGAACTTTCAGTGGCCATGAACTCGGGGGCATACATGCACCGGATGGTGCTGAGGCCGCTGGAGAAGTGGCCTGCGTGACTTACCCAAAGGTCGCTGTCCACGAAGTAGCTCCCTTTGTCGATACGATAGAAGTAAAGCTTCGTTGCACTGTTCTCTACGCTACAGTAGTAGCCAAGCCCGTTGGTGAAGGTGTAACCTGAGCGTGTACTCACAGGCTCCAGTGCTGTGGGCCGCTGTAGGTGTAGCTCCACATAGTCCATGGCGCGGTCGGCTGTGAACTGCAGACGTACTCGAATGCGGTCACCTTTGGCAAGGGAGGTGAGACCATCAGACAGTTCAATAAGAATGTCCTTGCCATCATGATTCTCTACCTTATAATAGGTACACTTTAGTGTCAGTCCTGTACCCGAAGCCTTCACCTTGTTGGCATCTTCGTAGTACTGCCAGGTCATGGAGCCCCAAGCCATAGAAGGCGTTTCTTTTCCTTCCAATAGGATAGGGATTTCGGGCATTGCGGAGACTCTCTTTTCAGGCGTTACCTCATACTTTACGGTTCCTCGCTTGTCCTGTTCAATCAGACGAAGTGTTGCATTCTTTACCTTCACATCCACGTCTTTTGCGAAGAGTGATGTCTGCTCTTCTCGGGATGAGGCTCCCATGAGTGCGTGTATGGCCTGTGCTGTGGCTATAGAGTTGTTCCACTGCGTAGTCTGCTTCTGCTTGAGGAGCCATTGCTGCATACGCCCGATGATGTCGGCAGGTTGGTCCAGGCGTTTGAATGCCTCGATGAGCAGGGCTTGCGTGGCAATGGGATTGCTGTCCCAACTCCAACCGTAGCGGTTATCGCGCCAATAAATGCCCATTTCATCGGACTTTAGGGAAGACTGGCGCACTACCTCGGCTATTGCTACCGCCTTGTCGTGCTCGTTGAGGCGGATGAGGGTAAGCATCTTCAGCGCCTTCTGCATCAGAGTCCCTTGCGTAGCCTTGTCCTTCATCAGCAGTGCTTTGTAGTGCTCGTAGGCAGTGCTTGGAGTATTGCCAAACGGAATCTCCGGGAACATACTGCGGGCATACAGATAGTAAAGCGCGTAACTATCAAGCGTCTTGGGCTTGCGCTTCATGCGGCTGAAGGAGTCGTAATAGTTGGCATCAAGGAAGTGGATGCCGTGCTTAACCATGGTGTACAGGGTGTCGTTCTGAGCGATGTTGAGGCAATGCATGGCCTCCAGCTCGCCCAGTCCCTTGATGATAAGGAGTGTGGTGTAGCGGTCGCTGTCGAATCCGTTCATCCATGCCCAACCGCCATCAGTGTCTTGGTTGGTGGCAAGGCGACTCAGCAGGCTTTGGCATAGGGTGGCAAGGCTGTCGCGACGATAGAACTCTCTGTAGCCCTCCACCTCGGGGTAGCGGTCTATGAGGTAAGCGCCCATCGTGGCTGCATAGTAGCGGTGGAAGAGGCGCTCATTGCTCGGGTTCTCCTCCTTGCAGAGCGGAGGCAGAGCCTCTATGGCATACCAGATGGGATTGGGCACGAGCTCCAGCGTTAGGCTCTTGTGCTCCAAAGTGGGGGAATGCTTCTCCTTGAGTGCATCGAAGACAAACTCGCGCTTCTCCTTGCCATTGACATATAGCGCCATGGTCTCGGTCACGAGTGTACGGCGTGGGAGTATGGTGATTGTCGCCTGTTCGCCATCGCTATATCGCAGGCTCTCTGCGGTGATGCGATAGGTCAGATAATTCTCTCCCGTAGGTGCGATAATCGGGAAGGATACCGAGGTGCTGCTGTTGGGAGCGATGAAGACTGCTTGCGACTGCTCTCTTCCACCAGTCTCCAGCCTTACAACAGCCTCTATCGGTTCATCGCCACTATTCGTCACCTTGGCCGTGAACTCGCACTGGTCGCCCTCGTAGAGGAAGCGCGGCACATGGGGCTGCACCATTAGGGTCTTGCGGGTGACGAAGTCGAAGTTCACTCGTCCGTGCTTCAGGTCCTTGGTGTGGGCAATGCCCTTCACGTGCCACTGCGTCAGCAGGTCGGGGGCGGTAACGGTAAAGGTCACCTGTCCTTGCTCGTCGGTGTGTAGGTTGGGGAGGAAGAGGGCGGTGTGGCGCAGGTCTTTGCGCAGATAGGGCTCTTGAGTCTTTGGCTCGGAACTCTCTGAGTCCTCTGATATCTTGGAGGCTTCGGAGGATACTGCCGATTCCTCTAAAACAAGTCCTTCAGCGCTGGCCATATCAAATCCTGCGCGGTTCTTGGCTTGCCCTCGTGCGGTGACTGGCGCTGCAAGACTATAGAAAATTTGGTCCTCTCTCAAGCCCTCGGGCAGGCTATAGTATTTCGGTTCGGTGGGGTAGGATACGTAGACGTACGTGTTGTTGTCCCATGCCCACATATTGATACTCCCCATCTGTACCCTTCGTCCGTACTTTATAGGCGACAGGGCGATATCCCAACAGTTTCTGCCATAGCTGTCGAGAGCCGCATCGTAGATGCTCAGGATGAATGACGATTGCACCGGGTTGCCGCGATGGTCGCTGATGCGGATGGTGCATTGCTCCTTCTCGCCTGGTTCGAGGTAGTTGCGCAGAGAGGATAGCTGCACGTTCAAGAGCTCAGACTTGTTCTCAAGGGAGAATATCCACGAGTCGATACGCGACACATTCTCTTTCGCAGAGACGAGGTCAACTTTCATCCTACCTCGCCACTCCTCCTTGATGGGTATGCGCAGCGAGGTCATCTCATCGGTGAGGCATAGTGTGCCCTTGTCTGCCACGCGGTTTTCTATCTGTATATAATAATGTAGGTATACCTCGCTGTAGCGTGTGCCCACATACAGCACGGCTGTATCGCCCGTCTGCACTTCGCGTGACTTCACTCTTGTTTGATATAGCATATAGGATGAAACGGTGCCTTTGCCCTCGCCCCATAGCTCCAGATGGTAGACTTCGCTGTATTGCTTGTCGCCATCGGTGTATGTCGCGGTCAGTCGGTAGAATCCGTAGGGCAGATCCTTGGTGAGAAGGAGGTGGCTGTCTTTGTCCGATGCCGTCTGTTCTGTACGATGGATATAGGTGTGCTCCTCGTTCCATTGTTCCCTGTCCGTATACCTCTCGACGGAGGTGAGGATATGGTTGCTGTGAGGAACCTCCAATTTGCAGAGCTGTAGGGTCACATTGTCTGCCATACGCTCTCCGTTCAGTGTGCGTAGAGAGTAAGCGATGCTGTCACCATGCCGGAAGATGGCGGGATTGGCAAATTCAATATGCTTGGTACGATGCCCCACGACGAAGTTTGTCTTGGCCGTTTGTGTCTCTCCATTGCTGTCGGTGATGTGTGCCGTGATGATGTAGTTCTGCGTGGCATTCTCTGCGAGCATAGGATTGCAGTTCGTCTTGATGGGAATGCAGAAATTGCCCTTTTCATCGGTCGTTGTAGTGCCTGACTTCTCGGCAAGGTATGCATCCTGCAAAGGATAATGCCCGAAGATGGTCATATCCATTACCTGCAACTCATACTTTACCTTGGCACCTCCAACGGGCAGTTCTGTGAAGGTGGTGGCAGTACCTTGTACCATCAGACTGTCGCCGAAACGTACTGCTCCCTTCGGGCGTTCCATCTCGACCTTGAAGGTGGGTGCCTTGAATGCCTCTACATTGATGGTATGGTACATCGTGCGTTTGCTTAGGCTATCGGTAGCTTGTAGTCTGAAGCGTCCGGCAGTGATGCCTTCGGGCAGGACAAAACTACTGTTGAAGCGGCCCCACTCATCGGTCGTCCCTTGTATCGAAGCCACCTCCTTATACCGTGCATCTTGCAGCGTTACGCCTATGGGGAGCTGGCTCTTCACGTGGCTACCCTCCTCGTCGTGGCAGTAGGCGATGAGGGCGAAGTGTATCGTATCGCCCGGTTCATAGGTATGCCGGTCGGGGAGGAAGGTGAAGAGCGTCGATGCCTCTTCATCCTCTCCATACCTGTTTCCAGGAAAATCGGCATATCGGAACGAGTAGGTAGCTCGTGATACTCCGTCCGTAGCCATCAGGTAAAGGTCGCGGTAGTTGCCTGTGGGCGATGGCACAGTGAAATAGCCCTTCGCATCGATGCTGTAGTCCTCGATGAAGTGGGTCTGCTTATCGGTCTTCTCCATCAGCACCACTTCACAGTCTGTCACCGCCTTGCCTGTGGTGGCATCTATCACCATGCCGATGTATTCCCCTTCGGCATCGTTGGCCATCATCGACAGCTTCAGGTTGCTCACGCTAATGGCGGTAAAGGAGGTACGCTTGGTGTCCTCGTCCTGCTTGCCGTTGTTGGAGGCAATGACGAAATAGTCGCCTGCATCGAGCGCTGGGAGCGGCAGCTCCACCTCTTTATATATATAAGGATTGGGATATTCGGGGAGAATAATTGGAGATATTTTTCCTACCGTTTTGCGTTTTATCACTTCTTTAAAATTGAAGTTATCGATAGTCTCGTCAGCGTGACGCGGCACGATGCGATAGGCTATGCTGCCCGCATTGCGCAAGGTGATGGTGACGCTGCTTTCCCGTCCAGGGAGTAGGTTCTTGTGGCTTTCCAATTTCAAGTAGGGATGAGTTGCACGCTTGTACAATGCCTCACCCGTCTTGGCCCATTCGCTTTTGGGAGCAACCTGGCGGATGTGCTTGAGGTATTGCTCCATCTTTGCCGCCTTCTTCAGTTCCCGCTCAACAATCTCTTTCCCACTATACTCATAGATGGCAGGCTTATGATAGTCGGCCAGCTTGAACAGGAACATGGCCTGCTCCGTAGGAGCATTGCTGTAGCTCTCGGCTATGCGTTCCAGCCCTTCGATGTAAGCTTCTTGCAGCACCTCGGTATCGGAGCAGCCCTGTATATATCCCATCGCTTTCATACGCCTATGGTCAATATGAGCACGCACTGCGGCATCGGTGTTCTTCGCGTGGTAGCGGGTAAGCTCTTGCAACTTGCCTAGTTGCCATAGCTCATAGGATAGCGTGTCGCTTGGCAACTGAAGGCTGATAAACTCCTCGGCAGTACCGTACAGCTGGTTGCGATGGCTGTAAAGTAGATTCTTTATCTTGGCATTACTCAAGTATATGTTGCTGGGAATAATCGCGTGCATCACCACATCGTAAAGGGTGGGGCGCAAGCGCAGGCTCAGGGTGTCGCCCTGGATGAGCAGGTCATAGTCCTCGGCCTTTGTCGCTTTCAGGGCCTTCTCTTCAGCGAGAGCCGCCTCGTAGCAGAGGCGCTTGGCATCGGCAAAACGCCCTGCGCTCCACATCGTCAGGTCATCAATGGTGGCTCCAAGCAGTGCCTTGATGGTGAGTGGAGACAGCTCCTTCGTCAGCTTTGCCTGCTCGTTTCGCCACTGATACCTGTTCTTATAGTCATCCAGTGCCACGCTCAGCAGGGTATATGCGATGCTCTTGTCGATGCCTTGCAACGCGGGGATGATGTCTTGATAAGCCTTGACAGAGGCCTCGATATGCTCCTCCTGATACCCTGCAGCCGCTATGCGTCCTTTATATACGGCCTTGAGCATCGCGTGGCTGTCGCCCTTGCGTTTGGCCTTGCGCAATAGCGCTTCGCCCCGCTCGTATGCCGAGGTGTAGTGCCCTTGGGCAATGAGTGTGTCTATCTCTTGCCATTCGGTGATGGACTTGTTCTGTGCGCTCAGCAGCGTGGTGCATAGGAGCAGTGCGAGGGTCAATAGCTTCTTCATAGCAATGAGAGTTACATTCTTTCAGTGCAAAGAAACAGTTTTTCGCCAATAATGCCAAAGAATCGGACTTACAATTTCCTTACAAAATACTAACAATCGTTCACAAATGCCAAAGAATGCCATGATTCACAGCACCTGATACGCATATAGTCAATCTTTGTCACTTTATCACCAACAAGGCTAAGTTGTCATCCCTGCACAATACGCATCACACGGAGGAAGTTGCCTCCCCAGAGTTTCGTGATATCCTCTTCAGTGAAACCTTCAGCAAGAAGCCGACGGGTGAGGTTGATAACCTCCGAAGCATCAGAACAACCAATGATGCCACCATCACCGTCGAAGTCGGTACCTATACCCACATGATCGATGCCGGCTACGTTTACCATGTGGCAGATATGGCGTACGGCATCGTCTACGGTAGCACCACCCTCCTTACGTAGGAAACCGTCGTAGAGACAGGTCTGCACCACACCGCCCGAGGCGGCAAGGGCACGCAATTGGTCATCGGTGAGATTGCGCGGATGGTCGCAAAGAGCGCGTGCTGAAGAATGACTGCATACGATAGGTGTACGGCTTACTTCAATAGCTTGATAGAGACTACTCTCTGCAGCGTGCGAGAGATCAACCATCATACCCACACGGTTCATTTCACGGATGGTCTCACGACCCAAGGCACTGAGGCCACCATGCTCGGCATTGCCGCGTGCAGAGTCGCACAAGTCGTTGTCGCCATTGTGGCAGAGCGTCATGTATACTACCCCACGGCGGCGGAAGTGCTCGATACGGCTCGTGTCATCACCGATGGCATAGCCGTTCTCTATACCGAGCATTAGGGCACGGCGTCCTTCGCGCTTCAAGCGGTACAGGTCATCAGGAGTATAGGCTATACCCACGCTGTGGGTGTTGTGGGTCACCATCGCCTCTATCTCGGTGAGCAGTCGCTCGGCCTTGGCAAAAGCAGCGTCAAGCGAGGCCTTGTCGCGTTCGAGCTGGCGCAGATAGGCCACCATGATAGTTGCATCGAGGTGGCCTTCGGTCATTTTATGTAGGTCTACGAGGATGCGTGGGTCGCGATTATCGAAGCGTATTTGTTGGTCGAACTTCATCGGAGTATCACAATGCGTGTCGAGTGTGAGGATACGGTTATGTAGCGTGCGGGCTGCAGCAAATGAGCAGGCCTCATCCACAAGCCAGTTGAATAGAGGTATCATCGTACGGTCTCCACCCAATATCATACACTCGGGATGCCACTGTACACCTATCATGGATTTATGATTTGTGCTCTCTATGGCTTCGATGAGTCCGTCGGGAGAAACGGCTGTGGCCGCAAAGCCTGGCGCAACCTCCTTGAGGGCTTGATGGTGGAAGGAGTTGACGTGTAGATTGGTGGTGCCAAAGATGGCAGCCAACTTGCTTGATGAGGCAATGCGCACGCTGTGTGTGGCCACGTGACGTTCAGTGTCCTGACTGTGCTTGAGTGTGGCCGAGGTCTCTTTGTAGATGTCCTGATAAAGTTTCCCGCCGAGAGCGGCTGTCATCACCTGTATGCCACGACAGATGCCAAGGATAGGGATCTGGCGATTAGCGGCAAGGCGCACAAGTAGCAGCTCCTGGCTGTCGCGGGCAGGGTTGATGGAACTGAGTTCGCGTATAGGTTCTTCACCGAGATAGAGCGGGTTGATGTCCCCTCCACCCGAAAGGATGAGCGCGTCTACCCTATCGAGCAGACTGACCATAGCATCGGTATCGTCAAACGAGGGGATGATGAGCGGCGTACCGCCAGCCTCGAGTACCGAACGATAGTATCCTTCGAGGAGAGTACATTTGCCGCTGTCATAGTTTCCTGTGATACCGATTATCGGGCGGTGTTTATGTATAGGAAAAGAGGAATGCAGTGATGCGTATTCCTCTTCGATATTATACTTTGTCATAGGCAATCATTCTAACGTAATGGGACGTAAGAATTCTTAACGACTTACTTTACCACTTTCATCTTTTCGAATCCTTCGCCGTAGACACCTGTGACATTGCTCTGTGAAACAAAGGCTTTAGGATCAATGTCATGGATGATACGGAAGAGATTCACGGCATCTTGCCGGCGGGCAAGCACTACGAGCACCTTGCGGGGCTGTTTGCTGTACCAACCCATGCCATCGAGTACAGTGACACCGCGATGAAGTTTGGAGTTGATGTAGTCGGCTATCTCTTCATATTTATTAGAGAAGATAAGGAACTGTACCGAACGACGGGTACTATTGATGTAGTAGTCGAGCGATACGCTCATAATGACGAGAGCCACAAAACCGAACATCACACGGCGCCAGTCCTGGAATACGAAGTAGCAGCTGCTGATGATGAGAATGTCGGTAATCATCGTGGCACGGCCAAAACTGATGTTGCGATACTTGTTGATGATGGCATTGACGATGTCCATACCACCGGTACTACCGTTGTGTGTGAATGCCAAGCCTACACCGATACCCGCAGCTACAGCACCGAGCACACAGGCCATGAAATCCTGCCCGGGACCGAGGAGCTGCATGAACTGGCCGTTGTCGTCGATGAACCACTTCTGTGTGATATCGAGCATTACGGTGAGCATACCTACGGCATAGACCGTCTTGAGACAGAACCGCCATCCGAGAATGCGGAAGGCAAAGATGAGCAACACGGCGTTGATACAGAGGTAAGTCAGTTGCATGTCGATGCCTGTGGCATAGAAGACAATGGCCGAGATACCGGTGACACCACCCATCGTAATCTGGTAGGGAAGCATGAAGCAACTCCATCCCAATGAGTAGATGAAAAGTCCGAGAGCAATGGCAAGGTAGTCCTTGACCTCGCGGAACAGTTTTTGTCTGTCAAGTAGAAAGGTTTGCATGGCGATAATTTTGAATGAAAAGTGAAGAGTGAAAAGTGAAGAGTCGCATATCGCGCTGTAAACTCTTAACTTTTCACTCTTTATTCTTAACTGATTACAATGTTAACGATTTTCTTCGGTACTACAATCACCTTACGGATGGTCTTGCCATCAATATACTTCAATGTATTCTCGTTTGCCAGTACGGTTTGTTCGATGGTGGCATTGTCCATGTCGGCTGCAAGGTCGAGGGTGAAGCGGGTCTTGCCGTTGAAGGAGATGGAATAAGTTATGCTGTCCTCCTTGAGGTACTCCTCATTGCATACGGGCCACTGGGCATCGCATACAGAGCCTTCGCCACCGAGCAGTTCGTACAGTTCTTCGCATACGTGAGGTGCAAAGGGGGCGAGGGTCACCACGAGAGGCTTCAGTATATCTTTCTTAGTGCACTTGAGCGATGAGAGTTCGTTCACACAAATCATGAAGGCGCTAATAGAGGTGTTGTATGAGAAAGCCTCGATGTCGGCAGTCACCTTCTTGATGAGCTTGTGCAGTGACTTCAGTTCCTCCTTAGTGGGAGCATCATTGGTCACGAGTAACTCGCCATTACGATTGTAGAAGAGGCTCCAGAACTTCTTGAGGAAGCGGTGGCAACCGTCGATGCCGTTGGTGTCCCAGGGCTTCGACTGCTCTACCGGGCCGAGGAACATCTCGTACATACGCAACGTATCAGCGCCATACTTCTCGACAATCATGTCAGGGTTGACCACGTTGAACATCGACTTCGACATCTTCTCCACAGCCCAACCGCAAATGTACTTGTCATCCTCAAGGATAAACTTGGCATCGGCATACTCGGGACGCCAAGCCTTGAAGGCATCGATATCAAGCACATCATTGGCAACGATATTTACATCTACGTGGATAGGTGTTACATCATAATCCTTCTTCAGATTGTGTGACACGAAAGTGTTGGTGTCCTTGATGCGATATACGAAGTTGCTGCGTCCTTGAATCATGCCTTGGTTCACCAGTTTCTGGAAGGGCTCTTCATTCTTACTGTAGCCGAGGTCAAAGAGAAATTTGTTCCAGAAACGTGAGTAGATGAGGTGACCCGTAGCATGCTCGCTACCACCTACGTAGAGATCTACATTTTGCCAGTACCCGCCCACTTTGTCATCCACGAGTGCTTCGTGGTTGCGAGGATCCATATAGCGCAGGTAGTAGGCCGATGAGCCTGCAAAGCCTGGCATGGTATTCAGTTCGAGGGGGAAGATGGTAACGTTGTCAATCTTCGCATTCTCTACTACGCAATTATTCGCCGTGTCCCAAGCCCATACGGTAGCGTGTCCCAATGGAGGTTCGCCATTTTCAGTGGGGAGGAACTTTGCCACTTCGGGCAACTCGATGGGCAAGCAGCTCTCGGGCACCATGTAGGGCATTCCCTCCTTATAGTATACGGGGAATGGCTCACCCCAATAGCGCTGGCGACTGAAGATGGCATCACGCAAGCGGTAGTTAACCTTCACGCGGCCGAGACCCACTTCCTTGATATATTCCTTGGTGCGTGCGATAGCTTCCTTCACGGTGAGTCCGTTGAGAACGAGATCACAGCCTCCCATCTGTTCGGCACGCGGAGAGTTCATCATGATACCCTCTTTGGCATCGAAGCTCTCTTCTGAAACGTCGGCACCTTCGATGAGCGGACGTATCTCGAGACCGAAATGCTTGGCAAAGGCATAGTCGCGACTGTCATGGGCAGGCACAGCCATGATGGCACCTGTACCGTAGCCAGCAAGTACATAATCGGAAATCCATACGGGGATACTCTCACCAGTGAGGGGGTTGATGGCATACGAACCACTCCATACACCAGTCACTCGACGGTCTGCAATGCGCTCACGCTCGGTGCGCTTTTTGGTGGCATCGAGGTAGGCCTCCACAGCCTCCTTCTGCTCGGGAGTGGTAAGTGTTGCCACCAGCTCGCTCTCGGGAGCGAGTACCATGAAGGTAACGCCAAACACTGTATCGGCACGAGTGGTGAATATGACAAACTCCACATTGCTATCTTTTACTTTGAAAGTAAGTTCGGCACCTTCGCTGCGACCTATCCAGTTGCGTTGGGTCTCCTTGAGCGAATCAGTCCAATCGATGTTGTCGAGTCCGTCGAGCAGGCGGCCTGCGTATGCCGATACGCGCAAGCACCATTGGCGCATCTTCTTCTGTACCACGGGGTATCCTCCACGCTCCGACACTCCGTCTACCACCTCGTCATTGGCAAGCACGGTACCCAATTTGGGACACCAGTTCACCATTGTCTCACCCAGGTAGGCGATGCGGTAGTTCATCAGCACCTCCTGCTGCTCCTTCTCGCTCATGGCTCTCCACTCGGCTGCAGTGAAAGTCTGTGTTTCAGATTGTGCAACATCGATGTCCTCCGAGCCTTTCTGCTCAAAGTGGGCTACCAGATCCTCGATAGGCATGGCCTTGCCCTTGGCATTGTCGTAATATGAACCGAACATGCGGATGAAGGCCCACTGTGTCCAATGATAGTATTCAGGGTCGCAAGTGCGTATCTCGCGGCTCCAGTCAAACGAGAATCCTATCTTGTCCAACTGTTCACGGTAGCGTGCGATATTCTGTACGGTCGTGATGGCAGGGTGCTGGCCTGTCTGTATAGCATACTGCTCGGCAGGGAGTCCGTAGGCATCGTAACCCATGGGGTTAAGTACGTTGTAGCCTTGCGAACGCTTGTAGCGGGCATAGATGTCTGAGGCGATATATCCCAGCGGATGTCCCACATGAAGCCCTGCACCCGAGGGGTAGGGGAACATATTAAGTACATAAAACTTCTTCTTCTCAGGGCCTTCAGTCACTCGATAGGTATGGTTGTCCACCCATCGCTGCTGCCATTTCTTCTCAATGTCTCTGAAATTGTATTCCATATATATTGTCCGTTTGTAGTTTTCTATTATTCAAAGGGACAAAATTAACTCAAGCTGAGTGAAATGCCAAATTTATTTGATGGTTTTTTTAATGTTCATTCTTTATTCAAAGCGAGGCTCTATTCCCAATGGCATATATTATTGACTTGGTTGTAGCTCTTCTGAAAGAGTAAAAAACAAAAAAAATTGCATTGCCTCATTCGTATTCTTATCTTTGCAATGTAAAAAGCGAAGATAAGCTGCACTCGTTGGAAATAAAGCAAGCTTTATTCACTCGTTTGCATTATCTTTGCATAATAAAAAAAAGAAGTCACCTATGACCACGGACGAACGATATATGGCACGATGTCTGCAACTGGCACGATGCGGAAGGGCAAAGGCGGATCCTAACCCGATGGTAGGAGCGGTAATTGTGCACGACGGAACCATCATCGGCGAGGGATATCACCGCCAATGTGGAGGCCCGCACGCCGAAGTCAATGCCATTCGCTCCGTGAGCGATGAACACCTGCTCGGCGAGGCGACCATCTATGTGAGCCTGGAACCCTGTGCCCACTATGGGAAGACTCCCCCGTGTGCCGACCTCATCATCGAAAAGAAGATTCCGCGCGTAGTCATCGGATGCCGCGACAGTTTCGACCAGGTAGACGGGCGAGGGATATTGAAGCTGCGGGAAGCAGGCATCGATGTCACCGTCGGGGTGCTGGAGGAGGAATGCCGGAGGCTCAACCGTGCTTTTTTCACCTGCCATAAGGAGAAGCGTCCTTATATCACATTGAAATGGGCCCAGTCGGCCGATGGTTATATGGACACTCTGCGTAGCGCGAGCGAGGGGAAAGCGCCAGCGCAGTTCTCTAACGAAGGGAATGCCCTGAGAGTGCACCGCCTGCGTGCCTTGAACGATGCTATCCTTGTAGGACGCCGTACAGCGATGCTCGATAATCCTTCGCTCACCACTCGCTTATGGCCAGGACATAACCCCTTACGTCTGGTAATCGACCGTAGAGGAGAGCTGGGAAGAGAGCTTCGCTTGTTTGACAAAACGACAAAAACCGTCCTTTTCACCGAGGTTTTTCGCGATTTTGACGACTCGGATATGATAGAGCAGGTAGGTGTTGACTTCGGCAACGACATATTGCCGCAAATCAACCGATGGCTCTACGAGCATCGGGTGCAGCGGCTACTCGTAGAGGGAGGTGCAGATACGTTGCAACGCTTCATCGATGCAGGACTCTGGGATGAGGCTCACGTGGAGACAGCACCCATCAAGCTCGGTGGAGGAGTGGAGGCTCCGCATATCGGGAGTGGACACGGAAAGGAGACTTTTGATTGCTCCGGGCATCAAATTAACTGTTTTTTACACGAAAAATAGCTTTTTTACTCATCTTTTAATATAAAACAACGTATTTTGTAGGGGAGAAGCCGAAAATTGTTGCTAATTTTGTCGTTTGAATTCAACATAGACACTCAATGACAATGAAAAAAATAGTAATTGCGCTCCTCTGCCCGCTTTTCGTGGGTATATCTCTCACGTCGTGCCTGCCCGAATCGGAAGAGACGGAACTTTCCTCGGCCGTGGCGTTGCTCTCATTCGGCATCAACGACCTGAAGACCCGACATACCATCACATTGAGCAACGGGAAGGACTCTACCTACACCACGATTATGGCCGCAAGCGGCATACGCTTCACCATTGACCATCAGCAAGGTATGGTATACAATAGCGACTCCATAGCCTATGGCACCAATGTGACACGTGTGATCACTAAAATCAGTGCCGACGGCTATGTATATTACTACAAGGATGGGGAAAAGACTGGATACAATGCCGAGGACTCCATTGATTTCACCCACCCCGTCAAGTTTACCGTAGTATCATACGATGAACGCTTCTCACGCGACTATCTCATCAGCATCAACGTGCATAAGGTCGACGGGAAGAAGACGCATTGGGAATGGCTCAAGGATGCCGATTTTGCGGCTGGTCTGTATGCCGAGCAGCAAGCCATCATCAAAGACGGACAGTTGTATGTGCTCGGCAAGAGCCATACAGGTGAAGGCTACACCACCTCTACCGCTATCGCTGACGGTAAGCACTGGAGCCAGCCGGCACGCTGGGCAGGTATTGAGGGCAATGCAGACTGCTCTTCGATAATTCTCCACAACGGGAGTTTCTACCTTCTGGCCGAGGACGTACTTTACAGTTCTGAAGACGGCATTGCCTGGCAGAAGACCAATGTGGAAGGACTCACCTGCTTGCTTGGCGTGACCTCAGAGAGCAATCCTATAGCATGGGGCCTTATAGGAGACACCTTTGCCTCATCGGCCGACATGAGCACATGGGAAACCAACGGCCAGAATACCGAAAGCGGTATGGACAAGCGTATAGCTGCATTCAGCCATCCTTTACGCACCAATAGTAACATACACCGCAGCATCATCATAGGTACTGGTAGCCAGAACACCGACACCTGTGCCCAGGTATGGAGTAAACTATCGACCGAGGAGAAGTGGACAGAGGTAGTGCCTGCAGGTGTCAACACTTACGGATGCCCCAACCTGGAAAACCTCGCAGTGGTGAGATGCCATAATCGTATGTATGCGTTTGGCGGCAAGAGTATCGGTAACCGCCAAGTACCCATCGAGGCGTTCGGCGCTTGCTATGAGTCGCGCGACAATGGCGTGACCTGGCGTGTGCGCGACGATGGCTTCACCATGCACCCCAGCTTTGCCGGTTCCACGGACACCTTCTCTGCTGTTGCCGACGACAAGCAGCGGGTATGGGTGATATGGAACACATCGGGCAAGGTGTGGCGAGCCACCTGGAGCAACAACTGACACTTCACATACGCAGTACACGATGAAACACTATACACACCGATATATCGTCCTACAGATAGCAGCAATCCTCCTATTGCTGCCTTCGGTGTATAGAGCATCGGCACAAGAGCTTGAATACAAGATGGAGCTGGGAGGTATGGCAGGCGGGTGCTTCTATATGGGTGATGCCAACTACATCACTCCGCTGAAGAATACAGCCATGGCCGGCGGCCTGCTCGCCCGTTACAATTTCAATCCCCGTATGGTGGTCAAAGGAGACCTGGCTATAGGACACATACAGGGAAGCACCGAAGATATTGCCAACCAGTTCCCCGGCGACGGACACAGCACCTTCGAGCGCAACGTATACGAACTGGGCGCACAATTCGAGTACAACTTCTTCGCCTACGGCACAGGAGCCGGATACAAGGATAGCCGCAAACTGACCCCCTACATACTCGCAGGCATAGGACTCACCTATGCCCCTAAACCAGCAGAGCATGTATGGGCGATGAATATCCCGGTTGGCATGGGCGTGAAGTATAAACTGGCAGAACGTATCAATATCGGTGTGGAATGGACGGTAAGGCTCACCACCACCGACAAACTCGACGTGACCGCTAAGAGCGGACTTGTCCTTGACGACCCTTACGGAATAGAAGGGAAAGGACTGAAAAACAAGGACAGCTATTCGCTGATACTCGCATACATCAGCTATGACCTGTTCCCGAAATACAGGAAATGCAACAACTAATCCCGACAGGAAATATCATCACTCAGAAACATACATATCGACATATATGACTTACAAGGAACAGTTAGACTACAACCGTATACCACAGCACATCGCTATCATCATGGACGGCAACGGGCGTTGGGCTAAAGCCAAGGGCAAACAACGTGGCGAAGGACATATCGCCGGCGCGTCGGCCCTGCACGATACAATGATGCACGCAGCCCAATTAGGTGTGAAGTATGTTACCGTATATGCCTTCTCTACTGAAAACTGGACACGTCCCGACGAAGAGGTCAACGGCTTGATGGCCCTACTGTTCGAGAAACTCGACCTCGGCATCTTTATGGACAACGACATACGCTTCTGCGTCATCGGTGACACCGAACGCCTGCCCGAGAAGGTACGTGAACGTATGAACTACTGCATCAGCCAGTCGGCAGGAAACCAGCGCGGTACCCTCACCGTGGCCCTCAGCTACTCATCGAAATGGGAACTCACCCGAGCAGCCAAGCTCATAGCCGAGCAGGTGAAGGAGGGCAAGCTCGCCATTGATGAGATCACCGACAAGACGATAGACGAGGCCCTGTGCACCTCGTTCATGCCCGACCCCGACCTGCTGATACGTACTGGTGGCGAAACCCGCCTGAGCAACTATCTGCTGTGGCAGTGCGCATATACCGAGCTGTATTTTTGTGATACTTATTGGCCCGACTTCGACGAAGAGGCATTGTGTAAGGCCATATACACTTTTCAACAAAGAGAAAGAAGATTCGGGAAAACGAGTGAACAAATCGCCGAAGAGAATAGTAATAGATAAAGGAATGAAAAAGAACTTAAGTATCTTCAAATATATTGGTTTGGTAAGCTTACTCCTTGCCATGTCGTTCAGCGAGGCCCTTGCCCAATACGCGGAGAGCGATACCATCAAGAAACCTGCTGTGCTCTACTCGGCTCCCCGGAAGTATGAGATAGCAGACATCACCGTGAGCGGTATCGACAACTACGAAGACTATGTGCTCATCGGACTCTCCGGCCTCTCGGTAGGGCAAGTCATCACCATCCCTGGCGAAGAGATTACCGCCGCCGTCAAACGCTATTGGAAGCATGGTCTCTTCTCCAATGTGAGCATTACCGTAGAGAAGACTGTAGGGAACCAGGCTTACCTTAACATTACACTTACACAACGCCCACGCCTGTCGCAACTCAACTTCAACGGAGTGAAGAAGTCGGAACGCGAAGACCTGGAAGCCAAGCTTAACTTCAAGCAGGGCAACCAGATAACGCCTAACATGATAGACCGTGCAAAAATCGTCATCAAGCGCTACTACGACGACAAGGGATTCAAGAATGCCGAGGTAAACATCATACAGCGTGACGATGTGGCGGAGCAGAACCATCTCATCCTTGACATCAACATTGACAAGAAGGAGAAAATCAAAGTCAACAAGATATACTTCACCGGCAATAGCGCACTCAACGAGAAACAACTCAAGTGGGCTATGAAGAAGACCAACGAGAAAGGCAACTGGCGCCACCTCTTCCGGCCTAAGAAGTTTATCGAGAACCTCTACGAAGAGGACAAACAACTGCTTATCGACAAGTACAACGAGCACGGTTACCGCGATGCCCACATCGTGGTGGACTCTATCGTACCCTTCGACGACAAGACCGTCGACGTATACATTCAGGTAGAGGAAGGCGACCAGTACCACATACGCAATATCAATTGGGTGGGTAACACGGTGTATGACTCGCAAGGGCTCGCTGAGGTGCTGCGCATGAAGCCTGGCGACGTATACAACCAAAAGATGTTGGAGGAGCGCATCAATATAGACGACGACGCTATCGGTAACCTATATTATAATAATGGATACGTATTTGCACGTGTAGAGCCCGTAGAGGTGAACGTCACTGCCGACTCGGTAGACCTTGAGATGCGTGTGCTCGAAGGCCCGCAAGCTACTATCAATCGTGTGCGCATTGCCGGTAACGACCGCCTATACGAGAATGTCGTGCGTCGTGAGCTGATGACCAAACCTGGCGACCTCTTCAGCAAAGATGCCCTTATGCGTTCGGCCCGCGAGATACAGCAGATGGGTCACTTCAATCCCGAAGCCATTGTCCCCGACGTGCAGCCCGACCTCGCCAACGGTACCGTAGACATCAACTGGATGTTGGAATCAAAGAACAATGACCAGGTGGAATTCTCGCTTGGCTATGGTCAAACCGGTGTGATTGGAAAGATTGCCCTGAAGTTCACCAACTTCTCCATGTATAACCTCTTCCACAAGTCCGACAACTATCGTGCTTTCATTCCGCAAGGCGATGGGCAGACCTTCACTATCAGCGGTCAGACCAACGGTAGCTACTACCAGTCATACAACATCTCGTTCTTCGACCCCTGGTTTGGTGGAAAGCGCCCCAACTCACTCTCCGTAAACGCATTCTATGCACTCTCGACGGGAGTAAACAACAACTTCTACAATCAGGCCTACATGAACAACTACTATAATTATATGATGGGGTATGGCAACTACAATAATTACTACAATAATTATGAGTCGTACTACGACCCCGACAAGTATCTTCGCATGTATGGTCTCTCCGTAGGTTGGGGTAAGCGCCTGCACTGGCCCGATGACTATTTCACTCTTTACGGTGAGTTGTCCTATACCCGTTACGACCTCAACAATTGGGAGTACTTCATCATCAACAATGGTAGCAGCAACAACATAAACCTCTCGCTCAACCTTGGCCGTAGTTCGATAGACAACCCCATATTCCCGCGCCAGGGCTCTGAGATCAGTTTCAACGTGGCCGTGACTCCACCCTATTCGCTCTTCGACGGCCGTGACTATAAGGCATTGAGTGAGGTGAAACCTACCGATGCCCAGTACAACAAGAGCCTGCGCGAGCGCTACAACTGGATTGAGTATCACAAGTGGAAGTTCAAAAGCAAGTTCTACACCGCCCTTACCGGTGGGCAGAAGTGTCTTGTGCTGATGGCGCGTGCCGACTTTGGTCTCTTGGGCCATTATAATAAGTATAAGAAGTCACCTTTCGAAACCTTCTATGTAGGTGGTGACGGCATGAGTGGCTATTCATACAACTACTATACCGACATGATTGCCCTGCGCGGTTACGACAACGGTGCACTGACACCTATGGGAGGAGGTGAAGGCTATGCCTACTCACGCTTCACCATGGAGCTGCGCTACCCGCTTATGTTCGAGAATTCCACACAGATATATGCTCTTGCCTTCCTTGAAGGTGGTAATGCATGGACCGACGTGAAGAAGTTCAACCCCTTCGATATGAAACGTTCGGCGGGTGTGGGTGTACGTATCTTCCTCCCGATGATTGGTCTCATGGGTATTGACTGGGCCTACGGTTTCGATAAAATCAACGGTTCTACGGCCTCCAGCGGAAGCCAGTTCCACTTCATCCTCGGACAGGAGTTCTAAATGAATTGAAAATTGAAAATTAAAAATTGAAAGTAATTTCCCTAAGTTATGAAGAAAAATCTATTGATAACAGCCCTTCTCTGCCTTTTTGGCTTCACCGCCAACGCGCAGAAGTTTGCCTTGATCGACATGGAGTATATCCTTAAGAATATCCCAGCCTACGAACGTGCCAACGAGCAACTCAACCAAATTTCCAAGAAGTGGCAGAGCGAGGTAGAGGCCATGGCACTTGAGGCACAGACCCTCTACAAGAACTACCAGAGCGAAGCCGTGTTCCTCTCCGAGGAGCAGAAAACCAAGAAGGAAGAGGAGATTGTAGCTAAGGAAAAAGAGGCACAAGAACTCAAGCGCAAGTATTTCGGTCCCGAAGGCGAACTCTATAAGAAACGCGAAAGCCTTATGGCACCCATTCAGGACGAGATCTACACCGCTGTCAAGGAGATCTCCGATACGAAAGGCTATACCGTGGTCGTCGACCGTGCTTCGGCAGCCAGCATCATCTATGCCTCGCCCAAGATAGATATCAGCAACGAAGTATTGGTAAAGTTAGGTTATTCAAACTAAATGCATTACCTTTGCATCTCATTGAAGATTCAGCTAACTCTTTCCTAATGACCTGACAACCTTGATTGGCCTTAGACGATAACAATTATAATAATAAATTAAAAACTTAAACATCATGAACAAGAAACTTATCGCCATCCTCTTCTTGATGGCACCTCTCGCAATCTTTGCACAGAAGTTCGGCCATTTGAACTCTGCCGACATCATTCAGGCCATGCCCGAGTACAAGACAGCACAGACTGAGCTCCAGAACCTCGAGAAACAGTATGCCAATGAGTTGCAGATGTTAGAGTCAGAGCTCGCCAAGAAGAGCGAAGCCTATGAGAAAGAGAAAGCTACTCTGCCCGCCAACATCGCACAGCGTCGCGAAGCAGAGTTACAGGAGCTTTATGCCAAGATGCAACAGTACTATCAGACCTCACAGCAAGAGTTGCAGCAGGCCTCACAGGAGAAGATGACATCCTTGACCGAGAAGATAACCAAGGCTATCAAGGAAGTTGGTGTAGCTGGCGGTTACCTCTACATCTTCGACACTGCCAGCGGTATTCCTTACATCAGCGAGACTCTCAGCACTGATGTTACCGCTCAAGTAAAGGCAAAGCTGGGTATCCAGTAAAGAATTAGCTATTAACTTTATACACGGGCAATGCGGTTCTACACGGATGTTAACTGATCCGTGTGTTCCGTATATTCCGCGGTTAAAGGGACATGTATGTCTGTTATGATGGACTTGTGACCCGACATGACGTTAAAAAACCATCGACTGTTATGAAAAGAAACCTACTAATCCTTCTTGTGCTTGTAGCCACAAGCGCTATTGCACAATCCAAGTTCGGATATGTCAGCTATAAAGAGATAGTCAAGGCACTTCCCGAGTATGCCATCGTTACCACTCACATCGATGAGCTGCAAGCCAAGTATGAAGCCGAGATAGCTCGCTCGGAACGCGAGTTCAACCAAAAATATTCCGATTTCATCGAAGAGCAGGCAGGCTTCCCCGAGAATATCCGGATAAAGCGCCACAAGGAGTTGCAGGAGTTGATGGAGAAGTCTATCGAGTTCAAAGATGAGGTGAACCGTGCTATGCGTGAGGCTCGCCACGAGATGATGAAGCCCCTCTACGAAAAGGTAGACGAGGCCGTGATGACGATTTGCATCGACGAGGGTTACGACTATATTCTCAATACAGATGAGCGTGTCTACATAGCCATCAATCCCAATCACGGCAAAGACATCACTGCCCAACTTAAAAAAGCCCTGAACGTAGAATAATCGTAGGAGATTATTGATTATTATGCCATGCCTGGATGGGCAAAAAGGGTAAACAATGCGGCAAAGAGATTCTAACCGAGGGTTTCTTGCCGCATTTCTTTTATAATGAGATTTTTTTGAGTAATTTCGCAGTCGAAAACAATAAACAATAAAATATATGGCACTTCAATGCGGTATCGTAGGACTCCCTAACGTGGGCAAGTCTACCCTTTTCAACTGTTTGTCCAATGCCAAGGCGCAAGCGGCAAACTTCCCTTTCTGTACAATCGAGCCCAATGTGGGCGTTATCACCGTACCCGACGAGCGACTCACCAAACTTGCCGAGCTGGTACATCCGGGTCGCATAGTGCCTACAACGGTAGAAATCGTTGATATCGCCGGCCTCGTGAAGGGTGCGAGCAAGGGTGAGGGTCTGGGCAACAAGTTCCTGGCCAACATCCGCGAGACCGATGCCATCATCCACGTGTTGCGTTGCTTTGACGACGACAACGTGACTCATGTAGACGGCTCTGTAGACCCGGTGCGCGATAAGGAGATTATCGATGTCGAGCTGCAGATCAAGGATCTCGAAACCATCGAACAGCGCATACAGAAGGTGCAGAAGCAGGCCACTACAGGTGGAGACAAGCAGGCCAAGCTACAATACGAGGTGCTGTGCAAGTACCGTGATGCATTGGTGCAGGGCAAGTCGGCTCGCAGTGTGTCCTTTGAAACCAAGGATGAGCAGAAGGCTGCCAAGGAACTCTTTCTCTTGACATCCAAGCCTGTACTCTATGTGTGCAATGTAGATGAGGGCAGTGCCACGAGCGGAAACAAGTATGTGGAACAGGTGCGCGAGGCCATCAAGGAGGAGAATGCCGAACTGCTCATCGTAGCAGCCAAGACCGAGGCGGATATCGCTGAGCTGGATACCTACGAAGACCGTCAGATGTTCCTTGCCGAGGTTGGGCTCGAGGAATCGGGGGTAGCCCGTCTCATCAAAGCTGCCTACGCATTGCTCGACCTCGAGACCTTCATCACCGCCGGGGAGATGGAGGTAAAGGCATGGACCTACCGCAAGGGATGGAAGGCTCCGCAGTGTGCCGGTGTCATCCATACTGATTTCGAGAAGGGGTTCATCCGCGCCGAGGTCATCAAATATGACGACTACATCACGTACGGCTCCGAGGCTGCTGTACGTGAGGCTGGTAAACTCTCTGTAGAGGGCAAGGAATATATCGTGCAGGATGGCGACATCATGCATTTTAGGTTTAACGTGTAAGGGAAACCGATTTGATTATGATTACTTGGAACCCTCCCATTGGTCTTGGCCCCATACGTTTCTACGCCCTCTTCTGGATGATAGGACTTGCTGGAGCCTACTTTGTAGTGCAGAAACTCTACAAGGAGCAGAAGGTAAAACCCGAACTCTTCGAACCGCTGTTTTTCTATTGCTTCTTCGGTATCCTCATCGGCTCGCGTTTAGGCCACTGCCTCTTCTATGAACCGCAGTACTACCTGTCCGATTTTCCCCGTTTCATCGAGATGCTGCTGCCCATTCGCTTCACGGGCTCGGGCGTGCGTCTCATCGGCTATCAGGGATTGGCCAGCCACGGCGGCACACTGGGCCTGATGATAGCCCTGTGGCTCTATGTGCGCAAGTACAAGGTACCTCTGTGGACTGTGCTCGACAATATCGCCATTGCCACTCCCGTCACCGCCTGCTGCATCCGTCTGGGCAATCTGATGAATTCCGAGATTATAGGCCGCCCCACAGGGGGTGACTGGGGATTCATCTTCACGCAGGTCGATATGCTCCCCCGCCACCCCGCACAGCTCTATGAGGCTATCGCCTATGCCGTGTTCGGACTCCTCGGCTGGTATCTCTATCGCCGCATGCCCCGTAAGGTGGGCACCGGCTTCTTCTTCGGCTACTGCCTCACCACCATCTTCACCTTCCGCTTCTTCGTGGAGTTCTGCAAAGAGGTGCAGAGCGATTTCGAGGTAGGCATGCCGCTCGATATGGGTCAGCTCCTCAGCATCCCCTTCGTAGTGCTCGGCATCTGGTGTATGCTGCATAGTCGTAAATCTTGATTGCTGCAACTTCGCATTATTCTATAACTATGAGAAAGCTTTTTACCCTGCTCCTCGTGTGTTGTTCTACCCTGTTGAGCGCACAGGTCACCACCTACAAATTTGACTTCTCGGGCAAGAAAAAGGCCAAGGAGGGATACATCCTTGTCACTCCCGAGACACTGTATACCCCCGAGACAGGCTACGGATATGACTTTGTGGGGGGCAACGGTGAGCAGTCGGCAGTTGACAGCCAACAACCGTTCTACTTCTCCGTAGATGTGCCCGACGGCAACTATCGTGTAACTGTTGTGGTGGGCAATCGTCGTAAGGCAGGTGTTACTACGCTGCGGGGTGAGAGTCGCCGCCTGTTCTACGAGCGTGTGGCTACTAAGCGGGACGAGTACAAGACCTGTAGCTTCACCATCAACAAGCGTAACACCCTCATCGAGGGAAACGAGCACGTGCGCATCAAGGACCGCGAGAAGGGCAAGCTCAACTGGGACGACAAGCTTACCATCGAGGTTAATGGCCCGTCGCCGCAGATTGCAGAAATGACCATCGAGCGGGTCGACGACGTGCCTACCATATTCCTTTGCGGCAACTCTACCGTCGTAGATCAGGACAATGAGCCTTGGGCCAGCTGGGGACAGATGATACCGCGCTTCTTCGATGAGAACGTATGTTTTGCCAACTATGCCGAGTCGGGCGAGACGGCCACTACCTTCATCGGCGCGAAGCGATTGAAGAAACTGCTCAGCCAAGTGAAGGAGGGCGACTATATCGTGGTGGAGTTCGGTCACAACGACCAGAAACGCAAGGGGGTGGGCGACGGAGCCTTCTACTCCTTCATGTATAATATGAAAATCTTTGTCGATGAGGCTCGCCGCCGTGGCGCGACCCCTATCCTCGTCACTCCCACCCAGCGCCGTAGCTTCAATGCCGAGGGTAAGATTACCGACACACACCTCGACTATCCCGATGCTACCCGCTTCCTTGCCGGTCGCGAGAAGGTACACCTCATCGATCTGCATGCCATGACGCGCACCTTGTATGAGGCCATGGGGCCTGAGGCATCGAAGGGAGCCTTCGTGCATTATCCGGCCAACACTTACCCTGGGCAAGACAAGCCACTGGCCGACAACACACACTTCAACCCCTATGGCGCTTACCAGATAAGCAAGTGCATCATCGAGGGCATGAAGGCACTTGACCTCGACATCCTGAAGCATCTGCGCCCTGACTACGTGTCCTATGACCCGGCACACCCCGACGATCGTGCAGCCTTCCAATGGGATGACAGCCGATTTGTTGAGATCCTCAAGCCCGACGGCAATTGAGCCAAATTCCAGTCGTCACTGATGACCAGCGCTTGCCATCACTGATGACCGAGGCCAGTCATAAGTGATGATAAAACTCAGGTTCTTTGGGTCTCGCGCTGATTCTTTGATTCATTAGTACGGACACAGCAGGTTCGGAGAATATTTATTGCGCTACAAATCTTACGCCTCAGCACCTATTTCGTACAAAAACTCAGGTGCGAGGTCTGCACCATTAGCCCATTCTATAGTGACAGGAGTCAATGCATATTGGACAAACTTGCTCTTGTCCATCAGTTCGCCAAACACCTCACCCGTCAAGTGAGGTTGCAGGTCAACAACCTTCTTCTTGCCGTCATTGAACGTCAATGCCAGCTTATATTCCTTGATATAATCCACATCAATAACTCGCAGCATAGTCTTCCTGTTTAAGAGGTTCAAGTCTTCCGATTTTTTCTCCACGCTGTGCCTTCTCCCACAATGCGAGAATGGCATCCTCGTTTTGGTCAATCCACTCATTGACCTTGGCAATAACCTTGGCCGGTGCCTGCCCATCTACCACTCTGTCAATAACACTTATTGAGCACTCATAGTTCCCATAGTGAAAGTGCACATGAGGTGGATTATGATCTTTCCAATAAAGGTAAATGATGATTCCGTAAAATCTACATGGCCGATGTAACGTTAATTAATACCTCGACAAAAGTAATATTCCAAGACTTGGAATATATATTGCCAGTCTTGGAATGAATATTGCCAGTCTTGGAATATAGAACGGCTGCGGTAGCCGTGTGGAGCGCCTGCGGTAGCGGGACGAAACACCTGCGGCAATCACCTGTCGTGCCTGCGATACTTTTCTTCTGCCTCGGAAAATCTTAAAAACAATTAATGAATCTTTAATTTTTTCCTCCTGCTGTTCCACATTTTCTTGATTTCCCCCTCACATTCTGCCGCCTGCTTGGGTGTCATCATGTTGATGCTCATGTGAGGCCTGTGGTTGTTGTAGAAGTCCACGGCCCGCCTGACGGCTTTCCTGACCTCTGCGATGGAAGCAAAGACCATTCCCTTGAGCAGCTCGTTCTTTATCGTGCTGTTGATACGCTCGGTCATGGCATTCTCCTTCGGGTCACCGCTCTCGGTCATACTCACGGCGATGCCGTTCCTGCCGAGTATTCCCACATAGGCATAGGAGGTATACTGGCATCCTCGGTCGGAGTGATGTATCAGACCCTCATTATTGTCAGGCAGATGTTTCAAGCCCATCCGTAAGGCCTCCAGAGGATACTTGGCCTCCAAGGTATCTCCTACACTATAACCGATAATCTCTTTCGTGTAGGCATCCTGGAGCAATGAGAGGTAGCAGAAAGAATATTCTTCCATATTGTTAGGGTTAGGGTGGATAGGGATATAGGTGATATCACTCACCCACAAGCGGTTCTTGGCATCAGGGATATAGTCCTTCACCAGATTGGGGAAGGTGGGGAGTCCGTGCGTGGAGTCCGCAGTGCGCGGCTTGCGCATGCGGCGGCGCACCTTCAGGCCAAGTATGTCAAGGATGCGTAGAAGCAATCCCTGCCCAGGGCATACTGATCACCGAAGCGCCGGTGGTACATCAGCCACAGTTTCTTTCCCCCGACACCTTCGTTAAAAAGGCGTAACAAAATTCAAACGACTTCTTAATGGGATTGAAATACGTATGAAACATTGGTCATATACCTTTGCAGGCGAAATAAATCGCTATTAATCAGTACTAAAAAAGGATGAGAAAGGGAATGATTTGCCTTTTGACTCCCTCCTTGTGGTTCCCTGCCTGCTCAGAATGTGTAGTACACGGCCAGGGAGCTGATGGTGGCGTTGGCATTGAGGCCGATGTAGCTGCCGTTGCCGTACTGGTTGTTCCAGCCGAGCGAGCCGAGGCGGGTGACGAGGCTGATGTTGTCGGTCACGCTCACGGCTATGCCGGGAGCCACGGCGAGCGATACGTTGGTGTCGCTGTCGGTCACGCCCGAGAAGCCGAGGATGCCGTCAACGAAGCAGGAGATGATGCCGCTCTTGAAGAAGGTGTAGCGGGCGTATGGGGCGATGCTCCACGTGGTGGTTCCCTCGCGGTCCCAAGCCTTGTCCGTGGCTGTCTTGCTGAAGTCGAGGCTGATGGGCAGACCGAAGCTCCACACGTCATCCAACACGTAGCCTGCCTCGGGGCTGAGGTTGAAGCTGGTGCTGCTGTGGTCGGCATCCTTGTACTTCGATGAGCTGAGGCCGAGGCCGCCACCTACAAATACCTGTGCGCTACCTGCGGTAGCAATCATTGCCAATGCAATTGCGAATAGTGTCTTTTTCATGTCTTTAATGTTTTTTTAAGTTTTACAATATGGTGTTATTATGTTGTTTTCGTTTGTCTGTTTGGTACAGGAACTTGTCATGCTGAGCAAAGCGAAGCATCTTGCAATGTCTCTTGCCGTATTCCCTGCCAAGTCCCAGTGCGAGATCCTTCACATTCGTTCAGGATGGACAAGCGGGAGAAAAGGCCAATCCTCAAAGTCCCGTGACCTCCACCAGCTCATTCACGCTCATGAGCTTGCCTTTCTTGCTGTAGCCCTCGGTCTTGACCTGGCCTATGCCGCGGCCATACCATACCTTCTGCTTCATCTCGCTCTTGATGCCGATGGCCTTGGCCGATACGCTGCTCTCGATGATGTAGCAGTCGATGGCGTGTCCGCTCACGGTGAGTGTCTCCTTGCCGGTGACCTTGATGGAGGTGTTGTCCGAGGTGGTCTTCAGTCCGCCGATGGAGACTACCACCTTGTAGTCGGGCAGCTGGTCGCCCACCTCGATGTTGTCCGGCAGGTAGAAGTTGTCGCCGCTCACCTGCATGCCCTCGGTCAGCAGGCCGGCCATGCTCGTGGGGTCGAAGCTCACGATGCCGTCCTCCACGATGACGCCGGCCGTGAGGGGCGCGGTGTTCAAGACGTTGCGCTCGGCATCGAGCAGTTCGGTCGAGGTCTCTACGGTGTAGTTGTTCTCGTCCTTCCAGTAAATCTTCGTGATGGTCATCCGCGAGTACGAGTCGGTCTCGCCCTTGGTCGTCTTGCTGGCGTAGGTCAGCACCATGCCCTCCTTCATGGGGTAGAAGGGCTTGCCTCCCGAGGGGCGGGCGGCGAACCGTGCCTTCACCTCGGGGCTGATGCCCTTGGGAGCCGATGCCTCGGGCTCGTCGTCGAGGTCGATGCTGAGCGAGGTGTCATCGAAGGCCACGGCAGCCTCTTCGGCGGCTTGGGCCAACGTGTCGGCCGCGGCCTGCACCTTCTTCTCGGCCTTGTCGATGGCCTTGTCCATGGCTTTGTCCACGGCCTTGTCTACCTCTTGGTTGATTTTGTTCACCACTTTTCTTTCGGCTCTGTTCACGGCTCTGCGTGCCACGCCGCGTCCTACCTCACGCAGTATGCCTTGGGCGTGCAGGTCGGCCGTGCCGAGCGACAGCATCAGTGCCATGACGAGTAGTCCTAATCTTGTCTTCATATCGTAGTTGTTTTTAATGTTTTTTCGTATGTTCCATGTTTCTCATCTTCTCCTTTTCTCTTGTGTTTCTCTCTCGCGCGGAATATTTACACGCGCTATCGCTTGTGCGTCTCACAGGCTGCCCGGTCCCACTGCAGTGAGACTCCAGTTTCAGCATATTGAGACTCGGGTCTCGCTATGGTGAGATTCCAGTTTCTCTGTGGTGAGACTCCAGTCTCACTTCGCCGAAACAAGCTGAGACTGCTGCGCGTTTCCTCGCAGAACCCTCTCTGCGCGAGGGAGAAGCCATGTCGTCAACATGTTCAAAGAACGCCGGTTCGGTAATGACGAGGGAGGCACCGACGCCTCCCTCGCGGTCTTTCATGGTCAGTTGGTTATGGCTGAATCATTCAGTGATTCCAAGCGTTACATATCAGCATCCGGGTGTTCCACGCCGTGGATGTAGTTACCGCCATTGTCGTGGTAGTTGTTGTTCAGCAACGTAGGCATTATGCCGTCATTGTCGCGCACTCTGATACCCCAGTTGGCCGAGTAGGCAATCTCACTGTTTGTCAGGCTCACCTTGCCCTTGGTGTAGTAGAAGTCTACATTTGCTCCGTCATCTTTGCCACCATAGAGCACCTTGCAGTGGTCGAGGATGCTGCCGGCACCTACATACTCTTCAAATTCGATACCCTGCCAGTCGCCCGGATATTTGTCGTTCATGGCCGAGGTGAATGTGATGGGCTCTTCCTCTGTGCCTACGGCTACGAGCTTACCCTCGGTTTCGTAACCAACACGGAGGAGAAAATCCTCGGTCATCAGTACCGTCACGCCCGGCATAATGGTGAGCGAACCGCCCTCGTTAATGTCAAGGCTCCACTGACCGCCCATGTTGTATGGCACGTTCAAGTTCTGCCAGGTCACCTTCTTGGTAAGATGTTCACCAGTGATTTCAATGCCCATCTCGCCCAACTCGTTGTCGGTAGTCACTACGCCGGCTGCTGCTGCATTGCAGCTCAGAGGATAACGTTCGGTGTCCTTGATGACATTGCCCGAGAACGAAGTCAGCCAGCTGTCCTCATTGGAGTTTACAAGTACGCCGTAGCTGCTGCTGTTGGTGATGGTGCAACTGTCAATGGCAACCGCAGTGTAGTAAACCTCAACGGCACCGTAATCTCCGCCTCCTGCATACTCGATGTGGCAGTTCTTCAGCGCACTTGACTTCGATGCATATTCATGGAATTCTATCTTATCCCAGTCGCCGGCAGCCTTGTCCGTAAGGTTCGAGGTGAAGGTGATAGGCTTCTCCTCCGTACCTACGGCGGTCAGCTTACCTGAGGTGTCATAACCAACTCTGATAAAGCAATCCTCAGGCATAGCGATGGTTACGCCCGGCTCGATGGTCACTTCGGCATTGTCGTTGATGTCGAAGCCCCACTGACCGTTACCAAACACGTAGGGTATCGTCTGCTCGTGAACAGTCACCTTACCGTTCTTTTTGCCTACATTCTCCCCAGTAAGGCAGATACCTATACCGCTGATTTCATTGTCAGAGGTCACGGCAGTGGCCTGCAGGAAGGGGATTACCAAGGGATACTCCTCGCAGTCGCTGATGGTGTTGGCGGTGAATGAGCCGAACTCACTGTTGTTCAGATACACGCCATTGACGCTGCAATCCTTGATGACGCAGTTGTCTACAGACACCTTGTTATAATATACATGGATTGCAGTCTCGGCACCGCTGATGTGGCAGTAGGCAAACTTGCTGCTCTTGCCGGCGTTGTCGTTGATGTAGATACGCTGCCAGTCGGCACCCTTCTCGTGGGCTTTCAGCACGATAATCGTGTCGGCCAGACCTATGGCCTTGATGCTGCCTTCGTTCTGTACGTAAAGCTGGGCATCCTCACGGAACGTTACTACCGTACCCGGCTTGATGGTAAGTTCGGCATTGACGTAGACGGTGCCCTTGACGGTCACAGCTCCACTCCATACGGTTGCCTCGTTGATGGCCTTCGTCCAGTCGCCCTGCACCACAGGGACATCCGGTTCGTCGGGAATGTCCGGCGTGTCGGGCAACAAAGCCTCGGGGTCGCACGAGGTGAATACAAATATCCCAAGGCATAGGAGCAGGGACATCATCTTCCAAATCTTCTGATTAGCAGTCTTTTTCATAATCGTAGAATTTAAAGGTGAATAATAATTGAGTTTTTGAGTTTGTTATGAGTTGTGTATTTTCCATCCCATCAGCAAGAGCCCTCCGACGATGGCGATGGCCATCACCGTCATTGCCAGCAGGATGACACAGGCGCGTGCCCAGTTGACCTTGTTGGCGGGCATCAGCTCCTTGCTGGCGAAGGCCCAAAGGAAGAGCATCACCACGTTCACTCCCGGGATAATCATCACGGCCATCGCGGCCAGCCACTGGCGCACGCTCATCACCGAGTTGTCCTGGAAGTCTTTCTCCCATCGGTCTCTTTCAGACTCGTCTATCCATCTGCGAAACATAGCTGCGTAGAGTTTTTGCGTTTTTCCGTTGGCGAAGTTAGGAGGAATGGTGTGAGCGCACAAAGAAAATTCCGCCCATTATGTGCGGATACACGGAATCCTCACAAAATAGGCGGTGGAATGGCGTGACTTTGGACTCGCAGGACGCGAATCCTCACAATTTCCTCGAACTTTTCAACTGCAGATTACTCGGATTACACGGCTTTGGTGCTCTTCAGCCACTCCGAGGTGGTGAGCCCCGTGGCACGCTTGAAGGCCGCGTTGAAGGTGAAGCGCGAGTTGAAGCCGCACTCCTCGGCGATAGTGTCGAGCGTATAGCCCCGCTCCTTCTTCGCGAGCAGCAGTGCCTTGGACTTCTCTACACGGAGGCCGTTGACGAGGTCGAAGAAGCTCTTCTCAAGGATGGCATTGATGGCCCGCGACAGGTTCTTCGACGACAGCCCCGTGGCCTTCGCCACATCCTTGAGCGAGAGGTTGGGGTTGGTATATGCCTCGGACGATTCGAGATACTCAGCCACCTGACGGGCATACAGCGCGAGCTGCCCCATGTCGGCCTTGCTGTTGCCGGCCTCGGCCTGCGGTGGTGTGTGCACCTCCGTAGCGATGAACTCCTCCTCCGCCTCGGCCATTTCCTCGGGAGCCGGCAGCGGATGGTGGCGGACGGTGAGGGCGGTGTCCAGCTCGGCATAGAGCAGGTAGCCCATGATGATGACGGTGAGCAGCTGTAGCAGCCACGCATCGGTGTGTGGCCAGAAGCTGTCGCACACGACCACCGCCACGAACACTGCGGCAAAGAGGGTGACGAAGCGGGGTACCCACACCTTGCGGGCCAGCTCGGGCTCGGAGTAATGCTCGCGGATATAGTGCTTCACCTTATGGAGGTAGCTGAAGATGACGTAGAGGTAGCCCACCAGCTGGAGCAGCAGGACGAGGATGCGTGCAGTGCCCAGCCGGGTGCCGCCGCCCGTCGTTGCGTGGTGGACGAAGCCGTTGCGCTGCTCGGGAGGCAGGGCGGAGATGCTCGCGCCGAAGAGCACCAGCATCAGCAGGGCGGGAAGGAAATGGAGCAGGCTCCAGGGCGTGAAGCGGTAGCGGGGATTGAAAGCCCTGTGCACGAGCGACCACAGCAGGGGCATCAGCGCAAGGTCGGCCGCGAAGGCCACGGGAGCCAGGAGGAGGGCTGCCTCATGCAGGCCCAAGCTACGGAAAATGTTGCCGGCTGCTGCAGGAACGGTGGACAGCACGATAATCAGCGCGGCATAGCTGCTCTCGCCACGGAAACGGGTGGCAAAGCAAAGGAGCAGGGTCAGCATCAGCAGAATGATGACGGACACCGCATTGACGGTCAAGATGAGGTTGTCGTATCCCATAGCCTATATATCCATATATATACAAAAGCGTGACCCATACGCTTGTCTTAAGAAAGCAGGCTCTGGTAAAACCCTCGGACTAAAAGCAAGCAACGGATCACGCAGCAGATATATACGACATGCCCTACAGGCCGATATATAACAACAATCTGCGTGAAGAGTCGGCTTATTCTCGTCCTGTAAATTTACCAGATTCGCTTTCTGAGAATGAAGCATCACACTTCCCAATAAATAAAATCTATGCTACCCTTCGGTAAGCAACCGCAAAGGTAAGCAAATAATTCTGAAATCAAGGAACGTGCGGACTCTTTTTGTCCGTTGCTGTCTTTTTCATTATAGTGCAAAGGAACGAAAAAAGCCCCGATGAAGGGGCTTTTTTCAGTAGTTTGGAGTACAAGAATCGGATGATTGGACTGATTTCGGTGCTCATCAGCCCCTCTCTGCTCTATTCTTGTTGTTCCTCTAACCATTTGGCAGGGGTTTCCCCCGTCATTTTCTTGAACACCATGTAGAATGTGGAGCGGGAGCGGAAGCCGCAGTCGGTGTAGATGCTCTCGATGTTGAAGTCCGACGAGTTGAGCTCGCACAGGCGGCGCTTGGCCTCCTCGATGCGCATGCGGTTGACAAACTCGAAGAAGTTGCACCCCAGACAGCCGTTGATGGCACGCGAGAGGGTCCGCTGAGGGATGTTCACCTCCTTGGCGAAGAGTGCCAGCGAGATGTCGGGACGCAGGTAGGCTCCCGATTCAAGCATATAGCGTGAGGCACGGTTGCATACCTCCCTCATCTGCTCGTCGCTCATCGGGGAAGCGGCAGTTCCGCTCTCTCTGTCGGCGGCTTCGGCGGACTCCTCCCTCATCGGCTCCTCTGCCTGTATCATCGGTATCGCAGGATGGGCGATGCTGTTGTACACGAGATAGAACATGGCCACCACGTTCAGTATCTGGATGAGCCAAGCATCGGTGCGCGGCCAGATGGCATAGCACACCATCACAATCACGAACAGGGCGGCAAAGAGGTATTCGAACACGACAATCCACTCCTTCTGTACCCACTCGGCATCCGACATGGTGTCGTTGATGGTCTTCTTCGTGCGGTGGAGAAACCGGAAGATGGCCGTGAAGTAGGCCACCATCTGCACGAAGATAATGATGGTGTTGATGTCGCCTATCCACGTGTCGTCGCCCGTCGTCTCGTGAAGGATGGTCTCCATGCGTTCCCCGGGCGACATCGTGAGAGTCAGCACCAGCATCAGCAGGGTCGGCAACAGATGAAGCAGGTGGACGGGCCTGAGCCGGAACGAGGTGTCGAATCCCTTCTTGGCAAAGAGCCACAGCAGCGGCATCAGCAGCGTGTTGACCGTGATACCGATGGGAAACATGAAAAGCGACACACTGTGCCATCCCAACATGCGGCTCATGTTGTAAAGATACACCGGCACGTTAGGCACCACGATGATGGTGGCCGCATAGGCGTTCTCGCCACGGAAACGGGTGGCTATGAGCAGGACAATCGCCATCACCAGCAAGATGATGATGCTCGAGGAGTTGACGGTAAGTATGAAGCTTTCGTAACCCATATCGGTGCAGTTATCTTGGTTTGTGGTACAAAAGTACGAATAAACGACGAATAATCAACCTCCATTGACTGAAAAACTTTACGTCTCATCGGATTTCCGAATCACTATACTAAGGAAGCGGGGGCCTGCGCTGTGTGAAAGCGTCGGATGCTACGGCATCTGGTTTATCGGTACCAAAGAGTGCCGAAGGCTGAACATCCCCGTGACCGACACCTTAGCTAAAAAGGCGAAACGAAATACAAACAACTTCTTAACGGGATTGAAATATTTATGAAACATTCGGGCAGTACCTTTGCAGCGTCAAAAAGAAAGACAAAGGACAACGTAATCTGATCAGATAGAGAAAAAGTATTTAGTAAAAAACAAAAAAAGAAATTATGAGAAAGATATTTCAATACATACTGATGGCTGTTGCCTTGGTAGCGACAGCATCGTGCAGCAACGAATTGGATGAGGTGTTGCAGCCTGCCGGTAATGGTAATCTGCAATTCGTGGTAAGCGATTTCCCTGCTTTTGGTGAAAGCCCCGACACCCGTGTTATCGGCACTCAAGATGTCGGTAAGAGAGCGTGGGATATAGACGATCAGATCATTGTCACCCTTACTTCAAAGAAGTTTGGTGCACAGAGCGCTGTACTTACCTACAACGGCACATCGTGGAGTACAGCAGTAAGTTTCTTGTATCTCGATAACGAGACACCTGCCGTCAGTGCCATCTATGCACCATGCTACGAAGTGACGGAAGATGGCGTTATGAAGTTAAAAAGCGGTATGCAGCTTGGAATGACAGAGTACATTCCTGCGGATTGCAGCATCGCAAATGGTGCCATCAGCATCAGCTTCGCGGACGTAACCCGTAAATACAGCCGTTTGCGTATTGCAGCAGATGCGGGTCAGAAACTGACCGTAACCACTACAGGCTTCACTCCGGCAGGAGCGACCGAAGTGACACCTGAGCCGTACACCCTTACAGCCAATGTTAATGGAAATGCCTTTCTATATGGCGTGTTTGCAAAGGGAGCAACGGTAAGTGTATGCAATGGTAATGTAGAGATGGAAAGTCACTCCTTCACGAATGCCACGGAGGAGCGCGTGAGTTATGCGCTGGATGCCACATACCCTTACCTCACCTTCACGGCTTCTGCCGCGCAGACTATGACTGTTGAAACCACAAGTAGTTACACTTTGGACGAAAGTATGCAATACTCCGTAAATGGAGGCGAGTGGGTACAACTGACAGCCAAGACAGCCATTACCTTTGGGGGTGATAAGGGTACGCTGCGCCTTCGTGGAAAGAGCGCCAATGGTACGGCGACATCTTCTTCATCACGCGCTCAAATATCTTTTGGCGATGACAATGTGCAGGTTGCCTGCTCGGGCGACATCCGCACATTGGTGGATTATGAGAACTACGCTACTGTTTCTACCGCCAATGCCAGATTCTGCAATTTGTTCCTGAGTTGCGGAAGTTTGACTTCTGCACCTGATCTTCCTGCTACAACTTTGGCAGATCATTGTTACCGTAATATGTTCCGTAGTTGCACAAGCCTGACTGCCGCACCTGAACTCCCGGCTACAACTTTAACGGAATATTGCTACTATTTAATGTTCTATAACTGTACAAGCCTGACTGTGGCACCTGAACTTCCTGCTACGACGTTGGCTAATGATTGCTACGAAAGCATGTTCAGGCTATGTACAAGCCTGACTGTGGCACCCGAACTTCCTGCTACGACGTTGGCTGATGATTGCTACCGTAGTATGTTCTATGATTGCACAAATCTTACTACAGCACCCGAACTTCCAGCTGCGACTTTGGCAGATCGTTGCTACCGATACATGTTTTGGAATTGTCCAAACCTGACTATGGCACCCGAACTTCATGTTACGATGTTGGCTAGATATTGTTACGCTAATATGTTCTATGGATGTACAAGTCTGACTACCGCACCCGAACTCCCAGCTACAACTTTGGTAGATCATTGTTACTATGAAATGTTCCAGAATTGTACAAACCTGCGCAACATCATTGTGCTGGCAACGGATATATCTGCAGGAGATTGTTTGACAGACTGGGTATCAGGCGTGGCTTCATCAGGTACATTTACCAAATCGGCAAGCTTAATACAAGGCTCAGAAACTGGCCAAATACCAACCGGCACAAGCGGCATCCCTGAAGGCTGGACTGTTGTGAATAAATAAGGAATTTGAAGTAACTTAATATCCTTTGGAGCGTCACAGACTAAACCCTGTGGCGCTTTTTAGTAGTTGTTATGGGCTGATAGTTCGCAAAGAAAGCGTGGATATCGCTCATCTGTCCTGGGGAACAGAGTAGGAGATTTTTCAATCCCTATCATCCGCAATGTGTAATTGTTTCATGTAGCGGCATCCTTTGTGGGTGCCCGAAAGGGCAAAGCGTTCCTTGACATACTGAAGACATAGACGAAAGAAGAAAAACAGGAGTTTCTTTGGTCGATTTTGATGATATTACTATCTTTGTTATCTAAAGATATAGGACTATGGCAAATACGTAAAATCAATATTGGAGATTCGGAAATTTCGGTCATTTTGGATGTGCACGATGAAGGATATATTTGCTTGACGGATATGGTTAAGGCTGGCGACAATTCTAATTTTAATTGCATCGAATTCGATGCAATTAAAAATGCATCTGGTACGAACCGTTTCATCCTTACCGCTAAAGAATGGATAGAACGCACAGGAGCAATAGGCGTTATCTCCAAGGCTGGTCGCTATGGAGGCACGTATGCCCATAAGGACATAGCCTATCACTTCGGGATGTGGCTTTCGCCTGAGTTCAACTTGCTTGTGGTCAAGGAATTTGATCGCCTCAAAGCCGAGGAACAGAAACAGATTGGGTGGAGTGCCAAGCGTGAGCTGTCGAAAATCAATTATCGGATTCATACCGATGCCATCAAGCAGAACCTTATTCCAGAAGAGGTGACACCGTGTCAGGCCAGCATCATCTATGCCGAGGAGGCCGATGTGCTCAACGTGGCCATGTTCGGCAAGACAGCCAGGCAATGGCGTGATGAGAATCCGGAGCTGAAAGGCAACATCCGCGACTACGCCTCAATCAACGAATTGATATGTCTTTCGAATATGGAGAATCTGAATGCGGTGTTCATTGAGCAAGGCATTTCACAATCGGAAAGACTGGTCAAGTTGAATCAGATTGCCATTCAGCAAATGCGTGTCCTCGAAAACGACGGCGAGCGCAAAATGCTGAAGTAAATTCTTCGTTCCGGCGGACAATCTGAAAAGTTAAAGGTGAAAACGGAAAAGTAGCATTCACCTTTCACCTCTGACCTTTCAGTTTACCGTTAACGAGCCCACAGATGACACAAATATTCACGGATTCCTTCTTGTCAACAAGATGACACTGATGACAGATTTCATGCGATAATGTATTTTAACAACGTCGGTAGCAAAGAATTTTCGGGCGATTTGTGTTTTATAAGGAAAATGTTGTATCTTCGCAGCGTGAAGATGTGTCGTAAATAAACAGAATAGATATGCTGAACGGTTTGTCAATGCAAGGCGCTTATGTCAATGTTCCCAGTTCGGACTGGAGGCTCTTCAAGGAACTCGTCCGCAAGATGGGATGGGAGGTACAGACGCGCGAAGATTTGTTGGACAGCTTTATCAAGAGCCGCCCTGTAAAGTCGCCCCTCTCTGATGAGGAGATAATGGACGAGGTGAAGGCCATACGGTATGAGCAATGAAGATAATTCTGGATTGTAACATCTGGATTTCCTTCTTATTGGGCAAGCAGCATGGCTTGTTCAAGAAGGTGCTTACGGACATGCGTTTCGATGTATATGTATGCAAGGAACTGTTGCAAGAGATTGTAGATGTGGCTTGTCGTGACAAGATACGCAAACGTGTGAGCGAGGATGAACTGAAACAACTGCTCAAGATTATTGATGCATATTGCTACTATGAGGAGATTTCGGTACAAGTGGTTTCGGGCGTACGTGACCCTAAGGATCTATACCTACTCGCATTCGCACAAGAGATAGCTGCCGACTACATCGTGTCGGGCGATAAAGATCTCACAGACTTGGCGTGTTATCAACAAACGAAAATAATCAAGTTGGCGGATTTCAAGAGTTTGTTGTCATTGCCATGAAATTCTCCATCCCGGCGGACAAACTGAAAAGTTAAAGGTGAAAACGGAAAAGTTGCATTCACCTTTCACCTCTGACCTTTCAGTTTACCGTTAACGAGCCCACAGATGACACAAATATTCACGGATTCCTTCTTGTCAACAAGATGACACTGAAATATAGGATATCGCCAAATAAAATTGCAGTTTTTGATGTTTATTGATAAATAAAATCAGGTTTCCTAACAAAAGGCGTTCCGCGTTTGATGACAGCAAACATTCGTAGCAGCAACTTAAACTTAATGGCATTCGCCACCACTCCATAAGCTTTCCCCTCAGCTATTTTTCGGTCATAGTATTTCCTGATTTCCTTGTCGT
>Ga0233360_1000036_pt1 | contig 45416 bp, 31 predicted proteins | sample ElkDunMinimDraft_20_FD_180671 | JGI IMG/M metagenome (GOLD analysis project Ga0233360, IMG submission 180671) | Fecal eukaryotic communites from dung pellets of Tule Elk in California, USA - Elk Dung A0 | ecosystem: Host-associated > Mammals > Digestive system > Large intestine > Fecal | place...
TCACATCCTTCACGGTTCCCGAGATGGTCACCTGTGGCAATGGGTTCAGAACGACATTCAACTTATTGTCACTTGCCTGTACCACATACACTGTATCCGTCGGCACTACATAGGCCATACCCAAGGTTTGGGGTAGCGCCACACGTACAGTCAGTGCAGTACCCTCGGTCACACCCTTGATTGCGTTGCCACGAGTAAGATAGGTGCCTGCGGCATCGAACCAGGTAGCCTGTACCTGATTAGTTACATCATCACCCTCTGTGGTCAGCACACTGAGTGCCACATCCTGCGGTTGCATCACTGCTTCGAAGGTGACAGATACATCCTCCTCTACAATGGCTATGTTCTCTATCTGTCCGAGCACAAAGCCCAAGGAGTTGCGCAAATAGACATTGAACAGGCTTTTCTTCAACAATCCGCTGAAGGTGTAGCTCACACGGTCAGAGATGACATACTTCTGCTTATATCCGGTCTCGGCATTCACTAATTCGAGCGTCATATTCTTATAGCGACCGTCCTCGCTACCTGCCGGCAGGTTCACCTCCAAGGTGCGTACCTCCTCGGTGAGCGGCAGGATGGTGAAGTCTTTCCACCCTTCAGCCTCTGCATAAAGAGGTATGGCTGCCGACAGCACATGAAGCACGGCACCCTCGGCAATGCCTCTAAAGGCATAGCTTCCTACTGTGGGGGGGGTGATGGCATAGCATGTCACTTCCGAGAGATTATAGCATTGGTCGAATGCACGGTAACCGATATTCTCCACACAAGCAGGCAGGATGATATGCTGCAGGCTGCTGTTATAGTCATACGCATAGCTCGGCACATCGGTATAGCCATAGGTACGACTGAGGTCGATCAGCGTACAATTATAATAGTTGTTGGCAATGCCGAAGTCGTTGCTGCTCATCTGACCAGCTACGGTAATCATCGTCACGTCATCGCTACTGCTATTGCCCTTGTCAAGCACATTGTAGATAGCGTTGCTCAGGTCACCCGGAGTGAAATCGTCGACAATCACTTCGCCTGTGGCTTCGTTCCAACTGTTCTTGCCTGGATTTTCAGGGTTACTCGGGTTATACTCAAACATACCGATGATGTGTGCATCCTTATTACCCATCGTATATGAATAGCGGTTTTCCGTAGAGAGGATGGAGTCACCCATCTTCCAGCCCTTGAATCGGTAACCGGTATTCGTATAGGCATAGAGGCTTGTCGTATGTCCCTCCATCACTTCCGTGTTGCTGACATTGAAGCTACCACCCTGCTTGGGTTGTGCCTCTACGGTGAGCGTGTAGTATAAACCCAACGAATCGGGGTCAGCCGGACTGTCAGGGTTATACTTGAACACTGCGGTCAGGGTCACATTCTTGGCAGGCATCGTGTAGTTAAACGACGATGAGGTAGAGACAACTGAGTCACCTTGCAGCCAATTGACAAAGCGGTAACCGGTGTTTCCATAGGCACGGAGATAAACACTCGTACCCTCAGCATATCGCTGTGCCGAACTGTAGTTGGTGCTACCGCCATGTTGCGGTGTCACCTCCGTGACGAGCGTGTACTTCGTAACCGGAGATTGCGGATCGTCAGGGTTGTTCGGATTATAATCGGGGTCTGCACCGATGCGAGCCTGCCCCATAAGGGCAAGCTGGCACATCAGCATCAGACACAAACTCATTATCTTTCTCATTGCATTGTAGTTTTATGATGAGACGTTGTGTTTCCTGTTCTTATCGGGTTACAGAAACCTTGTGTACGGCATCCTGCACCTTAACTACATATACGCCTTGCGGCACTTCAAACATAGCCGATGCGGCAGTAGCTGTAGCAATGCGCTGTCCCTCGGCATTGTAGACCTCAATCTCAGCTTCGCACGGAGCTGTCACTGCAATCTGTCCGGCTGCAGCCTTCACCGATACCTTGCCGCTGAGGTCGTCCATACCGGTGGTGTCGCCATCCTCCTCATCGCCTCTCATGCATACCTCAAAGCGGTTGTCGGCCACGCCTGCCTCTGCGGAAAAGGTGTAGCTACCCTCCATCAGGTCGGTTTCGGTACCGGCTACCTTGTCCACGAGAATTACGCTTATGCCCTCGACCTTGGTATCCAAGGCAATGGTATAGCTACCCTTGCTGCCGAAATATGCACCGAGCGTGATGACACCATCAGCCATAGGACGCTCGCTGATGGCAAACTTCACATCACCTTCGATGGTGTAGAGCTGTGCGGCACGGGTATCGCTGCTCATAAACTTGTTGGCATCCGTAGCCATCTCGTAGTCGCATGCAGCATCAGGATTGATGACGAAGCGTGTGCGGTCGGTCATCTCGCCATCGCTCAACGTGAGGTTGAACACCTGACGCATATCGGCACTGCGGGTATACGCCTTGGCCTGTGCTGAGCGGTCGCGTACCACGCGGTCGGTCTGACGGCCATCGGCAGCGAAGGTGATAGACTCGGCATCTACAGGACGCTGTACGAAGAAGGCTTCGCCGGGACGGAGAATATATTCGTCATCTACAGGAGAGTAGGCATAGTAACAATTGTTATACATGCTCCATACAGTGATGGGAGCTGTAAAGTCCATCGCGCGAGTATCGTAGTAACTCGGATAGGGGTTACCTATGAGATTCCAGCTACGGTTGTGACTGAACTCTGACTGATATTCGTTCAGTGATATTGTGCGGTCGCTGTTGGCAAAAATCAAGTTCTTGTTTGCATTGTTCACGGCTGAAACGATGAACGCCGAGGAGCTCTGCCAGTTTCCGGCATTATCGTAACGGCTGCTTTGCCAGATGTAACCCTCACCGGCATGCAGAATGCTGTCTACTGTCATATCTTGCCATGTGTTGCTAAAGTTTGCATCGGCACGTTCCTTACCGGAATATTTGCGAATGACAAAATTAGTATTCTCTTGTGAAGGTCTAATGACACTGGTACTAATCTGTGCAGGCTTAATATCTGCTACCTTCACATCGAATGGGAACGATAGGAATGACCATTCATCGTTCCTGATCTCTACCCACAGATAGATGCTGTCCGCACGCATTACTGCATTATTCACTAATGTGGCATGAGTGATACTTGAGCCATTGAACCGTGCTTCCCACTCTACATCATACAGCATTCCGAACGTATTTGTTGAAAGCGTAGCATTACCATTCACCGTCAGTGCCGATTGGCGATTAGCACCTTGATTCCAATCAACTAAAAGATGAGGCTTGTAATCAGCAGGCAAAGTGTCCGGTAAGGTCAATGTGAAATTCTGATTCAAACGGATATTCTCTGGCCAATAACCCTTGATAGGTTTGATTGTCGGGAATACATCCCAACCTGCAGTCAGTTTGTACTTGTTGATTGTCCATTCGGGCACGTAGAGTGTGCGGTTCTCTTTATTAAGAGAATATAGGATATCATAACCAGACACCAGATAAGGAGGTATCAAAGCCAAGCATTTGATTGTAACGAGACCATTGCACTCGGAGAAAGGTCTGCTACAAGAATTAAGCGTGCTTGGCAATACAATACTGGTCAACGCATCGCAATTGTAGAATGCCTCTTCTCCCAGTGACGTCAACCCTTCATTGAGCTTTACTATAGACAATGAAGCACAATCAGCAAATGCACGGCCATTTATAGCAGTCAGGGTGGAGGGACATTCCAACTTCGCCAAATTTGTACCGTAGAATACATTCCATCCGATAGTAGTCACGCCTTCAGGAATCTCTATACTCTCAAGTCCTGAATGATAGAACATACTATTTAATATCGTTGTTGCTGTAGAGGGCCACTTCACGGTTTGCAGGGCATCGCACCCTTCAAATGCGTTTGACCCAACTGTTGTTACACCCTCAGGGATAACCACATGCTCGAAGTTGTCACAGTTACAGAATGCGTAGGTGTATATATACTTCAATGTAGCCGGCAACACCATATCCTGCAAGTTGTAGCAACCATAGAAGGCATACTGACCGATACTTGTCAAACTATTTGGTAACACTACCTGCTGCAAGGCATAACGGTTGCGGAACATATCGTTGGGCAACGCTGCCATCTCCACATCCGACATATCAATGGTCAGAAGCCCTGTCAGACGGCTCTGGATGGTGTAGATGTCATCGCTGTTCAGCGTACCGCTTACTGTCAGATAGTTTACTTGACGTAGATACTCCACCTGCTCCAGCAGTTTCTCACCCAACGTTCCAGGAGTTTCCACCTCTACATCTGCAGACACTCCCTCACCGTCTACAATGATACGGTCTTTCCAATAGGTAGCCGCCTCGTATGCCGAACCGCTGCCGGCAGGAACATATACCACATGAATTCCATTACTGAAATTATCGGAACAAACGGGAGGAACGGTTGCCTCACAGCGCAGTGTCTTCAGCTTAGAACAGCTGCTGAAGGGATCATATCCCGTAAATTGAGTTACACTGGCAGGAATCGTCATACTTTCCAATGCACTACAGCCAGAAAAGGCAGAGCCTCCAATAGCTTTCAATCCGTAGGAAAGTTGTATCTCCGTCAATCCTTGACAGTTATAAAAGGCACTGCTTCCAATAGATTCCACGGATGAGGGGATGGATATCTCCGTCAATCCTTGACAGTTATAAAAGGCATTGCTTCCAATAGATTCCACGGATGAGGGGATGGATATCTCAATCAAACCTTGACAATAATAGAACGCAGAACTACCCAAGAAACGCAGTGTTGCAGGGAGAGCTACGGACTTCAAATGCTTATTTCCGTTATTGTGATTATATTGCCAAGTATAGGAATCATAACCGCCCAACCCTACAGTCATATACTCCACTCCATTGTAGGTAAAGGTCTCAGGGATGATAACATCTGTTTTGCTTCCTGTGTATCGGTTCACACGTACCACATTGTTCGTCTTGTCAAAAGCAAGATACCAGTCACCCACGGTTGCCGTAGTAGTGAAGTTGAACGATGCCGTGCTGATATTCTCTATGCGATAGAGATTGCGGGCAGTGACAAGTGCTTTATGGGCAGCCACGAGGTCTTCAGTAGTAGTTGTTGCTGTATTGTTGAATACCGCCTTGGCCGCAGCTATCGAATTAGAAAACTCTTCAGAAGGATTAAGACTAACCAAACTATCACATTCTGATATTAAATCACCTAATTCATGATATTTATTCAGACTCTCCTCTATTTCTACAATAAGCAACTCCGTTTTTTGAATTTCCGCTCTAATCGACTCGGCTGAAGCTTCATCAGCAGATTCAATCTCTTCATATTTGGTTGTAAACTCTTTTTTCAGTCCCATAAGCCCTAAAGAGTCCAATTCTGTCATATCACTGGAGTAAGAGCTTCTCGTATTATACAACAGAGCAAGTAAATCATCTATTGTAGCAGAACTCTCTTCAACTTCAGCAAGGATAAAGGAGTCGAAGCACTTGGTGCCACTCAACCAACGGGCACAGAGAGATAGGTATGAATATTCGGCAGTGAATACGTAGGTGTTTTGTGTCCAAGCCAAGTCGGCATCTACGTGGGGAAGAGGCTGCAACACGTAAGTTTCTTCACGCGGAGTGTCGCTCATTGAAGCTTTGATATATCCATAACCTGCGGGATTCTCGGCTACAGTGTCAGAGTGGTTCTTGAGAAAGTAGCTAAACACATAGGTCTTGCCTTTCTCGAGGGGCCATACAGTACCGAGAGAACCGTTACTGCCCTTACCGAGATTCTCTGTCAAGCGAAGGTAAGCTCCATCGTCAACGCCACCAGTGGAATGCCAATCTACACCAATCAGTGCACCACCAGCTCCACCAGTCCAACCTGTAGTAGTGTTGTCGAACGATGGATTCTCAATGAGATTCTCTCCTGTCACAAGATACATTTTCTCCACACCCTGTGGAGTAACATAGTTGAACATGTCACCTTTTGTCAGTTGCTGTGCGCTTACAATTACAGCGCTAATCACGAGCAATGTTGATAGAAAAACTTTTTTCATATACGTTATTTTAATATAGTTAATCGTACATCCCAAAAACTTCCAAATGAGAACTAAGGCAACTGGATTATTTAATATTTCTATACGTAACCAACGCTTAGCCCATGAAAAAAGCGTGAAGCCAACACCTGCTGCTCGCTTCACGGTTAAAGGCCTTCGCATTGCCCTGTCAATCGAAACGAGCAACGCGAAAGCCTCACGCCGATATGTATATACGCACCTTGCATTATACCAATCATCGCGACCAATATAATAAAGGTGTACGAAAACATACCCATGAGACATTCACCGTTGCTTTGTTTTTGATTGACATCAGAAGTTGCGAAGTTCTTAACCGTCAAAACAAAGCGCCAAGTAAACGCCTTTTCCTATATGTCACCCCCACCCGACCACCTTAACTCGCACAAATGAAGTAAGGTATCGGCGTAAGGATGGGGCAAAGGTAGTGAGATTCAAACAGAATAGCAAATAAAATCTAAAAAAAGTGAATAGAAAAAACGTTCATACTCCTGAGAATCAATATCTGGCAAGGATGAATACTATGTGTTTCATGTTTGTTTAGAGTGCAGTGTTTAGGGTGAGCAATCTACAGTTGTAACAAGAACCTTTGATTTATAGAAGCCCCCCCTACCTCCACACCCTCGATCACAGAAAAAGAATCAACACACAAAGATACAGCTTTCCCACATATTCACCAACGGATATCCGACCGATACAGTTTGTCCGCGGACAGTTCACGGCGGCCGATTTTCCCCTGCAGAGGAAGCAAATTTTGTTTCATCGCGATGAAACAAAATTTTCTTCGTGAGGGTGTGTTTTTGCTTCAATGACTGTTTGTCCGGGTATTTATGCCACAGTGATGATAAAAATCAAGACCTTTGGGAAGGGGTTACAAGAAAGGTACAAAATTACGAGAAAACCGAGTTCATAGAGAACTGCCCTCTACAGGTCTTGTTTCGAAAGACCTATAGGTCATAAAATCAAAGACCTATAGATGATAAATTTTATCACCTATAGATGCCTAAATTTGCCATCTGTAGAGGGCTTACCGAAAAGACAAAGGAATAAGAGGGGAAGCCGGATGAGTGCGAGGTACTATTTCTTGCGCTTTAGCTTCATCAACGGAGGGAACAGTATCTTGGTGCCTTTGATGCGCTTGGCATATTCGGGATGTTCATCAATGAATGACATGATATGGCGCTTGCGCTTGTCTTCGTGGAGTTCATTCACATTGATGAGAATACCGGTTTCCTCCACTTCGCCAAACTCATGGTTGATAGCAGTGCCGAAGACGAGCATCGTGGGCGAGAGGTTCATATAGGCATTGACCAATGGAGGGATATTGCAGCCACGTTTGCGCACCTCGGCATTAAGGATACGATAGTCGAGCTTGAAGTCGTCTTCGACAAGAAGTTCACGGAACTGCTTGGGGTTATGCTCCATGAAGAGCGGATGGTAGGCGCTCACCAGATGGCGACGGTCGCCAAAATGCTTGTCCAAGAAGTAAAGTATCATATCCCGTGCCAAGCGGTCGTATGAAGGATACATGGTCATCTTGCCGAAAAAGTATTCGGCATCGTCGAGCACGACGGTAAGTGAGGCCAAGCCATCGAAAAGGTTGTCGAGGGCGAAGAGGCCCTTGGTATCGGTGCGTGAGGCCTGATACTCGACCGACACGAATGAACGCCCCAGCTCCAAGGTGCGAGGCAGGTAATCGCGGAGGAACTTCTCGGAGAAATGAAACATGTGTGAGGTGGCCAGGATAGGTTGACCCTTTTCGTCGAACCTAACATCCGAGCCGTGTATATAGCGATATCCACCGATAATATCCTCTGCATCGGGATTCCATACGACAAGTTGCTTATAGGGCACCTCCATCGTATCGAACTCGTCGATATCGGCACTCATGCCCGTACCACCACCTCCCGCACGGAAAGCTATCTCGCGCAGGCGGCCAATCTCCAGCATCACATTGGGAGAGTCGTGAGCATCAACGATATAGAGCTCGTTTCCGCCACGGTTGGTATGGCGCAACATCTTATCGGCAGTGAGTTCGGCCTTGAGGAGGTCTCTGCCTATGGGGTCAATAATCTTTTCCATCGTATGGAATATATGCCTCCCTTTAGTAACTGATGCGAGCAAGCATATCAGCCATCTTCTCGATACCTTCCTGAAGTGGCTTCTGCACCATTCCTTTAATGAAAGGGTTGAGCTCTGTACGCAGGGTGAGTTTCATCTTGCTGGCCTCATCAGAAGTCGGCAGCATCTGTATCCACAAGGTGAGCGGGATAGGCGATGTGGTAGCTTCCAGCTTCACACACTTGGGTTCCTCCCGCTCTACCACCTTGAAGGCGATGTCGCCTACGGGAGCTACATTGATGCTCACCGTATCGCGATCGAACTTCAGGTCTTTTATCTTATCCTGCGGTATACGATCCTTTACGCTCTCGAGGTGCGAGAGATCCGACAGCATATCATACACACGCTGCTGGCTATAGGGGATGGCCACCACTTGGCTTTCAAACTGATTCATCAGATTGCCATTATTGTTTATGCATTCCAATGAGCGGGATCCTTACGCCATTCTTCAAGCATAGGGAGCTCGTCTTCAGTGATATACCCGGTTTCCTGAGCTACCTCAAGCACAGCCTCATAGTTGGTGAGCGTGACGAGCTCCACATCGGCCTCCTCGAAAGCCTTCTTGGCTACATCGAAGCCGTAGGTATACGATGCCACCATACCGATAACGTCGCAACCGTTGTTGCGCACTGCCTGCACAGCCTTGAGGCTGCTTCCACCCGTAGAGATGAGATCCTCAACAACCACAACCTTCATACCGGGACGGAGATCACCTTCGATAAGGTTTTCCAGACCGTGGTCTTTAGGAGCCGAGCGCACATATACAAAGGGGAGGTTGAGCAGGTCGGCTACGAGAGCACCCATAGCAATGGCACCTGTAGCTACACCGGCAATGGCATCAACCTGCCCGAAACGTTCCTGAATGACACGCGCAAACTCAATCTTGATAAAGTCGCGCAATCCTGAATAAGAGAGTGTTTTTCTGTTGTCGCAATAGAAAGGCGACTTCCAACCCGAGGCCCAAGTGAAGGGGTTAGAGGGTTGCAACTTAATGGCTTTGATTCTCAGCAGTTTCTCTGCATAAATTTTCTCAAGGGTCTTCATACCGAATCTTTTTCTTGTTAAAAACAATCGCAAAGTTAACAAAATCTATGGGAAGTATCCATACAAATAGCAGTTTTTCATGAAAAAAAACGTGTATGCCTCCGTTTCACCACCTATTCAGTCGCTCCTGCCCCTCACAAATGAATGTGGGATAGTCATCCGTGTGCTGGCTGTCGAGATGAAAGCGGCTCAGCAGGATATCCAGCTCGGCCAGTGCAGCGGTGTTGCCGGCAGTGGCAAACTCCTCGCGCAAGATGCGTGCTTTCTCATGAGCCTGTATGCCCTCAATGAGTTTCTCGAAGCGTACCGAACTGCGGCCATAGGGATATACCATGTAGGTGTCGCCAGCAGGCCATGAGCGGAAGCGGGTGTCGTGGAGAGGATTCTTCGTCCAACTGTTGTAGGCCCAGCGCAGATAGCCGTCGTAACCCGAATGAGCGGCATAGAAGCCATACCAGGAGGCCTCGGCAGGAACGGAGAAGGTGAAGGTGTTGGGGCGATGGGTAGAGCAACAGGTGTATACGGTAGTCTTCTTGCCCTCGGCCTTACGGCGGTCGAGCACCTCACGAGGCAACAGCTCGCCCTGCTCCAGAGCGATGCAGTAGTCGTAGAGACCTGATTCTATCTCGGGATGGTAGTTGCCGGCCAATGATACCTTGAACTCGGGGTCGGCCTTGCGAATGACATCCATAGCCCGCTGCATGGCTTGCATAGGGCGCTCGTCCATGGCAATGGTGGTGATGGAGAACCATCCCTTCTCGCGAAGATGCTGTGAGAAGGCCTTGAGCATAGCTACCCACATATCTTCGTAGGCAGCATCGCCGGGAGCGGCACGCAACACCTGCATACGATTGGTGACAACGTCGTAGTAGGGGAAACTGAGTGCCCAGGGTATCATGGAGAAACAGTTGATCTGCTCCGTGATGCCGCAGCTCATCATAAACTCTATCCAGCGGTCAAACACATCGAAGCCAAACTCCCACGTGCCGTCGAGCTTCTTCGTCCATGTCACCATAGAATCGAAGTGGTCTTCTGTCTGGCCATTCCACGGCTTGTGCATGATACTGGCAGTGATGACCTTCTGACCTGCTGCAGCCAGCATCTCCATGGAGGGGCGCATGGCTTCGAGGTGGGTATCGCTCCACAACGGTGTGCCGTAGTAGCGAGCCTCGGCAAAGGGATTCTGCCAAAGGTCGAGATGGAAAGCCCAATCCTGAGGCTCAGGCAATACACGGTCAACAACCTTGATATGCAAAGGCAACTTAGCCACGTTGTGCTTGCCGGACTTGATGGTGAGCGTGCCACTATACATGCCGGGTACGGCATCGGCAGGCACCTGACAGCTGACCCATACCGAACGGGTGCTCATGGCATCCATGGCAATGGCCTCTACGTGCGGGTCTATCATATCGGCCACCATGGCCGAGTCATAGATGGTATGGTCGGGGCGATGACCGCACCCTGCCCCGCGACCGTCGGGGGTGCTCCACGCATCGGTCTTCACATAACGTACGAAAGAAGCCTTCACGGCATCGGCAGGCAGTCTATGACGTCCGTTCTTGAAGATGCCGAGTTCGAAGCTCACAGGTGCCAGACTGTCGGTAGCCACACCGGTATAGATGAGCGCCTGCGTGCTCACACGCTCGCCACGCCATGCGGTGAGCGTCTCGCTGCGGTTCAGCGCTTTGGTGTCGGGCATGGCATGCCACATGTAACGCACATCGCTGCTACCCCATGCAGCACGTATATTCTTCACCCCTTTCCACTCAGAGGAAACGGGGTCCCGGTGATCAGCAGTTTCAGTAAACGGAGTCTGTGCCTGTGCCAAGCAGGTGCTGCCCGCAAGGGCAACCAGCAGTAGTGTCTTTTTCATTGTATTTCAATATTTAGATTATAAATTATCCTTATCACTTGCCCCGGTAGAACGGATGAGATAGAGCTTATCGTTCGGCCGTATGCGGTCGGGTACCTTGAACGACACGTGCACCCCCTTCCTTACCGTGTCTACAGGCTTGAGGTTTACACGTGCCTCGTCCAACGTAAGATACATGGCACCCGTAGTATGTCCTGTGATGAGCAGTTTGTCGCCCACATGCAGTTCGGTTGCTTCGATCAGGAACTCCGCCACACCGATGTTTGAAAAGTAGCGGATACCCTTGCCTGCATACACCTTGCGCTCTGTAGCGGCCGAACCATAGTTGCGAGTCCACTCGCCCAAGCGTTGTCCCAGATAGTAGCCATTCCAGAAGCCACGGTTGAATACCGTAGCCAAGCGGCGATCCCACTCATCCTTTTTCTCTTCGGTGAGCGTACCATCAAGGTGGCTGTTTATGGCCTCGTTGTAGCACTCCACTACGGTCCTCACATATTCAGAGCCACGGGCACGTCCCTCTATCTTGAACACACGCACGCCGGCCTCCATCATCTCGTCCATGAAACGGATGGTTTTGAGATCCTTGGGCGACATGACATACTTGTTGTCCACCTCCAACTCAATGGGGGCGGTGGGGCTGTCTGCCTCGCTGAGGAGATAAGAAGGCTCTTCTCTTGCCACCTCGTAGCCTCTACGGCACACCTGCATACAGGCACCGCGGTTGGCTGAGGCGTTCAGCTCATGCAGGCTCAGATAGCACTTACCCGAAACGGCCATACAGAGCGCTCCGTGACAAAACATCTCGATACGGATGAGTTCGCCCTTCGGGCCACGTATCCGCTCCTCCTGTATAGTCTTATAGATGGCTGCCACCTGCTTGAGGTTGAGTTCTCGAGCCAGCACCACCACATCAGCAAAGCGGGCATAAAACCGCAGAGCCTCAGCATTGCTGATATTGAGTTGTGTGCTCAGATGCACCTCCTGACCTATGCGGTTGCAGTAGTCCATCACCGCCACGTCGGCAGCAATGACGGCCGATATGCCTGCCTCGTGAGCGGCATCGATGATGGTACGCATCAGCGCGATGTCCTCATCGTAGATAATAGTATTGACCGTGAGGTAGCTTTTCACACCATGTTCGTCACACGTGGCTGCTATCTCACGCAGGTCATCAATACTGAACGTACTGGCCGAGCGGGCACGCATATTGAGGTTCTCAATACCGAAGTATATACTGTCGGCACCCGCTTGGATGGCTGCAGCCAGCGATTCGCGCGAGCCTACGGGAGCCATTATTTCAAAGTCTTTCCGATTCATGTGGACAAAGATACACAAATAACTTTTTTATTATTAACAAACAAGGTCAATACAAAAACCTGTTCAACTCGTTCTCACTCGACCAGAGCAAAGTCGATGCCAGATGCAAATTCAACCCGACTTCACTCGACCAGAGCAAAGTCGATGTCGGATACAAATTCAACCCGACTTCACTCGACAAGAGCAAAGTCGAGTTGTTTCTTCTCCAAATTGCAGCGGGCGACCTCTACCTTGACGGTGTCGCCGAGGGCATAACGGCGGTGAGTGCGACGACCCACGAGGCAGAAGTTGCGCTCATCGTACTCGTAGTAGTCGTCATCAAGGTCGCGCATGGGGATGAGGCCCTCGCATTTGTTCTCTATAATCTCAGCATAGAGTCCCCACTCGGTGACACCGCTGATGATGGCATCATAGGTAATGCCCATGCGGTCGGCCATATACTCTACCTGCTTGTACTTGATGCTGGCACGTTCGGCCGAAGCAGCAAGCTGCTCCATCTGTGAGGAGTGCTCGCACAGCTCCTCATACTTACTCTTCGAGGCAGAGCGTCCACCATCGAGGTAACGTGAAAGGAGGCGGTGTACCATCATGTCGGGGTAGCGACGTATGGGTGAGGTGAAGTGGGTGTAGTAGTCCATGGCGAGGCCATAGTGTCCTATGTTATCGGTGCTGTAGCGAGCCTTCTGCATGGCACGCAGCGAGACGGTCTCAATGAGATGCTGTTCGCGCTTACCCTTGACATCGGCGAGCAGTTTGTTGAACGACTTGGCAATGTCTACCTTGTCGCCCGTAGTGCGCACCTTATGTCCGAAAGGCAGGGCAAGGCGTGCGAGGTTGTCGAGCTTCTCAGCATCGGGCACGTCGTGTATACGGTAGGGGAACACCTTGGCCTTCTTCACAGGTACCCTGCCGATGGTCTCTGCCACGGTACGGTTGGCCAAGAGCATGAACTCCTCAATGAGTTGGTGAGCCTCCTTCGATTCCTTGAGGTGTACGCTCACGGGATGCCCCTTCTCGTCGATATCGAAGCGCACCTCCACACGGTCGAAGTTGATGGCCCCACCCGCGAAGCGTGCTGCACGCATCTGTTGGGCAAATCCATTCAGCACCATCAATTCATTGGCATATTCGTCACCAGGCAGTGTCTCCTTGGTGCCGCGCTGCTGGCGTTCGATGATGGCCTGCACCTCTTCGTAGGTGTAGCGACGGTTGCTATTGATTACCGTATGAGCTATTTGATGGTACTTGACACGCCCCTTATCGTCGATATGGAAGATGACGGAATAGGTAAGCTTGTCTTCATTGGGACGGAGCGAGCAAATATTGTTGCATAGGCGCTCGGGAAGCATAGGGATGGTGCGGTCAACGAGGTATACCGATGTGGCGCGATGCTGTGCCTCCTTGTCGATGATACCATTCTCGCCTACGTAATGGGTGACGTCGGCAATGTGTACACCCACCTCCCAGAGGTTCTTGCCGAGGGAACGGATGGAGAGCGCGTCGTCAAAGTCCTTGGCATCGTGGGGGTCGATGGTGCAGGTGAGCACATCACGCATGTCGAGGCGACGGGATATCTCCTCTTCGGCTATGACATCGCTGATATGGTTGGCTGCATTCTCCACAGCAAGGGGGTACTTGTAGGGCAGACCAAACTCGGCGAGGATGGCGTGCATTTCCGTGTCGTTGTCGCCGGATTTGCCGAGGATATCCACTACGTGACCTATGGGGTTGCGGGCTGTCTCTGGCCATTCTACAATCTTGACCACAGCCTTATCACCACTCTTGCCTCCCTTGAGCTTGTCGCGAGGGATGAAGATGTCGTTATCGAGCGTACGGCTCTCGGTGAGCAGGAAAGCATAGTTGCGCTCTACCTTGAGGATACCTACGAAGGTGTCATTGGCACGTTCGAGTATCTCCACCACCTCACCTTCGGGCATGTTGCGGCCACGGCGGCGAGCAAAGAGGCTCACACGCACACGGTCGCCATGCAGGGCATGCATCGAATGGCGCTCGGCAATGTATACCGACTCATCGTCCTCATCGGGAGCAAAGAGTATACGTCCGCTACTGCTACGCTGTATGATACCGGTGAGCTCGCGCTTTTGGAACACAAGGCGGAAGTGCCCGTTGGAGGTCTCCACAAGCGTACCATCAATGAGCAGGTCACCAATGATGTCGCCACACAGCATCTTCTGCGGATGGGTGGTGAGGTGTAGCTCTTTCCATATACGGCTGTATGTGAGGGAGCGATCAGAATATTCCTGAAACAGGTCGATGAGTGCATCAAACATCATGCGCTTGGTCAAGCGCAGATGAGTCTTCTTGGCAGATTTTCCCATATACTTAGTTTTTTAGGGTTTCGTGTTGCTAAAGTAACGATTATTATTGAAAATCGGGCTATCCGTTAACCTTTTTTTGTAGAGAAATGTTTTATTCGGAGAAAAAGGAGGGTAAATTTGCCCTCCGAAACGCGAACAAGCATTGCTGCAATGAAAATCCTCATCACAGGCGCATCGGGCTTTATAGGAAGCCACATGGTAGAACAGGCTCTACGGCTCGGCCATAAGGTATGGGCGGCCGTGCGGCCTACGAGCAATAGGAAATACCTGACCGACGAGCGCATACATTTCATTGAACTCGACTATACTGACGGAAAAGTTCTACAAGGCCAACTGCAGGATTTTGCCCGGGAGTATGGCTGTTGGGATGTGATAATTCATTGCGCTGGAGCCACTCGGTGCCTACGCCACAGCGACTTCTATACAATCAACTACGAAGGCACCCGACTTCTGGTCGATATGCTCATGGCTCTTGACATCGTTCCACGGCAGTTTATCTTCATGAGCACCCTCGGCACCTATGGCCCCATTCACGAGGCACCACCCTACCAGCCCATTCGCGATGTTGATACGCCCAACCCCAACACCCACTATGGACGCAGCAAGCGAAAGACAGAGGAGTACCTTATGAGCCTCCCAGCATTTCCCTATCTCATCTTCCGCCCGACAGGCGTATATGGCCCGCGCGACAAGGACTATCAGATACTGGTCAATGGCATACGCCACCACACGGAGTTGGCTTTGGGATTCCGCCGGCAGGAGATTACTTTTGTCTACGTCAAAGACCTGGTGCAAGCTGTTTTCCTTGCTATTGCGAAAGGGGTAACCCACCGTGCCTACTTCGTTACCGATGGGAATGTATATACCTCACACGACTTCGGCCACATTGTACGTGAGGAACTTGGCCGTCCTTTTGTGCTACGGCTTACTCTACCGCTATGGGCAGGGCGAGTTGCAGCCCTCCTATGCGATGGCATAGCAAGGCTCACCCACTGCAGGCTCACACTCAACAGTGACAAGTATCGTATACTCAGTCAGCGCAATTGGACCTGCGATATCAAACCGCTCATTGAGGAACTCGGCTACTCTCCGCAATATGATCTACAACGAGGAGTAGCCGAGACAATACAGGATTACGCTTCGGGCAGTATCTCCAGTGCACGGCGTGCGCGGCGCAGGGTCTCCTCCTTGCCGATGTAGTCGGTGAGTTCGAAGATATGGGGACCTACGGCAGCGCCAACGAGGGTGACGCGGAAGGCATTCATCACCTTGCCCACAGGCCACTCCTTCGCGGCTATCCACTCCATCACAAGAGGCTCAAGCTCAGCACCGGCAAAGACGGGAGCCTGCTCGATGAAACTGCACAATTCGCGCACATAGGTAGATGCCACAGCAGGCTCCTTCCACCATTTCTTGAGCGACTTCTCATCGTAGGCCTCGGGAGCCTGAAAGAAGTAGTGGCAGGTATCCCACAGTTCGTGCACAAAGTTGACGCGCCCCTTCATAAGCGACACCACCTTGACGATGCGATCGAACTCCTCGTTCACGCCATGCTCGCGCAGCATAGGTTCAAAGAGACGAGCTATCTCTGCATCATCCTTGGAGAGGATATATTCGTGATTGAACCACACAAGTTTCTTATAGTCGAAGCGAGCACCAGCCTTGGAGCAGCGACTGAGGTCGAAGAGCTGCACCATCTCGTCGAGTGTCATCTTCTCCTGATCGTTGCCGGGATTCCAGCCAAGAAGGGCAAGGAAGTTGATGACGGCCTCGGGCAAGTAGTCTTTCTCGCGGTAACCCGATGAGATATCGCCCGTTTTGGGATCATGCCACTCGAGGGGGAAGACAGGAAAACCCAGACGGTCGCCGTCACGCTTGCTCAGCTTACCGTTGCCCTCGGGCTTGAGCAGCAGGGGCAGGTGGGCAAAGGTGGGCATGGTGTCTTCCCAGCCGAAAGCACGGTAGAGAAGCACGTGAAGCGGTGCCGAGGGCAACCACTCTTCGCCACGGATGACGTGTGACACCTCCATGAGGTGATCGTCCACAATGTTGGCAAGGTGGTAGGTGGGGAGCTCGTCAGCACTCTTGTAGAGCACCTTGTCATCAAGTACCGATGAGTTGATGACTACCTCACCACGGATAATATCGTGGACGTGTACCTCCACACCCGGCTCGATGAGGAAACGCACCACATACTGGTGGCCTGAGGCAAGCAGGGCATCAACCTCCTCCTTGGGGAGTGAGAGCGAATTGCGCATCTGCATACGGGTGGTGGCGTCGTACTGGAAGTTGGCAATCTCATTGCGCTTGGCTTCCAGCTCTTCGGGTGTGTCGAAAGCCATATAGGCCTTACCATCGGCAAGCAGTTGTTCTACATATTTCTTGTATATATCTCTTCGCTCCGACTGGCGGTAAGGGCCGTGGTCGCCACCTACACCTACGCCCTCATCGAAGGCGAGACCGAGCCACTGGAACGACTCAATGATGTATTCCTCAGCACCAGGCACGAAACGGTTGGAGTCGGTGTCCTCGATGCGGAAGATAAAGTCGCCACCATGCTGACGGGCAAACAGGTAATTGTACAGGGCGGTACGCACACCGCCGATATGCAAGGGTCCCGTAGGACTGGGAGCGAAGCGCACCCTTACTCTTCTTTCGGTCATATACGATATTTTTAAGTTTCTTGTTCACGAAGCACACGAACAGCCCAGATACCCACAGGAAACTATATTCTACAGCACAAATGACAGCTAAAATAAAATCCATCAGCATCAGTTCGCTCCGTGTATTCCGTTGTCTGATACTGCAAAGGTACGACATTTTCTTAGAACAAAAATAGGAGATTCCAAAGATTTTTTGTAATTTGCGCCGTTTTATGACGCATATCTATGAAACAGACGACAAAATCATACTTGTTTATTGCTGCAGTATTTGTAGCAGTCACTGCCACTATCAGTGCCTTTTTACCTCGTGAGCGGGTTATCAATCTTGACTTTGAGGAAGGTAAGCCATGGAAATACGAGCAGCTGACCTCCACCTTCAGTTTTGCCGTGTATAAGAGCGAGCGTGCCCTGCAGCAGGAACGTGCCGAAATGATGGCTGCCCTGCGCCCCTATTACATAATGGATACCAGCAAGGGCATCCTTGCCATCGACTCTCTTGAGGTGGCCTACAAGCGCGAATTGCACCTACTCGTGAGTCCTACTCTACGCCAAAAGCTGGCCAAGCGCTTGGGCGAACTGTACGATAACGGCATCATAAGCAGCGATGACCTTGCCCGTCTGCAAACTGACAGTATCACCACCATCATGCTTGTCAAGCACAATGTGGCCACTCCCAAATCTGTGGACGAGCTGCTCACCGTACAGCAGGCTTACGAGCGCATCATGGCTATCGATACCACCCGCTGGGAGCGTCACACCCTACAGAACAGTAACCTCAACGACTACATACAGCCCAACCTGAGCTACGATGCCATCAAGTCTGAAGCCGTGCTGAACGAAGCCCTGGAGTCAATCTCACTCACGAGCAAGGTGATACAAAAAGATCAGAAGATTATCGGTGCCGGCGATATGGTCGATGAGGAGCACTATCAGACTCTTCTTTCTTACCAGCAAGAGCTCAACAAGCGTATCGACGAGCGCGGCATACAGATGACCATCATCGGACAGGTACTGCTCGTAATTGTACTCATCGCCATCTATGTGCTGTACCTATTCAACTATCGCCGCAGCTACCTCACCCAACGCAACAAACTGCTCTTCCTCGGTACCCAACTGGTGCTCTTCCCTGTAGTGACATCATGGATACTCAATGTCAGTGGCGACCTCATGATAGTACCGTTGATCATGGCTCCGGTGATGGTCAACATCTTCCTCGATGCCCGCACGGCCTATATCACCCACACCACCATCGTGCTCCTCATCTCGCTCATCGTGCCCGAACCATTCGTGTTTGTGCTGCTGCAACTCGTAGCAGGCATTGCTGCCATCTACTCGCTTACCGAGCTCACCGAACGCATACAGATATTCCGAGTGGCTCTTATCGTAGCAGCCTGTTACTGCCTGGTATTCTTCGGCTACGAGCTTATCACGAAAACCTCCTTTGCCCTGTTCGACAGACGCATGTACATCCAGTTCCTCCTCAACGGTGTGTTGCTGCTCTTCACCTACCCCCTGATGCTACTCTACGAGAAGCTATTCCGCTTCACCTCCGACGTGACCCTCATGGAGCTGTCTAACTTCAACATCAAGCTCCTGCGCCAGCTTTCCGAGAACGCTCCCGGCACTTTCCAGCACTCCATCCAGGTATCAAACCTCGCCGCCGCCGCCGCCAATAAGGTAGGAGCCAGCAGCTTGCTGGTGCGCACAGGTGCCATGTATCACGACATTGGCAAACTCGAGAATCCCATTTTCTTCACCGAAAACCAGGGCAACACCAACCCCCACGCCTGCCTTCCCTACGAGCAGAGCGCCAAGATAATCATCAGCCACGTCACCGATGGCCTTCGCCTGGCCGAAAAGTACAATCTGCCTGCCGCCATCAGAGACTTCATAGCTACCCACCATGGGCTCAGCAAAGCCAAGTACTTCTACATATCTTATCAGAACGAGCATCCGGGCGAGGAGGTCGACGAGAGCCTCTTCACCTATCCCGGCCCCGACCCACACTCCATGGAGACTGCCATCCTCATGATGGCCGACTCCGTCGAGGCTGCGTCACGCAGCCTCTCAGAGTATACGGAGGAGAGCATTGCCAATATAGTCGACCGCGTCATCGACTCCCAGATAGCCGAGGGACGCTTCCGCAACTGCCCCATCACTTTCAAGGACATCACTGATATCAAGGCCGTGTTCAAGGAGAAGCTGCGCACCGTACACCACGCCCGCATCAGTTACCCAGAACTGAAGAAGTAAAAATGTCAACTACAAAACAACAGAAACATCCGCTATGACCTCTCCACGTCCCCTCTCCGTCGCCGTATTCTGCTCGGCATCCACCGACATCGAATCGAAGTATTCTGAACAAACCGCATGCCTGGGCCGTTGGATAGGTCAGCAAGGTTGGCGCCTTGTCTATGGCGGGGCCTGCCTCGGACTGATGGAGTGTGTGGCCAGTGCAGCCAAGGAGGCAGGAGCCACCATCGTAGGCGTGGTGCCCGACAAGCTCATAGAGCGCGGTATCGTGAGTCACCTGCTCGACGAGACCATCCACGTGCATAGCCTCGGCCAGCGTAAGGAGGCGATGTTGCGCGAGAGCGACGTGTTCGTTGCCCTACCCGGTGGGCTGGGCACCCTTGACGAGGTATTCCACGTGTTAGGCGAAAGCAGCATAGGCTACCACAGCAAACCCGTAGTGCTCTACAACATCGACGGATGCTGGGACTCCACCCTCGCCTTACTCCACGACCTGCGTCAGCGTGGTCTACTGCGCCACGACCTCACAGGATGCCTCCTCGTAGTCCACTCATGGGAAGAGCTGCTTGAAGCCCTCCTACCACTCCAACTCGACCGACAACCAACAAGAACGATTATATGAGAAAAATCATCGGCATCGGAGAAACCATTCTCGACATCCTTTTCAAGGGAGGCATCGCCTCCACCTCAGTACCTGGCGGCTCCACCTTCAATTCCATGATATCGCTCGGCCGCATGGGCATCCCCTCATGCTTCGTCAGCGAGATAGGTGACGATGCGGTAGGCCGCATCGTGCGTACCTTCCTCAGCACCAATGGTGTTGATGACAGCTACCTTACCGAATATCCCGAATGCAAATCGCCCATATCGCTCGCCTTCCTCGACGACCACAACAACGCCACCTACTCCTTCTACAAAGACCCCTTCGGCAGCCGCACCGACTGGCAGTGCCCCACCATTCAGCGCGACGACATTATCCTCTTCGGCTCCTACTATGCCCTCGACCCTCGCATGCGCTACAAGGTCACTGCCCTGCTCGATGAAGCCCGCAGTGCAGGTGCCATCATTTACTATGATGTCAACTTCCGTCGCAACCACCAAGGCGAGGCCATCAAGCTCATGGGTACCGTCATCGAGAACCTTGAGTATGCCGATATCGTGCGTGGCTCCGATGAGGATTTCTCCGTGCTCTATGGCATCGGTGAAGGAGCCAAGGTGTACAGCCAGAAAACCGCCTTCTACTGTCCCCGCCTCATCTACAGCCGCGGTGCCCAAGGCGTAGAGCTACACAGCCCCACCGTCACCAAACACTATGCCATCGAGCCCATCATCCCTGTCAGCACCATCGGAGCTGGCGATAACCTCAATGCCGGCATCCTCTACGGTATCATCAAGCACCGCATCCGCCGCGACGACCTCGACTACCTCACCGAGCGTGACTGGGACACCATCATCCACTGTGGCCTCCGCTTCAGTGCCGATACCTGCATGCACACCGACAACTACATCAGCCTCCCCTTTGCCGAGAAGGAAAGGAGTTGAGCCACACATGATCGTACCCCAGGGCTGGGTGATGCAGACAACCTTGCCTATGGTAATAAAAGAAGCAGGCTCCCCGCTGCATTGGAGCCTGCTTCGACGTAAGATGTGAGTTGTAAAGTTACGCAGCGGTCTTCTCTCTATTTCACCTCCCAAATGTCGTTGGTAAGGAGCAGTTCCTCGAAGGTGTGGTAGGCCTTCTTGCCCTTCACCTCGGCAATCTGTTCCTCTACAGCCTCATCGTAAGTGGGAGCCTCCACATCACGGATGACACCAAGGGCGATGGGGAAGTCAGGTCCCTCCATGAGGGCAAGCTTGAGCTGCAGGGTATTGTCCTCACAGTGGGCATCGTGTACGAGGATGTCGTCGATGGTGATGCCATTCTCACCGAGTTTCACCACCTTGATGCCAAAGCCCTCCTGCATGAGGCCATACTCATTGTTAGCACCGAACACCATAGGTTCGCCATGGCGCAGGTAGATGGCATTCTTGGCGCGCCCCTCCTTGTTGTACACACTATCGTGAGTACCGTCGTTGAAGATGACGCAATTCTGCAGTATCTCACACACCGAAGCACCCTTATGGGCATGGGCAGCCTTGAGTATCTCTACGGTGCCGGGAGCATCAGTGGCTACGGCACGGGCAAAGAAGTGGCCACGGGCACCGAAGCAGAGCTCGGCAGGGCGGAAGGGGTCTTCCACAGTACCGTAGGGGCTGGACTTGCTCACGAAACCGCGCGGGCTGGTGGGCGAATATTGCCCCTTGGTGAGACCGTATATGCGGTTGTTGAGCAATATCATGTTGAGGTTGATATTGCGGCGGTTGGCATGGATGAAGTGGTTGCCACCGATGGCGAGGCCGTCGCCGTCGCCGCTCACCTGCCATACCGACAGTTCGGGGTTGGCCACCTTGCAGCCTGTAGCGATGGCGGCAGCACGTCCGTGGATGGTGTTCATGCCGTAGGTGTTCATGTAGTGAGGCAGGCGGCTCGAGCATCCAATGCCGGATATCACGGCAATGTTGTGGGGAGCAACGCCTATCTCGGCCATGGCCTTGTGGAGGGCGGCGAGGAAGAAGTGGTCACCACAACCGGGACACCAGCGCGGCTGACCTTTCTTGTAATCTTGTGCTGTATATTTGGTCTCCATAGGTTATTCCTCCATTAGTTTTGTGAATGCATTGATTAATTGAGAAGATACGAACGGTTGTCCCTTGACCTCGTTGTACTGGCAGGGAACAAAGCCATCAACCTTCATGCGCAACCACGCAGCCAGCTGACCGGCGTTCTGCTCGGCTACCACCACCTTCGGATACTTGCGCAGTACCTCGGCAGTGTTCTTGGGTAGCGGGTTGATGTACTTGAAGTGTGCGAGAGCCACCTTCTTACCGGCACTGCGCATCTCGTCCATTGCAGCATGCAAGTGTCCGTAGGTACCGCCGAAGCCCACGATAAGCAGGTCGGCATCCTCGGCATCGCCCTCTACCACGAGGTCGGGCACGGGGATAGCATCTATCTTCTGTTGACGCAGGCGGGTCATCAGGTCATGGTTCTCGGGATCGGTAGAGATGGCACCCGTCTTGTTGTCCTTCTCCAAGCCGCCGAGGATATGCTGGAATCCTTCGCGTCCAGGCACTGCCCAGTAGCGCACGCCATTCTCCTCCTGACGCTGGTAGGGAGTCCATGTGCCCTTCAGTTCCTCAGGTACATAAGGAGGATTGATGGGAGCATACTCCGCGAGGTTGGGCAAGCGGAAGGCACCCGAACCGTTAGCCACGAAGGCATCGGTGAGCAGCACCACGGGAGTCATGTGCTCCAGAGCCATCTTGCAGGCCATGTAGGCGGCATCGAAGCAGTCGGTGGGCGATGTAGCTGCCAATACCGGCATAGGAGACTCACCGTTACGACCAAAGAGCACCTGCAACAGGTCGGTCTGCTCCGACTTGGTAGGCAACCCCGTAGCGGGTCCTCCGCGCTGTACGTCGAGCACCACAAGGGGCAACTCCATGATGACGGCGAGGTTCATCGCCTCAGACTTGAGGCAGATACCGGGACCCGAGGTGGAGGTCACAGCCAAGGCTCCTGCAAACGCGGCGCCTACAGCCGATGCACAGCCCGCAATCTCATCCTCACACTGCACGGTGGTCACGCCCAGCGATTTGTGTTTGGAGAGTTCGTGCAACACATCAGTAGCCGGTGTGATGGGATACGAGCCGAGGTAAAGCTTCAGGCCTGCCCTCTCGGCAGCAGCGATGAAGCCGTATGCCGTGGCCTTATTGCCCGTGATGTCCATATAGCGCCCAGGCACCTTGTGCTTGGTCTCCACACGGTATACGTTGGTAGCCGAGCTGTGGGTATTATGACCGTAGTCGTAACCAGCCTGGATGACCTTGATGTTGGCCTCAGCCACAGCGGGCTTCTTGGCAAACTTCTCGCGCAGGTAGTTGAACGCTACCTCAAGATCGCGGTCGAAGAGCCAGCACACGAGTCCGAGAGCAAACATGTTACGGCACTTGAGCACCGCCTTCGGCTCCATGCCGCTATCGGCGAGGCAGTCCTTTACCATCTGTGTGATGGGACATGCGATGACGCGGTCGGCATCGATGTTCATCTCGGCCAGGGGGTCTTCGGTAACGAAGGCAGCCTTCTTGAGATCGGCGGGTCCGAAGGAGTCGGTGTCTATGATGATGGCGGCATCGGGCTTGGCATAGCGATACTGCGTCTTCAGTGCAGCAGCGTTCATGGCTACCAGCACGTCGCATAGGTCGCCCGGTGTATACACCTTGCCCGAACCGATATGTACTTGGAATCCCGACACGCCCGTAAGGCTTCCTTGCGGAGCACGGATGTCAGCAGGGTAGTCGGGGAAGGTGCAGATGTCGTTACCTACGGTAGCCGATACGGTAGAGAAGATGTTCCCCGCCAGCTGCATACCGTCGCCCGAGTCGCCCGAGAAGCGCACGATAACCTCGTCGCGCTCTTTTACGATGATTTGTTCACTCATTGTCTTGCATTATCAATAAATTGGTTGCAAATTTCGGTATTTTTGCTGAATAATGAAACACATTACCCCATTATTTCGTATGAGTTCAGCATCTAATACATGTTTTCGGACATTTTGTTTCCAATATAAGCAGATGTCAATCATGCCTCACGAGGAAACACTCTTACTGAGAGTCAAGAAAATAAAAAAAATCGTTACCGAAGTGTAACAAATCCGCTGCATCGACGTATTATGGCAAATGATGTTTGAAAAAAGGAAAGTAAACCGTATTTTTGCAGAACGTAACAAGCACTCGATACGCAATGGACAGACAGGACTTTGAGAGAGTCGTCCCTGAGTTGAGATTGAAGCTGCAACGAATCGCTCTTTTCTATCTGGCAGACGATGACGAGGCCGAGGATGTGGTGCAGGACACGCTGCTGAAACTATGGACTGCACGTGATGCCATCCGCGAAGGCCAGGGAGGCATGGAGGCACTGGGCACTACCATTGCCAAGAACCTGAGCATCGACCGGCTGCGAACGATGCAGCGACACCGGCACGACGAACTCACCGACACCATCGTCCACGACAACGGGAGCAATGCCCAGACTCGTATAGAGCAGCAGGAAGATGAGGATTGGATAAAGACCACCATCCGCAACCTGCCCGACAAGTACCGTGCGGTGCTCCAGATGCGACAGGTAGAGAATATGGAGTTTGCCGAGATTGCCCGCATCATAGGCACCTCGGAGACTTCGGCAAGAGTGATTCTGTCAAGGGCACGCGCCAAAGTGATGGAACAATTAAGACAAAGGAGGACTTGAGAAATGAAAGAGAGTATACATAAGATTACGGACCGTGAGGAGCTGCGCTTACTGCTGCAGCTGTTTATGGACGGCGCCACGAGCCTCGAGCAGGAGGCTGCGCTGGCCGACTACTTCCGCACGAACGAGGTGGACGACGAGTTTGCCGACTATCGTGACATGTTCCTTGTGTTTGAGAGTGGCGATCTGGCACCTACCTTCGAGCTCCCTGTCCCCGAACCCGTAGCCGAGGAGAAGCCCCATGAGGCCGCGCCTCTCCCTACCGGGCAGAAGTCCCGCAGCCGCATCGTGCCGCTCATCGTCCGCTACACCGCCATAGCTGCATCTCTGGCCGCGGCCTTCTTCATCGGAATGCGCTTCAGCGCCACGGACGTCGCCCCGACTACTGCCGACCCCGGCACGCTGATGGCAACCGCTACGCCTGAGGTCAAGACCATTGTCAAGACCGACACGGTGTATGTAGAGAAACATATCGTGCATACCGTGAAGGAGACGATACCCATCGCTCCGTCGGCCCCTCAGCAGGGCGACTTCGCGCAAGCAACGCCCAACATCTTCTATGGCATCACCGACGAGCAGTTGCTCGATATGCAGCAGGACATTGAGCAGGAGTTCGAGCGCATGACACGCGAGATGGATCTCTTCGAACAAGAATTGATGAACTAACAAGTACAATAATAAACGCCCAAAAAAAATGATTTTAGTCTCACACAGATCTCACAAATCCCACAGAAGCATACATCGCTATCGCTCGTATGTGGCCATCCGGATGGCAAACGCGAGTGAAACGATGCGTTCTTCTGTGAGATTTGTGAGATCTGTGTGAGGCAACAATCACTTGCCTGAGAAATTCCTTTGTGTGATTATTAAAAAGAATTCAAACAACATACACTATGAAACCTATAGTATCATTTATAGCCGCATTATTCACCGTGAGCCTCTTTACGCAATGCACCCCCAAAGCATCTTCCGAGCAGCCACGGAGCAATATCGACATAGCGGAGGAGATTGTCGAAGAGGTTTTCAACGCTTACCCTGACTCAGCTTGGGCACATGAGTCTTGTCTTTCTGATATACTGATTCTAAAAGTCGGTACAACGATTGGCCACCAAGACAATGACACGCTCAAGTTTCTCGACCTCGTCACCCGCATCAACCGGAAGATTGAGAGCATCGACAGCTATCGCATCTTCTCTGACCGTCAGAATGATGACAAGGGAATCAGTGGCCGCTACGTTGTCAGCGTTCGTCCTGATAGGGAAGGCGATGAAACATCTACCCTCTTCTATAAATACAATAGGGCAACCTGCTCCTGCCCACACAATCAGAAGGACTCTATTTCCTTTGTCTTTACCATTAATGCCGGCACCAACAAACGCGTCATTCACGACACTAAGCCTGGAGTGAGAGGATTAGGAGAAATGTGGAAGATAGGAAATCTGGAGTCGACAGAGAGTATCAAACCAATGGAAGATTTCTTTCAGGCACAATACAACGACCCACGTGCGATACGCCATCAAGAGACGCATGTGTACCCATCTGCAACCAACTATATGTGGGATGCATTTCTTCCGAATGATGCTTATTACAAGGATGGAGACACTCTCACGACCCATCTGCTTTATAGCCAACGTCCAGCCGCAGATGACACCGACTACAAGGAGTTTAAGCGTATTGTAGACCAGTACAAGCATGTACCTAAATATGATGTAATTGAGTTTAGGGTAGGCAAAGCTTATGGAATGGTCGTTTGCTATTTCATGGATGAGAATGAAATTCTGAGTCTCTATTCTGGTATTCTCGCGAATGGCGTATTCTGCGTTACAAAAGCTACGGCAGCAGACAAGAAAGGCCTTTGTCTCGAACACAATTGGTGGAAATAACTACCCATCCACTGAGTAAAAAAGTTTTATTTTTGGCCTGGCACAGTGCAGCGGAGCATTTGCACCGCTGCAACGATGACGATAACGATAACGAAAACAGGGCAGCGGAGCTGCGGATTGAGAGTCGATGGATGATGGTTTGGGTACTTGAATTGATTATTCTCACGATGAAATGGGGCGATTTTTTAGATATCCCCTATGGCGAAAGGCAAAATCGCGAGGGTTGGCATGGCAAATCAAGGAAAAAAGCGGGTGTGTCATTTTTTGCCCTTGACACACCCGCTTTCTATATGACGGCTCCTGCTTATTCGGTTATCCCCTTGGGATTCTCACCATATTTGTTTGCTCCCGGCTGGCTATCCTTGCAGTACCATACGAGGAGCAGGATGGAGTAGGCAATATAGATGACATAGGGAATGAGCACCACGGCCCACATCTCCTTCAAGACTGTAAACGTAAAAGCATCAGACTCTACATCAACATGGGCAGGGTTCATGCCACCGATAATGCCAAACATCTTTACTACCATCCATACGGTCCACACCACACCGAAAATCAATGTGGCACCGTACCACCAGCCACTGCGCCCAATGTCGTGAAGGCGGCGGGTAGCCACGGCAAAGTTGGCAATACCGAGATATACACACAATGCCAGCGCGCCGAGTGTATAGAGCACCATCAGCAACACATTGTCTTCAGAAATCTCCTCGGCAGGGAGCGAGACGGTGAAGCCGAACACAGTAGAGAACAGCGTCCACCACCAGAACTCGGAACGGCGGGCACGACCCTTGAATACGAACGATTTCTTCAAGCAGGTCTTGACGGCTTCAAAGAAGCCCATACGTGTTTTTTCCATAATTATTGTGAATATATGTTTTACACTGCGAAGATAACAAAACTGCACGAGGAACGATGCATGATTGACGAGAAAAATGCAAGAAAATTCTCACGCCTACTCATCTTGCTCTATAGAGCGCCCCAAAAATCGCCCATTTCATCGGGAAATCGTCAACTGCTGCTGCACCGTGCCAGGCCAAGAATAAAACTTCTTTACTCACTCAGAAGCACAACAAACATTCAGCGTACCGATAAATTGTGTTCTTAGAATCGAAATTGCAGATTAGTACGGCTACACACAGGCACACCCCACTCCGTTGCGGGAATCCATTTCGGCATTAGTTTGGCTATTCGGATGGCTTCCTCAACTAGTTCCGTATGAGGAGGTCGGCCATTGGGCGTAAAATTCCTTTTCGCATCAATATTACAGATATTCCCTTCGGCATCAACATCAAACTCAATTAAGACCCTGGCCCTGAGAGGATTCCCGTTCTCATCCGTTGGGCGATTGACATTCGCCGCGAAGAAAGTCTCGAAAGCCTTTCTTCCACCTGGAAAAGATGCCTGCGTTGTCGGTATATGGTCCTCGTACGGATCTTCAGAAGGATAAATCAAACGGTCTGCCCCATCGCTTGTATGTACCACCTTTCCATCCTGCAATATATAGGCTTCATACATGTAGTATGTACCTTCACGCCAAAATGCAGGTCGCTCTATAGGAAGTTCCAACCGCTGCATCATTGTATCATTGGCTACGGTGTAATCCAGGCACAGGATATATTCTCTGTCCAATGGCCGGTACCGATATTTATTGTTTCGTTTGAATGTGATTGCACACTTCTGCTCTTCCCCATGAGGAACAACTATCGTGCGGTCATTCCATGCGCGGAACAACATGGCACGCCTCCCCTCCGCAACAGTATCCACAGAAAACTCAGGGTGTATGGCAATGTCGGTGTTCGTATAGTTCTCTACCTTAAGCTCATACCATTCGTAACCGATCCGGCCATCCTTGTCGAAGTGCCATACAGCTTCCATCTTCAAGGTATCATGAGGCATGCATACTTCGTCTGTCTCCTTAGGTGTGTGGCATTCTTTCAAGCCTCCCTCCATAGAGATACTTGCGTTGTTGAGACTCTTACAACTCGACAAAAGAAGCAATATAATGAAAACTATAAGTTTCATAAATTCTAATACCGTGACAATCCCATAACCCTGTTAATATGTTCTGCTTTGATACATACAACTGGTCTAATTTTCTTATTATCCACTACTATAGAATCAGCATATGCAACGTGGATGCCTACAGTGCAATTTGTTCCATCAACATTGTTTATACGTCGTTTTGTATAAACAATTCCCCCACTATCTCCACTTTGTGAAGGATAGTCTGACAATACAACATCTCTAAAGGCAATAGAGTCATTGTAAGGCTTATTATCTGTCGTATCTACCTTAATAGGATATGTGGCATAAGATGAGATTACGCGACCTTGCTGATTCTTTGAACGCATTCCAGACATATACACAATGGTTCCCTTTAACATTTTACTTACAATGTGAGTGGATAGAGTATCCCAATTCGCAGTTGCGGGATTACCTTTTATTGTATAATTAATATTGTTAGTTAGAGAAAACTTCCCATTTTCTACTACACAAAATGCAGCGTCAAGATTATTCACTTTGTAGTAAGATTCCACAGCAAGCCCTATTTTCTCCCATGTGTGCGGGCAATAAACAGACCCAGATAGATTAACGTTATGACCTGCTGTCACAAAACCTTCTTCACCAAATGAATCTATAGCCCTATAGCCTATACTTCCACCATATGTTTTTCCCCCCACGAGGGTATATATTGAATCCCCACAAAGTAAAGCTGGATATGTTGGAGGAGCAGGAGGAAATGTAGCTTGACCAGGATTTACCACACGTGAGAAACTTTCTTCATATATATGACAACCTTGATAGCATACCATAATATTATCTCCAAAGTCACATTTATTCAGTACATTCTCTGTGTAATCGTCTGAAAAACAAACAAACACTCTATTGCTTGCGTCATCAATACCCAACATTGAAACATGTGATAGACTTTCAGGGTTAAAGGCCAAAGTATTTTTAATAGAATCAATAATATCTATCATACGATTATACGAATTTTCGCATGGCTCATATACAACATCATCAATAACTTCAGTTTGAATAGAATTCGCATCCCTTGTTGTTAAATATTCTCTCTTAATAAGGACGACTAATTTGTTCTCATCATTTATGTATGAGCCTCCATAATAGTCTGGATAATCATCAAGGCTATTAGCAGAACGTGTTTGCTGGCTCATTATATTTAATATCTTCGTGTAATTTTCGTATGCCTTTACTTGCATCATGTACTCCTCTGAGAGTGAATCTATAACACATTCGGTATTCCTATCAAAAATGTCGGGAGATTCAATGGTCTCAGGAGCACAACTACATATTATTACAGATAATATTACAGAACAGAAAAAGGCAGCGACAATACTTCTAATTGTTTTCATCGATAATTTGTTTATTATTAGTAAAAGACTACTGCAAATTTACATTAAAAAAATGTAAATCAACAATAGTCTGATAAAGAATTTAAGGTCTTCTACACCATTTCAAGCATAAAGTCGGGAAAATCGTTCACACATTGTAACAAATCTTAACCATGTTCGTATTAAGGGCAGAAAATAATAACTGAAACATATACGAGCATGACAAAGATTAAGTTTATTGCGGTGCTTGCAGCATTGGTGCTGGGCACAGGAGCTGTCAAAGGGTCTGAGCCGACAGAGACAACAGAGGTAGAAACGGCTATGAAGACCAAGGCCAACCCGAAGCCCAAGAAGGGACGCACCATTTCATTGTGGGGACACGTACGCAACTCGCTCACCCTGCAAGGCGTGCTCGACGCAAAGATTACGCTGATGACTGCCGACAGTGTGGTGATAGATACACTGCGCACGTGGCGAAACAATGGCGACCGAATGAAGGTGGATGCTACGTATAAGTTCACCATCCCTGCCGAGCCGGCTCGGTATATCATTCTGGCGCAGCACCCCGAGTATGAGGACTGCTACGTAGACCACGAGGTGAAGTACATTGGACGCAACACCTATTTCGATGCCGAGTGGCACAATATGCGTCTAAAAGAGGAGCAGACCAACTTTGAGCATTTCCTCGATGAGGTAGTGGTAAAGGCCACACAAGTAAAAATCGTATATAGAGGCGACACGGTGGCATTCAATGCCGATGCCTTCAATATGCCCGAGGGGAGTATGCTCGATGCACTCATCAAGCAGTTGCCAGGCGTGGAGCTGAAGGACGACGGACAGATATTCGTCAACGGACGCAAGATTGATAACCTCACACTCAATGGCAAGGACTTCTTCAAGGGCGACAACCGGGTGATGCTCGACAACCTGCCCAACTATATGGTACAGAACGTGGAGGTATATGAGAAGTCGACCGAGAAGAGCGAATGGCTGGGCATCGATGTGGAGCAGAAGGAACTGGTGATGGATGTGAAGCTCAAGCGCGAATACTCTACCGGCTACATCGCCAACGCTTCGCTCGGAGCTGGCACGGAGGAGCGCTACAAGGGACGCTTGTTTGGGCTGCGCTTCACCACCAACACGCGGCTTGCCCTATATGCGAAACTGAACAACGTGAACGAAGCCCGCTCGCCAGGAAACGAAGGGGAGTGGGACCCCACGAAGCTCAACGATGGAGAAATCGACCTGAAAGTGATTGGTATGAGTCTGCACGCCGAGCACCCCGACAAGGTGTGGCAAGAGCAGGCAATGATGGAGGTCGGACTGGTAGACGGCACCATGCAATCACACAGCGCACAAGAGAGTTTCTTGAATACGGGCAACATCTTCAGTCGCACCGAAAGGCTCGACCGCGGGCAGTCGTTCCAAATAGGAGCAGGCAACACATTCACTTGGAAGAAGCCCTTCTGGCTACGTGCAACGACGACATTTCATTACACCAATTCCGATGGATGGATAGAGCAACGCCACGCACAATTCTCGGGCAACCCCGGCAGCTATGGCTCCACACCACAAATTCTCGACTCGGTATATTCTGCCATACGCACGGCCTCACTTAGCAATATGCTCGTCACCCGTTCAAGGAAGAACCTTTGGGAGGGAGGAGAGTACTATCAAACCGGTTTCGATGTCAACTTCGGCAAGAAGTTGCCGTGGGGCGATGATATAGACATCTATGCCAACACCCGATACAACTGGAACAACTACAAGAATCGCAACATCCGCGACAATGAGACGATGGCCACAAGCCGCGACTTCCGCAACGAGTACACTGAAGGCAGAAAGCGTGACCTTGCCATCGATGCGGAAGCCAAATACAGCATCCACGCTCACAATCGCTGGAACTATCAGGGCTACGTGAAGCTACACCGCGCATACAACTATGACAACACCGGCATCTTCCGCCTCGACCGTCTCGACGGATGGGGAGCCGAGTCGGAGCGCGACATCTACGAGCTACCCTCTACACGTGACTCCATACTGCTGACGATGGATATGAACAACACGAAGGAAACCACCTTCAACCGCACCAAGTATGTGCCTGGCACACGCATCTTCTATAATAAAGAGGGCAACGGCGAGTCCACGTGGTTTTGTGTAGACCTTCCCCTGCATATCGAGAACCGGAGCTACCGCCATAAAAGCCCCTTGACCGACACCCTCGTACGTCGCCACAACATCATCCCCACACCCTTTGTGGAGTTTACCCGCCGCAGCCACAACTTTGACCGACGCTACTATGCCAAGTATGGAATGAGCTACAACCTGCCAGGACTGGGGCACTTCGTGGATGTGCGCAACGACCTTGACCCGCTGAACATATATATAGGAAACAATGGACTCAAACCTGCCATCTCTCACGAGTTTGTGCTCGACTACAGCATCCGCAACCGCGACCACAACCAGAACATTGCCGTGGGTTCCACCAGCTGGATACGCCAAAACAGTATCGCCAACGGCTACACCTATAATACGGAGACTGGTGTGCGCACCTACCGTCCGGAGAATGTCAACGGCAACTGGAGCACAAGCGGATACTTCAACTTCAGCCGCGACCTTGACGAACAGCGCCACTGGCATTGGCAGACACGCACCAACTTCAGCTACCACCGTAACGTGGACATCGCATCCACCGAAGGCACCACAGGCAACGAACGTCTGAGCAAGGTAAACAACTGGTGGCTGAAGGAATATACCCGACTTGCTTTCCAATGGGACGATCTCAAGCTCGGTGCCAACGGTACCGTACAGTACCGCATCGTCGACAGCCATCGCCAAAACTTCCAGACTATCCATACTTGGGACTTCAACTATGGACTCACGTGTGAATACCGCTTACCGTTCGGCATGCAGCTTGCCACCGACCTGAAGATGTTTTCGCGCCGTGGCTACGGCGACAGTTCAATGAACACCGACGACCTCGTATGGAACGCCTCGCTCACTCAACCTCTATTCAAAAGCCGTATGCTGCTCCAGCTCGAGGGCTACGACCTGCTGCACCAGCTCTCCAACGTGTACAGCAACTACAACGCCCAAGGCCGCTCCGAGACTTGGTACAACACCGTCCCCAGCTACGTGATGCTACACCTGACCTACAAACTGAACGTGATGCCGAGGAAGAGATGAATCAAATTTAAGAGCGGTGGAAGCTCCACCGAAGGTTAGCTTCCACCGTCCTGATTCTCTATAGTCAACCTATTACTTCCCCCGCACAATCTTCTTTATCTCATTGAGCTTGTTGAGTGCTTCGAGCGGTGTGAGGTTGTTGACATCAATACCGAGAATCTCGTCGCGCACTTGGCAAAGGATGGGGTCGTCAAGCTGGAATATGCTCATTTGCATGCCTTCACGGCTGTCGGCAATGAGCTCGGTGGGCTTGGCGATGCCCTCGGCGGCAGCGTTGCCCTCCATCTGCTTGAGTATCTTCTCGGCACGGCGCACAATGCTCTTGGGCATACCGGCCATATTGGCTACATGGATACCGAAGGAGTGGTTGGAACCTCCGGGCTGGAGCTTACGCACGAAAATGACCTTCTTGTCTACCTCACGTACGGCCACGTTGAAGTTCTTGATGCGCGAGAAAGACTTTTCCATCTCATTGAGTTCGTGATAGTGAGTGGCAAAGAGCGTGCGGGCACGACCCTTGGAGTTCTCGTGGATATACTCTACGATGGCCCACGCGATGGAGATGCCGTCGTAAGTGGAGGTACCGCGACCCAGCTCGTCGAAGAGCACAAGGCTGCGCGGACTTATATTATTGAGGATGTCAGATGCCTCGGTCATCTCGACCATGAAGGTTGACTCGCCCACGGAGATGTTGTCGCTGGCACCTACACGGGTGAATATCTTGTCCACCAAGCCCACGTGAGCGGCTTCAGCAGGCACGAAGCTACCTATCTGGGCCATCAGGGTGATGAGGGCTGTCTGGCGCAGGAGAGCCGACTTACCGGCCATGTTCGGACCGGTGATGATGAGTATCTGCTGGCGTTCGGTATCGAGCAATACGTCGTTGGCAATGTAGCTCTCGCCCACAGGCAATTGCTGCTCGATGACAGGGTGGCGTCCCTGACGGATGTCGAGTGTAGTGCTGTCGTCTACCACGGGACGCACATAGCGGTTGAGCGAGGCGGCAGTAGCAAAAGAGAGCAGGCAATCGAGCCGCGCTATCTGATTGGCATCAATCTGTATGGCGGGGATGTATTCATTAAGAGCAAATACGAGGTCGTTATAGAGACGGGTCTCAAGAGCCGATATCTTGTCCTCGGCACCGAGAATCTTCTCCTCATACTCCTTCAGTTCCTGGGTAATGTAGCGCTCGGCATTGACAAGTGTCTGCTTGCGTATCCAGGTCTCGGGAACCTTGTCTTTGTGTGTGTTGCGTACTTCGATGTAGTAGCCGAAGACATTGTTGAAGGCAATCTTCAGGCTGGGAATCTCGGTGGCTTCGCTCTCGCGCTGCTGCATCTGCAACAGATAATCCTTACCCGAATAGGCGATGCGGCGCAGCTCGTCGAGCTCCCCGCTCACACCATCGGCAATGACGCCTCCCTTGGCCACGAGCAGGGGTGGGTCGGGCTTTATCTCACGGGCTATGCGGTCACGGATGGTACGGCACACGTTGAGCTGCTCGCCTATGCGGCGTATGCTTTCGTTGCCCGAAGCCTCGCAAGCGGCCTTTACGGGCTCAATGGCACTCAGCGCGATCTTCAGCTGCACCACTTCGCGCGGCGACACACGCCCGGCGGCCACTCGTGAGATGATACGTTCAAGGTCGCCAATCTGATGCAGCGCATCGTCAAGCAGTTCGCGGAAGTCGGGGTGACGGAAGAAGTACTCCACAATATCGAGACGCTCATTGATGGAACGCTCCTCCTTGAGGGGAAATACCACCCAGCGCTTGAGCAGACGTGCTCCCATGGGGCTGACGGTCTTGTCTATGACATCGAGAAGTGACTTGCCACCCTCGTTCATGGGATGGATGAGCTCAAGGCTGCGCACGGTATAGCGGTCGAGACGCACGTAGCGCTCCTCCTCGATGCGCGAGAGCGTAGTGATGTGCTTGATTTGTGTGTGCAGCGTCACCTCCAGATAGTGAAGCACAGCTCCAGAGGCCACCACACCATTCTTGAGGTGGTCGATACCGAAACCCTTGAGGTTCTTGACCTGAAAGTGCTTGATAAGTTTCTCGCGGGCAAACGAGTCGGTGAAAGCCCAGTCATCGAGTTCAAAAGTACAGTATTTGGAGCCGAAGTTGCTCTCAAACTGACTACGCATACCATGCTGGAAGAGTATCTCCTTGGGGCCGAAGTTAACCAGCAATTTGTCAATATAGTCAAACGGTCCCTCGGCAGTGAGGAACTCACCCGTAGAGATATCAAGGAAAGCCACACCGCAGGCTCCCTTACCGAAGTGTACGGCAGCGAGGAAGTTGTTTTCCTTATAGTTGAGTACGTTCTCGTTGATAGAGACGCCCGGTGTCACCAGCTCCGTGATACCACGCTTGACGAGCTTCTTGGCCAGTTTAGGGTCTTCCAGCTGGTCACAGATGGCCACACGGCGGCCTGCACGCACCAGTTTAGGCAGATAGGTATCGAGCGCATGATAAGGGAAACCGGCCATTTCGAGCTGCTTGTCCTTGCCGTTGGCGCGTTTGGTGAGTGTGATGCCCAATATCTCGCTGGCCACGACAGCATCGGTCGAATAGGTCTCATAGAAGTCGCCGCAACGAAACAGCATGATAGCATCGGGGTGCTTGGCCTTGAGCTCCAGAAACTGCTTCATCATCGGGGTCATCACTATATCTTCTGCCATAAGTATTTTGATTTATTCTGTCGTTCTTCTATTTCAAGCAAAAGTACTTCTTTTTCGCGGATTGGACAAATGATATGTGAGAAAAACTTAGCAGGTAGCGTTCTATATTCCAAGACTGGCAATATTCATTCCAAGTCTTGGAATATTCCTTTTATCGAGGTACTGATTTTTGTTTGCTTGTATGTTAACGATTTTTGTTGACTGTAGTTTGTCTTATTTGTAGTCTGGATTGACAGAGTTGTCCGCAAAATTTACAAAAACAAGAAAATCACTGACACCTTTCCCTTATAAAGCAAAAGGCAGACTCAAGTAAGCCTGCCTTTTGTCATTATTACAACGTGATATTAGAATCAGTCCTTCATCTTAGCCTTGAGGAACTCGCGGTTGAGGCGAGCGATATTGCTGATGCTTACGCACTTGGGGCACTCGGCCTCACAGGCACGGGTGTTGGTGCAGTTACCGAAGCCGAGCTCATCCATGCGGGCAAGCATAGCCTTGGCACGGCGGGCTGCCTCTACCTTACCCTGGGGAAGGAGAGCGAGCTGGCTCACCTTGGCTGATACGAAGAGCATGGCCGAACCGTTCTTACAAGCAGCTACGCAGGCACCGCAACCGATACATGCAGCAGCGTCCATGGCCTCGTCAGCGATGGGCTTGGCGATGGGGATGGCGTTGGCATCGGGGATACCACCGGTGTTTACCGACACGTAACCGCCAGCCTGCATGATCTTATCGTATGCAGAGCGGTCTACCATCAAGTCACGGATCACGGGGAAGCCAGCCGAGCGCCAAGGCTCTACGGTGATGGTATCGCCATCCTTGAAGCGGCGCATGTAGATCTGGCAGGTGGTAGCACCTGTAGCGGGGCCGTGGGGGTGACCATTGATGTAGAGTGAGCACATACCGCAGATACCTTCACGACAGTCGTGGTCGAAGGCTATGGGTTCCTTGTTCTCGTTTACCAACTGCTCGTTGAGGATGTCGAGCATCTCGAGGAAAGAGGTATCGCCGGGGATATCTTTCATCTGGTAGGTTTCAAATGCGCCCTTCTCCTTAGGACCTCTCTGGCGCCAAACCTTAAGTGTGAAACTTATATTCTTGTCCATGATTTTCTTCGTTTTTTAAGATTTATAGTTACGTGTCTGTACCTTGATGTACTCGTAGTTGAGCGGCTCCTTGAGGAGTTCAGGCTTCTTGCCTTCACCCTCGTACTTCCAGCAAGCAACGTATGAGAACTCATCATCGCGACGCAGAGCCTCGCCTTCGGGAGTCTGGTACTCTTCACGGAAGTGACCACCGCATGACTCTTCGCGGTTGAGCGCGTCGTAAGCCATGAGCTTGCCGGTCTCGATGAAGTCCCACAGACGGAGTGCCTTCTCCAGCTCGATGTTGAGTGAGTTGGCCTCGCCTGGAATGCGGAGGTCGCTCCAGAATACCTTCTCGAGGGCTGTGATCTTCTCGATAGCGGTCTTGAGCGATGCGTCGGTACGAGCCATACCCACGAAGTCCCACATGATGTGGCCGAGCTCCTTGTGGATAGAGTCTACAGAGCGTGTACCCTTGATGGCCATGAGCTTGTCGATCTTGGCCTGTACCTCCTTCTCGGCCTGTACGAACTCGGGCAGGTCGGTAGAGAAGCGGGGAACCTGGATTTGGTCGCTGAGGTAGTTCTGAATAGTATAGGGGAGCACGAAGTAACCGTCGGCCAAGCCCTGCATGAGGGCAGAGGCACCGAGGCGGTTGGCACCGTGGTCAGAGAAGTTGGCCTCACCGATGGCAAACAAGCCGGGGATAGAGGTCTGCAACTCGTAGTCAACCCAGATACCACCCATGGTGTAGTGGATGGCGGGGAAGATCATCATAGGAGTCTTGTAGGGGTTCTCGTCGGTGATCTCCTCATACATGTCGAAGAGGTTACCGTAGCGGGCACGTACTACATCCTCGCCCAAACGCTCGATGGCGTACTTGAAGTCGAGGAATACGGCCAGACCCGTATTGTTCACACCAAAGCCGGCATCGCAACGCTCCTTGGCAGCACGTGAAGCCACGTCGCGGGGAACGAGGTTACCGAAGGCAGGATAGCGGCGCTCGAGGTAGAAGTCGCGGTCCTCATCGGGGATGTCGTTGGGCTTCTTGGTACCTGCCTGCAGGGCCTTGGCATCCTCAAGCTTCTTGGGCACCCAGATGCGGCCGTCGTTACGGAGCGACTCAGACATCAAGGTCAGCTTTGACTGCTTGTCACCGTGTACGGGGATACAAGTGGGGTGGATCTGTGCGAAGGCGGGGTTTGCGAAGTAAGCACCCTTGCGGTAGCACTGCATGGCAGCCGAACCGTTGCTACCCATAGCATTGGTAGAGAGGAAGAAGGTGTTGCCATAACCGCCAGTACCGATAACTACGGCGTGGGCAGAGAAACGCTCGATCTTACCTGTCACGAGGTTGCGTGCGATGATACCACGTGCACGGCCATCAATGATAACGAGGTCGAGCATCTCGTAGCGGGTGTAGAGCTCTACGTTGCCCAGCTCTACCTGACGGCTCAGTGCAGAGTAAGCACCGAGGAGGAGCTGCTGACCGGTTTGGCCGCGGGCATAGAACGTACGGGATACCTGAGCACCACCGAATGAACGGTTGTCGAGCAAACCACCGTATTCGCGAGCGAAGGGAACACCCTGTGCCACGCACTGGTCGATGATGGCGTTAGACACCTCGGCGAGGCGGTATACGTTGGCCTCACGTGCACGGTAGTCACCACCCTTGATGGTATCGTAGAAGAGACGGTATACCGAGTCACCGTCGTTCTGATAGTTCTTAGCAGCATTGATACCGCCCTGTGCAGCGATAGAGTGTGCACGGCGCGGAGAGTCCTGGATGCAGAAGTTCTTCACCTTGAAGCCCATAGCGCCGAGCGAAGCGGCAGCAGAGGCTCCAGCCAAACCTGTACCCACAACGATAACATCGAGCTTACGCTTATTGGCGGGGTTCACCAACTTCTGATGTGCCTTGTAATTGGTCCATTTTTCTGCCAATGGGCCTTCAGGAATTTTTGAATCTATTGTAGCCATAGTAATGTATTTAATTCTGAATTTTGAATTATGAATTGTGAGTCACCTATAGATTAGCCCAAAGTAGACTTAATGTATTCAACCACGAAGTTGGGGTCCATCAAGCTCTGTACGAAGAAGAAGATGGGCACAGCGATGAAGCCGAGTACGATGATGGTGGTGTACACGTTGCTGATGCACTCGAGACGCTTGATCCAGTTCTTGCCGTTCCAGCCGATGGTGTGCAATGCACTCCAGAAACCGTGAGAGAGGTGGAACCAGATAGCTGCCAACCATACTACATAGAGAACTACGATGAGGGGCTGAGAGAAGTTGTAGGCAATGAGCGCAGCACCGTTGGTGGGAGCGATTACCAATCCTTCATACACGAGAGCCTCATGGCCACCGAGAATCTCAGTGAGCTGCATCTTTGACCAGAAGTGCACCAAATGGAGCGCCAAGCCAAGGATAACAATGATGCCCAGCACGAGCATGTTCTGTGATGCCCACTCTACCCCCTTCGGCTTAGCGGTCACAGCATAGCGCTGGTTACCACGAGCCTTGCGATTCTGAATCTGCAGAATGAAGGCATACACAATGTGAACAACTACGAGAGCCGCCAAACCTACAGTAGCCACGAGGGCATACCAGTTTGCTCCCAAAAACTCACACACCATGTTGTACCCTTCGCCAGAGAAGAGCGCAACAGCGTTCATCGCCATGTGAAACGTCAGGAAGAGGATGAGACCCAATCCAGAGATACTCATCACCAACTTTCTTCCGATTGATGAATTAATTAACCACATAAATGTTTTGTTTTTAATGAATTAAATTATTAATAATTGTTTATAGTTATCGAATGTTGGCAAATTTAGTTAAAAAGATGCAATAAACAAGGCGAAAACAAAAGTTTTTCTGCTTTTTCGCTTTTACACTGTTTTTGAATACTATTTCCCGAGCGAGACAGCTCCTGACTTCACCTCACCCTTAACTCCCAAAATGCCACAGCGGCGGCAGCGGCCACATTGAGCGAGTCTACACCATGTGCCATAGGGATGCGCACCACATAGTCGGCAGCTGTAATGACCCCGTGAGCCAATCCGTCGCCCTCAGTGCCCATGATAATGGCCATCTTAGACACCTCCTTCAAAGGAACATAGTCAATGGGCACGGAATCATCGGTCAAAGCCATGGCAGCAGTGACAAAGCCCTCTGCATGCAACTGGCCTTCAATGTCGTCAATCCAAGTCCAGGGAACAAGAAATACGGAGCCCATCGACACACGCACGGCACGGCGGTTGAGCGGGTCACATGCGGTACGTGTAAGCAGTACGGCATCAATACCCAAGGCTGCAGCCGAACGGAATATGGCACCGATATTTGTCGTGTCGGTCACTCCATCGATGACTACTACGCGCCGTGCATCCTTCACCACATCGGCCACACAAAGTGCTGTAGAGCGGTGCATAGCACAGAGCACTCCACGTGTCAAAGTGTAGCCTGTAAGTGCAGCCAACAGGTCGCGACTGCCGGTATAAACTGGAATATCAGGGCAACGAGCGATGATGTCTGCCGAATCGCCCGTGATATGGCGCTCCTCACACAGCAGAGCCAAAGGCTCATAGCCTGCATCAAGTGCCACGCGGATTACCTTGGGACTTTCAGCGATGAAGATTCCCTTGTCGGGCTCTATATCGCGGCGCAACTGCGCCTCAGTGAGTGTACTGAAAACCTCCACACCTGGATGTGTGAGCGATTCTATATGGATAATGGGCATAGTGTATCGTCTTTAATTGGTTTCGAGGGTAAATATACGAAAATAATTCGCCAATATCTTGAAACAAACTATAGATTTCTCGAATTTATGCCAATTTTCTCTCTCATAATGGGCTGATAGTATACAAACAAATAGGAAACCGAGAATAGGAGATAGCTTTGCGGATGTGTAATACTCATCTCCCTTGCTGTACGTTCAAGAAATATCCAAATAAATTTGATATTTCTCTCGGCTGAACTAAATTTCTAACGCTCAACAATACAAGTTAACTTGCATTGTCTTCGCTAAATCGAAATTTTGCACTACTTTTGCAAACTATTTTGACAAATTGTGCCCCAACTACAGACTATGATCAAAAGCAAACTATATTTCGACACCAACGAACCTGAAGAAACAGGACACTCTATCTCCCTTATCGCAGACTTTGACGGCAATGAGGAAACCCTATTTGACAACCCGCTGGAGCCTACACTGCCCATACTGCCGCTGCGCAATATGGTACTGTTTCCCGGTATCGTATTACCCGTATCGGTAGGGCGCAAGAGTTCGTTACGGCTCATCAAGGATGCCTTCAAGCAGGAGCGGGCCATCGGCGTATTCTGCCAACGCTCACCCGAGACCGAAGAACCCGCGTGGAAAGATCTCTACGAGACGGGTACAGCTGCCCGCGTGGTGCGCATCTTCGAGATGCCCGACCAGACAACTACCGTCATCCTGCAAGGCATGCAGCGCCTGAAACTCAATAGCATCACTGCCACACGCCCCTACCTGATGGGCGAGGCCGAACCGCTTACCGAGGTGCTCCCCCGCCGCAACAGCCGCGAGTTCCGCGCCATCATGGATAACTGCAAGGATCTTGCCGTGCGTTACGTGAAGAGCAGCGAAGATATGCAGCAAGATGCGGCATTTGCCATCAAGAATATTACCAACGGCATGTTCCTCATCAACTTCATCTGTTCTAACCTCCCTCTCGACATCAAGGAGAAGATGCAGCTCTTGCAGGAGGAGTCGCTACAGGAGCGTGCCATACACCTACTCTCTATCCTCAACCGGGAGGTACAGCTCGCCGACCTCAAGGTTAGCATACAGATGCGTACCCGCGAGGATCTCGACCAGCAGCAGCGCGAATACTTCCTCCAGCAACAACTGAAGAACATCCAAGACGAACTGGGTGGTAGTGTGCAGGATCAGGACATCAACGAATTGCGCAGCAAGGCCAACAAGAAGAAATGGACTAAGGAGGTGGCCGACACCTTCGAGAAAGAGATACTGAAGCTCGAACGCATCAACCCCCAGTCGCCCGACTACAACGTGCAACTCAACTATCTGCAGGTGATGCTCGGCCTCCCGTGGGGCGAGTACACCACCGACAACCTCGATATGAAGAATGCCCGCCGTGTACTCGACCGCGACCACTACGGATTGGAAAAGGTGAAGGAGCGTATCCTGGAACACCTCGCCGTACTCAAGATGCGCGGTGACCTCAAATCGCCCATCCTCTGCCTCTACGGTCCTCCCGGAGTAGGCAAAACCTCGCTCGGCCGCTCCATCGCCACAGCCCTGAAGCGCAAGTATGTGCGCATATCACTCGGCGGACTACACGACGAAGCAGAGATACGCGGACACCGCAAGACCTACATCGGTGCCATGCCTGGCCGCATCATCAAAAGCCTCGCCAAGGCCGGTTCGTCAAACCCCGTATTCATCCTCGACGAGATTGACAAGGTAAGCCAGGCCAACCACAACGGTGACCCCTCGTCGGCACTCCTCGAGGTACTCGACCCCGAGCAGAACAACGCCTTCCACGACAACTTCCTCGACGTGGACTACGACCTCTCCAACGTGATGTTCATCGCCACGGCCAACAATATCGGTAACATCCCTGCTCCACTACTCGACCGCATGGAGCTCATCGAAGTGAGCGGCTACCTCACCGAAGAGAAAGTAGAGATTGCCCGTAAACACCTCGTCCCCAAGCAGGAGGAAGCCAATGGCATACGGAAGCGCCAAATCAAGATTGAGAAGAAGACCCTTGAAGCCATCGTGGAGAATTACACCCGCGAGTCAGGCGTGCGCGAGCTGGACAAGAAGATAGGCAAGATATTCCGCCGTCTGGCCTGCAGCTACGCCACCGAAGGCTACTACAGCCATACCGATGTAAAGCCAGCCGACCTGCGCGACCTACTCGGTGTGCAGGAATATTCACGTGACCGCTACCAGGGCAACGACTATGCCGGTGTTGTCACAGGCCTTGCCTGGACAGCTGTAGGTGGCGAGATACTCTTCGTGGAGACCAGCCTCAGCCGCGGCAAGGGGGGCAAACTCACTCTCACGGGAAATCTGGGTGATGTAATGAAGGAGTCGGCCATGCTCGCTCTCGAATACATCAAGGCCCACGCCACACTGCTCGACATCGATTATGCCGTGTTCGACAACTACAACATCCACATCCACGTGCCCGAAGGTGCCGTGCCCAAGGATGGCCCCTCGGCAGGTATCACCATGGCCACCTCACTGGCCTCAGCACTCACACACCGCAAGGTGAAGGCCAACCTTGCCATGACAGGTGAGATCAGTCTGCGTGGTAAAGTACTGCCCGTAGGCGGTATCAAGGAGAAAATACTCGCAGCCAAGCGTGCCGGTATCAAAGAAATCATTCTCTGTGAAGAGAACCGCCGTAACATCGAGGAGATTCCCGAGGCCTACCTCAAAGGCCTCACTTTCCACTACGTCACCGACATCAAGGAGGTGTGGCAGATAGCCCTACTCGATGAGAAAGCCGAAGGTCCAGCGCTGGATATTCCTTCAGCACCATCGGTACCGTAAAGTTCGTTTAAGCCTTCATAGCTCCTATATTACAAGCTCGTGGGGTTTAAGATAAATGCAGATTCCCTCAATTGGCTTATTATAACTTGAAGGTAGCACGAAGCATTGCTGTTTATATATGAAAGAAAGCCTGAGGAGGGTGTGCATTCTATATTTTATGCACACCTCCTCTGTTCTGTATTGTTCTTGTTCCAACTATCCTCGCAAGGACTTTATCTGGTTCAGCACATCATCCAGGCGTTTCTTGTTGGCACGCTGCTGGGTGATGCCCAAGGCAAAAGCAACACCCATGGCAAAGACGGTGATGCCAATGACTGGGAGGTTCCACGCAAAGTCGCTGGCGATGAGTATGATCCATACAATCAATGCGATGAGTGGGAGAACAAGGATACGGTTGGCCATCATGCGTAATTGCTTGTGACGAGCAATGTGCTCGGTGGCCTCAGTCATACTCATCGAGGGTAAGTTGGCGATATTAAGCGCCTTGTAGGCTCTATTGTTGAGGATAACTTCCAGGATGCCAGTAGCGATTATCAGCAGGCAGAATCCCCAATAGTGAAATCCTTTGCTGGCAAACTGTGTGAGGAACACTATTCCGATGATAGGAGCAGCGATTGCTGATGTACGGAACCTATTCCGGTACCATAGTTCTACGCGCGAGAGCTTGCTCTTCATCGACTCTCTCAATAGCTCTTCATTGATGATGCGCTGCCTATCCAGCTTCTCATCTATCAGGTTAAACTGTTTTCTCAGTTCCTGCAATTCGGTTAAATCCATTTCGTGTGTCATAAGATACGTTTTACTTGTTAGACATTGATTTTAGCTGTTCCTTGATGCGGAACAGACGGATGGTGACACTCGACAGGCTGATGCCCACCACGTTGGCTATGTCCTGATAGCTCATACTCTCCAGCCAAAGGAGGATGATGGCTCTATCGAAGACATCGAGGCGGTTGATTCTGTCATACAACATCTGAATCTGCTTACTGTGCTCGTCGTCATCGTTGTACAAGTCGATGTCGACCGAAAGGGGAACAGTCTGTACACTACTCTTCTTCTTTCGTTCCTGGTTGCTACAGGTGTTAAGGCTCACGCGCCATATCCAAGTCTTCGCGCTGCTGTCGCCGCGGAAGTCCTTGAAGCCCTTCCAGAGGTTTATCAGTATCTCCTGGAACAGGTCGTTCACCTCCTCCTTGTCGTCAGAGAAGAAGTAGCAGACGGTATATATTGTCTTGCGATACTCTCTGACCATCTCAGTAAATCGTTTTTCAATGTTGTCCATCAGTTGTCTTTTTGTCGTTCTACTCTCTTAGACACACAATCGGTGGATTCCTTTCAGCAAATCGAAAGTTTTTTCAAAAATAAATATTTTATCCGCTGCAAATATAAGCGGAAAGTAGTAATAAGAGAAGAAAACTTGGTAGTATTGTGACATTTTCAGAAAAAACAATAATTTTGCCCTCCCGACCATACCCGATTGACCATGTCGGTTGTATTAGATATAAAGAACAAAAGAAAAGTACGACTAAAACACAACAGACAGAATGAAACAGAAGAGAACGACCGCATGTAGGGTATGGCTGTGCATGGCATTGATGCTTGCCATAGCATTGGGAGTAAATGCACAGGGAAAAATCACGCTGAAGCTGACCGACGAGCCGCTGCCCAAGGCGCTGCGCCTCATCGAGCAGCAGGGCGGCAAGAGCATCATCTTCTCG
>Ga0233360_1000037_pt1 | contig 44898 bp, 44 predicted proteins | sample ElkDunMinimDraft_20_FD_180671 | JGI IMG/M metagenome (GOLD analysis project Ga0233360, IMG submission 180671) | Fecal eukaryotic communites from dung pellets of Tule Elk in California, USA - Elk Dung A0 | ecosystem: Host-associated > Mammals > Digestive system > Large intestine > Fecal | place...
CCAACCGTTATCCGAAGCACTGTGGCTTACACGAAGTGAGCTGATTACATATTCAAAGTTGAATTTTTCTACCATCTGCTGGAAGATATCCTTATAACCTGCAAGCTCCAATTCTCCGCTTGTAACATCTGTATTGCCGGGCTTGAAGCCTAATACTTTTTCAGCATCTTCTTCGTTACCAATACATACATCTACATACTGCATAAGATTTGTCATAACCTTCTGCGCCTTTTCGCTTGACCAGAGTTTCTTACGGAAGTTTAAATCAACTGAAACTTTTACGCCGTGTGATTTTGCAGCCTGGAGAGCTTTTTCTGTAAGTTCAGCCGCAGCGTCAGAAACCGCAGGTGTGATACCTGTAAAGTGGAACCAGTCAGCATCTGCAAAGATTGCATCAAAATCAAAATCTGAAGCCGTAGCTGTTGAAATTGAAGAATGCGCTCTGTCATATACTACATTGGAAGCACGCATAGCTGCGCCTGTTTCTAAGAAGTATATACCTAATCTTTCGCCACCTTTTGCTATATGCTTTGTGCATACATTATGCTTACGAAGTGCAGCGATTGCACATTCACCGATAGGATTAGCAGGAACTTTAGTTACAAATGATGCATCGTGACCGTAATTTGCAAGTGAAACTGCAACATTAGCTTCACCGCCGCCGTAGCATACATCAAACTCATCAGCCTGAATAAATTTTTCGTGTCCGGGTGTTGATAATCTGAGCATAATTTCGCCCATTGTAATAACTTTAGCCATTTTATTTTTCCATCCTTTCAAGTGATTCTTTTACAAAAAAGCTTCCGCCTATTGCAGCTACCTTATCAAACGCAAGGAATTCATCGATGTTGTTTCTGTCAACACCACCGGTGGGTATGAACTTTATCTGCGGGAACGGGCCTGCCAAAGCCTTGAGCGCAGGCAAACCACCGTAGATATTAGCAGGAAAGAACTTAACTGTTGTTATTCCAAGTTCCAATGCCTGCATAATTTCAGTAGGTGTAACACATCCCGGGTAATAAGGGATATTTTTTTCTTTACACAAATTTGCAACACTTACCGACAATCCGGGAGAAACTATGAACTTCGCACCGGATTCAATAGCTTTTTTGCACTGTTCCTCATTGATAACAGTTCCTGCACCAATATTCATCTCAGGATATTTTTCATTTGCTAACTTAATTGCTTCAGCAGCACAAGCAGTTCTGAATGTTATTTCAGCACAATTAATGTCATTATTTTTTAAAGCAGGAAGAATCTTATCAACTTCCTCAAGCTCTTTAATAACAACTACAGGTATAAATTTGTCCATTGCCATTTCTCCTTTTAACCTTCGATAATTCTCTTTGTATCTCTTGCAATTGTAAGCTCTTCGTCTGTGGGAACAACGAATACTTTAACCTTAGAATCTGCTGTTGAGATTTCAGCTTCTACACCTCTGGTCTTATTCTTTGCATCGTCAATCTTGATGCCCATAAATTCGTGACCTGAAAGGATAGCAGCTCTTGTTTCGGGGCCGTTTTCACCAACGCCGCCTGCAAATGTGATAACATCAACACCGCCCATAATTGAAGCATATCTGCCGATGTAGCCCTTAACACTCTGGAAGAACATTTCAAGAGCGAGGGTCGCACGCTCGTTGCCATCAGCTGAAGCAGCTTCTAAGTCACGGAAATCAGATGAAACGCCTGAAATACCTAAAACACCTGATTTTTTATTTAAGATGTTGTCAATTTCTGAAATTGTAAGACCTTCGTTATCAGCCAGGAACTTGATAATAGCAGGGTCAATTGAACCTGAGCGTGTACCCATAACTAAGCCATCTAAAGGAGTAAGACCCATTGATGTATCTACAACTTTTCCACAATCTACTGCAGCAATTGAAGAACCGTTACCTAAGTGGCAGGTAATAATCTTTAATTCTTCAATGGGCTTACCCATCATTTCTGCAACTCTGTGAGATACATAGTTGTGAGATGTACCGTGGAAGCCGTACTTTCTGATTTTGTACTTTTCATAATATTCGTAAGGAATACCATACATATAAGCTTTTGCGGGCATTGTCTGGTGGAACGCTGTATCAAACACACCAACATTAGGAACACCGGGCATAGCTTCTTCACAAGCTGCAACACCTGTAAGGTTTGCAGGGTTGTGAAGAGGTGCTAACGGATTACATTCTTCAACTGCCTTTTTAACTTCGTCGGTAATAAGAACACTACCGCTGAAAAATTCACCGCCGTGTACTAATCTATGACCTACAGCTGAAATTTCGCTCATATCAGCAATAACGCCGTGGTCTTTGTCTGTTAAAGCGTCTAAAACCATTTTGATAGCTACGCTGTGGTTAGGCATATCTTTTTCGATAACTACCTTATCGCTGTCTGCGGGAGTATGTGATAATTTAGAACCGTCAATACCGATTCTTTCACATAAACCTTTCGCCATAACAGCTTCTGTGTTCATATCAATAAGCTTATACTTTAATGATGAGCTACCTGCATTAATTACTAAAACTTTCATTGTTTATGTACTTCCTCTCTTATTTATTGTCCTGTGCCTGTGCCTGTACGCAAGTAATAGCACAAACACCTACGATATCTTCTGCTGAGCATCCGCGTGATAAGTCGTTGCAGGGTTTTGCAATACCCTGTGTGATAGGACCGTAAGCTTCAGCTTTAGCTAAACGCTGTGTAAGTTTGTATGCGATATTACCAACATTTAAGTCGGGGAATACCAATACATTAGCTTTACCTGCTACGGGTGAGCCGGGAGCTTTTGAAGCGCCAATTTCAGGAACAATAGCAGCATCTGCCTGAAGTTCGCCATCAAGCATTAAATCAGGGCGCTTTTCTTTAGCAAGCTTTGTTGCTAACTGCATCTTGTCAACTAATTCACTCTTTGCACTGCCGTAAGAAGAATATGAAAGCATTGCAATAACAGGATCAGCTTCTATTAACTGTTTAAATGAAGCTGCTGATGAAATAGCAATTTCTGAAACAGCATCTGCATCGGGGTTTTCATTAAGACCGCTGTCCGCATAAATAAATGTGCCGTTGTGACCGTATTCGCAATCCGGAACAACCATTACGAAGAATGCACTTACTAATTTTGTACCAGGAGCTGTCTTTAAAATCTGTAAGCAGGGTCTCAATACATTAGATGTTGAGTTTACAGCACCTGCAACCTGACCGTCAGCATAACCCATTTTAACCATCATTACACCAAAGTATAGGGCGTTACCCATTGTTTCGTAAGCTTTTTCAGGTGTCATACCCTTTGCTTTTCTCATTTCATAAAAAGCATCTGCAAACTCCTGACGCTTTTCGTCTGTTTCAGGGTCTATAACTTTAGCCGCTGAGATATCAAGTCCCATAGCCAACTCTGCAATTTTCGCCTTATTACCTAAAATGATAAGGTCAGCAATACCCTCTTTCAATATCATATCAGCAGCTTTTATTGTGCGAATGTCTTCGCCCTCTGCCAATACGATTGTTTTTTTGTCCATTTTTGCACGCTCTTTAATTCTGTCTAAGAATTTACTCACAGTGCTCATCCTCCTCTTCATTTATCCTTAAAATTTTAATTAACCTATTGATGTGCCATCGGCAATTTCTTTATCAAATGTCAGAAGTGATAAATTTTTCTTGTCACTTGCAGCGAGTATCATACCTTCTGATAAAACTCCACGAAGTTTAACTGGTTTTAAGTTTGTAACTACTGCTACACTCTTACCTACAAATTCTTCAGGGGGATAGAATTTTGCTATACCCGAAACAATCTGCTTAATCTCATCGCCTACTTTAATTTTAGAAACCAAGAGTTTATCAGCTCCCTCAACATAAGTTGATTCTAAAACCTTACCCACTTTGATTTCAACTTTTGCAAAATCTTCGATAGATATAAGGTTTTCGGGTTCTTTTTCTTCTTTAACATCAGGTTTTGCAAGACTTGCTTCAATCTCTTCCATTTTCTTTGCCTCATCAAGTCGCTGGAACAGAGGTGTCGCTGTGCCAACCTTATCCCCTGCTTTTGTCTTGCCGAAAGAATCTAAAGAATCCCACGCCGTGTCAACTGCATTTATCTGCTCAAAAATACTCTTTGCAGTTTCGGGCATAAAGGGTTGAAGCAATACTGCAATAAATCTGATTGATTCTAAAAGGTTATATAAAACACCGCCAAGACGAGCTTTTTGGGAATCGTCTTTAGCTAATGCCCAAGGCATTGTTTCGTCAATATATTTATTTGAACGACGGGCTAAAATCATTATTTCTTCTAAGGCATCAGATGTTTTATATTCATTCATCTTAGCTGTAACATTTTTTGCAGCAGATATAGCAGTTGCCTTTAATTCGTCATCAAAATCACCTGCAAATTCCGGCTGAATAACACCATCAAAATATTTTGTAACCATAGAAACTGTACGGTTTACAAGATTACCTATTGTGTTCGCTAAATCCGCATTATATCTTGAAATAATGTTTTCGTATGTTATTGTACCGTCCTGAGCGTAAGGCATTTCTTTGAGCAAATAGTAACGAATTGCTTCTACGCCAAAAAGCTCAGCCAAATCGTCTGCATACATTACATTACCTTTTGATTTACTCATTTTGTCATTTCCTGATAATAGCCAAGGATGACCAAATACCTGCTTAGGCAAAGGTAAATCTAACGCCATTAAGAATATAGGCCAGTAGATTGTGTGGAATCTTAAAATATCTTTACCGATAATGTGAACATCTGCAGGCCAGTATTTCTTCATAAGCTCTGAAGGTTCTTTTTCCGGGTCATAGCCTAATGCGTTAATATAGTTAGACAGCGCGTCAACCCAAACATATATTACATGACCGGGGTCAAATTCCACAGGAACACCCCATGTAAATGATGTTCTTGATACGCACAAATCCTGAAGTCCGGGCTTTAAGAAGTTATTAACCATTTCCTTTTTTCGGCTTTCAGGTTGTATAAATTCAGGATTTTCTTCGATGTGCTTCATCAAAGCATCCTGATATTTGCTCATTTTAAAGAAGTATGCTTCTTCTTTTGTTTTCTTTACAGGTCTGCCACAGTCAGGACAGCAACCGTCAACTAACTGTGTTTCTGTAAAGAACGATTCACAAGGCACACAGTACCAGCCTTCGTACTCACTCTTATAGATGTCACCTTGGTCATAGAGCTTTTTGAAAATATGCTGAACGCTTTTCTCGTGATAATCATCTGTTGTTCTGATAAATTTATCGTAGTCAGCACCCATTAAGTCCCAGATTTTTTTGATTTCACCTGCAACATTATCAACATACTGTTTGGGTGTAATTCCTGATTTTTCTGCTTCTTCCTGGATTTTCTGACCGTGCTCGTCTGTTCCGGTTAAGAAAAACACATCATAGCCCATCTGCTTTTTAAATCTTGCAATCGCATCAGTGAAAACAATCTCAAAGGTATTACCTATATGAGGTTTTCTTGATGTATAAGCTATGGCGGTGGTAATATAAAACTTTTCCTTACCCATTGTATTTCCTCCAATGCATAATTACTTACATTATATAATAACACTTTTTGAAAGGATTTAAAAGACTTTTTTGGAAAATTTTTAACTTTTTTTAGAAAAAACTTATAATATTTACTCATTTTGAGCAAAATATGAGAAAATTTGAACAACGAGGTGCAAAAATGAACTACACAAGAACAGATTTAGCTTTAGAAACACACGAATCATTTACAGAAAACGCAGAGCAATTACAAGGTGTAAAAGTAGTTGATAAATCTACAAAGGACGCAAAAATCACACATGTAATTATAGAAACCGACAACGCCGCACAAAAAATGGGTAAACCCATTGGTAACTATATAACCTTACAGCTACCCGATTTGCGATACATTGACAAAAAACTTTACGCCAAAATCTGCAAACAGGTATCTGATGAAATAAAAGTGTTGATTGAGGACGATATTGAAAAACCAATTTTGGTTGTAGGCTTAGGAAACAGAGCTATCACCTCTGACTCTTTAGGTCCTGAGGTAGTGGATAGACTAATTATAACAAGGCACCTTTTCTCTCATGCACCTGAGATGCTCTCTGCCAACTACGCCTCGGTGTGCGCTATTGCACCTGGAGTTTTGGGAATTACAGGAATAGAAACAGAAGAAGTAGTATCGGCAGTTTGCGAAAAAGTAAAACCTTGTGTAGTTATTGTGGTGGATGCTCTTGCTGCACGAAGTATAGACAGAATAACAAACACAATACAGATTTGCGACACAGGAATTTGCCCAGGCGCAGGCGTAGGCAATAACAGACGGGAAATTTCAGAAAAAACACTGGGCGTTCCTGTAATTGCAATCGGTGTACCAACCGTTGTAGATGCGGCAACTATTGCTGAGGATACTCTTTCACTCGCCTTTAGCGACTTAGCAGAAAAACTCCCCTTTGACGAAATTCTGCACTCGGGTAAAATCTCAAAAGAAATTCTTAATTTCACCACCACACCAAAGGAAATTGATATACTCATAAAAAAAGCAGCGGAAGTTGTAGCAAACGGAATTAACTTCGCTCTACACGATAATATAACATTTGAAGATATTGATATATTTGTAAACTAAAAGAGGCTCATAACGAGCCTCTTTTAATTTACGCCTTTTTAAGTTTTGCAAACGAGCCCATCAACGATTTTGTGCCGACTTCATCGAATACAATCTCTACCTTTACATCGTTACCTGACGGTGTAACAGATAAAATCATACCCTTACCAAACTTACGGTGCTGGACCATATCACCTGCTTTAAATTCAAAAGATGTTTCAATAACAGGCGTTGTCGGAGTTGACCTTTTGCGTTCAAAGATTTTATCAAACATTTCGCTTTGCGATGTTCTTGCACCCTGTGTCGCTTTGGGAGTTTTAGACTCAATAGTGTTGATAAATTCAGGCGGTATTTCGTTTAAAAATCTTGAAGCTTTACTGTATGTTGAGCCGCCGTATATCGAGCGGCGCTCAGCGTATGTAAGATAGAGTTCTTTCTTTGCGCGGGTTATTCCCACATAGCAAAGTCTTCTCTCTTCTTCGATTTCCTCTTCTGAATACATTGAACGCTGACTGGGGAAAAGTCCGTCCTCCATACCGCACATAAACACCACTGGAAATTCAAGACCCTTAGCTGAATGAAGCGTCATTAAAACTACGCTATCCTGTTCTTCGTCATAATTATCAACATCAGCAACTAAAGCTGTGCTTTCCAAAAACTCAGATAAAGACGGCTCTTCTGCTGATTTTTCATATTCACGAGCAGAAACTATAAATTCCTGAATATTTTCAATTCTTGTTTGGTTTTCTACAGAATTTTCAGCAGAAAGCATAGCGCAATAACCCGAATTATAGTAAAGCTTTTCCAAAATCTGCGAAGGGCTTGTTAAATCAGCAGTATCACGTATATCCTCAATAAGCTTTACAAATTCGGAAAGTTTACCTGCCGCCTTTGTAAGTTCTGTAAACTTATCAGCGTGTCGCATTACTTCAAACATACTCACATTATTCTCCGCCGCAACTGCCGCAACCTTTTCCACAGTTGTAACACCTATTTTTCTTGCAGGTTCATTTACAACACGAATTAACGAAATATTGTCATTAGGGTTAAAAACAAGTCGCAAATATGCAAGCATATCTTTGATTTCTTTGCGGTCATAGAACCTTAAACCCGCCAATACACGGTACGGAATACCAAAGCCCGAAAGGGTTGTTTCAAGCACTCGGGACTGAGCGTTTGTGCGGTAAAGGATTGCAAGGTCTGAGTATTTTTTTCCTTTTTCGTTTACTTGCTTTTCAATAGTTTTGGCTATAAAATCTGCTTCTTCGTACTCATTACCTGCTTCAAAAAGCGTGATTTTGTCGCCGCTTCCGTTACTTGTCCATAGTTCTTTTCCTTTACGGGAATTGTTGTTAGCAATTACATTATTTGCCGCATTTAAAATATTCTGTGTTGAACGGTAATTTTGTTCGAGCTTTATAACACGAGCATTTTCATAGTCGCTTTCAAAATCCAATATATTATTAATATTTGCACCACGGAATTTATATATGCTTTGGTCGTCATCACCAACGACACAGATATTTTTATATTTTCCCGCAAGCATACTTGTTAATATGTACTGGGCGTTGTTTGTATCCTGATACTCGTCAACGAACACATACTTAAACTTGTCCTGATAATACTCAAGTGCCTCTTGATATAACGAAAAAATCTTCACTGTAAGGCTTATTATATCATCAAAATCAAGGGCATTTGCCTCAAAAAGTCTTTGCTGATAAATTTTGTAGCACTGACCGATTTGTGTTTTTCTAAAATCGCCCTCGTGTGCTGCAATATACACATCAGGCTCCATTAAGTTGTCCTTAGCTGCTGAAATTTCTGCCAGTATACTTTTATGAGGAAAAACCTTATCATCAAGATTTAATTCTTTCATACATCTTTTAATAAGAGTTTTCTGGTCGGCAGAATCATAAATCAAAAAGTCCTGCTGATAGCCAAGGAGCGTAATGTATCTGCGCAAAATTTTCATACAGATTGAATGGAATGTTCCAATCCACATTCCCTCACTGTCTTCACCTAAAATAGCCTCTACACGCTGTTTTAGTTCATTTGCCGCTTTGTTGGTAAATGTAATAGCAAGAATTCTGTAAGGAGCAGTTAAGTTCTGCTCTAATATGTATGCAATCTTGTTTACAACAACGGTTGTTTTACCTGAACCTGCTCCTGCCAAAATCAAAAGCGGGCCGTCAGTTGTTAAAATTGCCTCTTTTTGTTTATCGTTAAATTTATCTAAATTCATAGTTGTTCCTCTATAATTTTATTCATAACTGAAAGTGCGCGTTCTGAAATTTTTGCATAACGCTCTCGCTTGTTTTTTATTCTTTCGGGATATGAGTCAATAATTCCAAAATTGATATTCATAGGCTGAAAATCTGAGCCATTAAACTCCGAAATATAGTGAGCCAGCGCACCTGTTGCTGTTGTTTTGGGGAAATCTACGGGGTCACGCCCTAAAATTTTTCTTGCCGCCGCAATACCTGCAACAATACCAGAAGATGCCGATTCCACATACCCCTCAACACCTGTCATTTGTCCCGCAAAGTAAAGTCCGGGACGCTTTATGGTTTCATAATTTGATGTAAGTGTGCCGGGTGAATGGATATAAGTGTTTCTGTGCATTACGCCGTAGCGCGCAAATTCTGCGTTCTCTAACCCGGGAATCATAGAAAAAACCCTCTTTTGTTCGCCGAATTTAAGATGAGTCTGAAAACCTACAATATTGTAAAGTGTTCCCTCTTTATTGTCTTGTCTTAATTGTACCACGGCATAATAGCTTTCGCCTGTTTCGGGATGGTTAAGTCCTACCGGCTTTAGAGGTCCAAAGGTAAGGGTGTCTTCTCCTCTTTTTGCCATAACCTCAACAGGCATACAGCCTTCAAAAACCTTGTCGTTTTCAAACTCTTTAAGTTCTGCTGTTTCAGCGTTTATCAGCGCTTCATAAAAGGCTTTGTACTGCTCCTTGTTCATAGGGCAGTTTATATAGTCTGCTGTTCCTTTATCGTAGCGAGCTTTTCTAAAAACTTTTGACTTGTCAATAGATTCGTATGTAACAATGGGCGCTGCCGCATCGTAAAAATACATATAGTTATTTCCTAAAAAGTTGCCAATTTCTTTAGACAAGCTATCTGATGTCAAAGGTCCCGTTGCAATAATTACTATTTCATCGTCGGGAATTTTTGTGATTTCCTCGTCAACTACTGTAATATAGGGGTTTTCTCTGATTTTATCTGTCATCATTTGTGCAAAGCCGATTCTGTCCACAGCTAACGCTCCGCCTGCAGGGACCCGTGTGCTATCTGCACACTCTGTTACCAATGAACCCAAAAGGCGCATCTCTGCTTTCAAGAGTCCTGCGCCGTTTTCTAAAGTATCTGCGCGCAAAGAATTAGAACACACAAGTTCACCCAGTAAATCAAGGTGGTGAGCAGGTGTCTTTTTAGTAGGCTTCATTTCGTAAAGTGTTACCTGTATTTTATTTTTTGCTAATTGCCAAGCCGCCTCGCATCCTGCAAGACCGCCGCCTATTACTGTCGCTTTCATTTTTTCTTCCTTACTGCTCTGTATTTTTCTATCATTTTAACAGGGTTATAGGCGCGTTTTGCATAGCGCATACCTTCTACACCCATATCTTCTTCTCTGTTTATATATTTATAATTTGACCACTCATTCTTGCAAAAATCTCGGTTTATAACATTAAATGCACCACGATAGTTGATGTCCGCAAATTCCATAGGAACATGGGCCATATTATCGGTTATAGCTTCTCCACCTGTAAAGGCAACGAGCTTGCCATCTACACGAAGTCCTGCACAGGTAACGCCAAGCTTGTCTATATTTTCTAAAAATAAAAGCGTTGCGCGGCTAGCATCACCAGTATCGTGATTTGTCTGACCCGACTCCCACTTAAAGAAAAGTTCCTTGATTTCATCGATGTCGTCAATTGTCAAACGCTCATAGGTGTATTCGTAGTTTTTCAAAAAAGCATTTAAATGATTTCTTTTTTGCTGATATTTATTTCCTTTAAGATTTATCAAATCATTCGTCAGGTAAACATAATCTGCATTATTTTCATCCGAAATAATTTCAAACTCATCAGGGAATATTTCATTTAATTCTTTCGTCTGTTCTTCGCTCATAAGCACAAAAATTGGGTTTTCCATAAACTTATAAGCTTTTCGGGCGGCGGATATTCTGTCACCATTACCGTAAGGGTACGTGCACATACAGCCTTTTTTGCCACAAAAAACTAAAACCAAGCAATCGTCCACCACATCGTATTTTATACGCCCATCAAATGACCAGATGTATAGAGTGGTAAAGCTTAATGTAGAATTTTCGCTTTTGCCTATATACTTTTTAAACAGCTCCTTATCACTCAAGGTGATTTCTTTTAAATTCAGCATATTAACCTCAGATTTTAAAATCGCCTAAAAGACAACTTAATTCTTTGTAGTATTTTTTGTGGTCAAGTTTTACTTCATTAAACAATTCAAACGCGAGTATCCCCTGCATAACAAGCATACCAAGACCGTTTATAATTTTGGCGCCCTTCCCCTCTGCTTCCTGTAAAAACAGCGTTTTCGCAGGATTATAGATAAGATCACAGCACACAGTACCTTCGTTTATAATATCCATAAACTCACAGGGGTTTTTATCCTCATTAGGGTGCATACCTAAGGGTGTTGAGTTTATTATTATGTCGTATTTTTTTGTTTTATCAATTACATCGTAAACTTCGGTACTGCTATATTTTTTGAGCATTTCGGCTATTATATGTATTTTTTCTTTTGTTCTTGCAGTTATTGTAATAGAAGCCGCACCGTACTCCGCCAGCTTATAGCACACACCGCGGGCAGAACCGCCTGCGCCGATTATCAGCACATTCCTACCTTTGATTTCGCAACCTTCTAAAATCAATGAAGAACAAAATCCATCACCGTCAGTATTGAATCCAATCCATTTGCCGTTGCGATTAACTATAGTATTTACAGAATTCATATTACTCGCATCGTCTTTTATTTCATCAAGCTCTTTCATAATTTCAATCTTATGTGGAGCTGTTATATTAAAACCGCAAGCACCTACTGACTTCATTCCTTCCATTGCGGTGTGAAGTTTTTCAGGCGCAACATCAAAAGCCAGGTACGACATATCAACACCTGATTCTTCTGCCATATATGAATGCATTTTTGGTGATAAGGTATGCTCAATTGGAGTTCCCATTATACCAAAAAGTTTTGTTTGGTTTGTTGTTTCAATCATAATTTTTCCACCTAAAAATTATTTTACAGGAGCTATAAAGCTTATAACCTTGCCAACAAAAAACACAATGTCGTTGGACTTTTCGATAGCTATTCTCTTTCCTGCTGCTTTACCGCCTATTGTCAACGCGGCAACTAACGCTGTCATAATTGTAGTCAGGGCAAAATTGTTAAAATTAACACCTGATGCCATTATCATAGCAACAATTACTGTTGTGGCACTACCGGATATAATACCAACAATATCACCTATAACATCATTACAAAATGAACCTACACGATCCGCACTTCTTATTAAGCGGACAGCCTCTTTTGCACCTCTTATCTTTTGTGATGACAAGGAATGAAAAGGTGTTTCGTTGGCAGAGGTTACCGCAACACCTATAATATCAAACAAAATACCTATCAGCACAAATACAATTAAAATAACAAAAGCCATGGCAAGATTAACCTTACTCATAAGACTTGCTTGTATCATCTGGAGTAATGATGAAATCACAAAAGTCAGCAGAATAACGGTAATAACCCACCTACGGCCTCTTTTTTCTTTTAATTTTTTCTTGTCTTCGTTTCGCTTGTCCCTACTATCGTCAGACAACTTTCGCACCAACCTTTTTCTCCAAAATATATAAAAAATAGGTGGTAATACTACGGGTAAATTTTGCGGTTTAGGTCCGGTAGGATTTCCCGATACACTACTGAAATGTCGCCAAATCAGCAGTTTCCTTTTAAAGCATATCCTGTACGGTTTCCCAATACAGAACCGAATCACCACTTAAATCCACACTACAATCCCCGCGGCATCTCTAAAAGAACAGCCTAGAGGTTTTCCCAAACAGTCACGCTTACTCTTATCCTCTTTTGCAGTCATGATTTCAAGGAGCAATAACTGTAAAGCTTTGGCCGAAGCAATACAGTTTTATCAACTATCCCTCATAACCACTCAAGGCAGGCTACGCTGCCCACAGCGCTCATACAGCATTTGCCGTAATCGCACCGAGCGACAGGTTTAACCCTGTTTCGTACTTTAGTAAGTCCTTTTGAACAAGTTCTCCAGAAGCATATAAAGCACAATAACAGGTCTCCACGGAAAAGGGGTCATCATTTGCATGCCATTGCGAAGCGCCCCTAAACCTTAACTTCCAGCACCAACCCCCGACTGGCATCGAAAGCAAGCACCAGAAACTTCATCGATGTGCCCTTTAACGGCTTTTTAGGTCCGTCCTGGGAGTAAGCAGATCTGACTAGGATACTGCACCACCTAAGTTTATTAGCATTTATTTATTAACTTCATCGATAATATAACATATTTTTAAAAAATAGTAAAGTTGTTTTTTTAATTTTAACAGAAATTTAATTCTCGCGAGAAAGCAAAAATTTCGAGAGTTCAATTAAAAATTCTGCTTTTTCTCCGTACCGCAAAAGGCTGTCAATTGCCTTTTGTGTATAATCAGAAAGCATATTTTCAGATTGCTCTATTCCGTACAGGCTTACAAATGTGGATTTTTTCTTAGCTGCATCTGCACCGATTTTTTTGCCTAAGATTTCCTCGTTTCCTGTAACATCTAAAATATCGTCTTTAATTTGAAAAGCAATTCCTAAGTATCTTGCAAATTCTTCCATTGCAAGCAGGTCTTCTCTGCCTCCGCCACCCAAAAGCGCACCTACTCTTGCACTTACCATAATAAGCGCAGCCGTTTTTTGAAGGTGTAAGGTCATCAATGTTACAGCATCTATAGTTTTATCCTCGGACTCAATATCTATAACCTGTCCACCAATCATACCTTCTGTGCCTGCGGCATTCGCTATTTCAGCCATGGCAGCCAGAGTCATATTTGGCGATATTTGCGAGTTTTTAAGCATTATTTCAAACGCCTTATTAAGAAGCGCATCACCCGCAAGTACGGCTATTGCCTCACCAAAAACTTTATGATTAGTTGGTTTTCCGCGACGCAAATCATCATCATCCATGCAAGGCAAATCATCATGAATCAACGAATAGGTGTGTATCATCTCAATAGCACATGCAAAAGGCATAACAGTTTCCCGTTCTGCTCCCATAAGTTCAGCTGCAGCCATCATAATAACAGGTCTTATTCTTTTGCCACCGGCGTGAAGGCTGTAGTTCATAGCTTTATAAATAGTATTCTGAGGGACTTCTTTTTCCTCGTTGAATTTTTCAAGACTTTTATTTACTTCAATAATTCTTTCTTCAAACTCTTTTAAAAAATCCAAAACTACTCCTCCTTTAGTTCTTCCGGCGCTGCATCTTCAGTAAGAACCTTTATTTTTTGTTCTGCATTCTCAAGTGTTTTATGGCACTCTTTTGAAAGCTTCACGCCTTTTTCAAAAAGCTCCACCGCCTCGTCCAAAGGACATTCTCCTTTTTCCAATATGGCAATAATATTTTCAAGTTCCTGAATCGATTCTTCAAAACTCTTTGTTTTAGCCATTTTTGCTACCTCCTGAGGAATTCTCCCTCATATAGTAAAATAGATATTGCTGTGCATATCCCGCAAGTTCACCAAATTTTGTCCTTGCAAAATCGTGCACTGATAAATCCTTCATTTCTTCTGAATAAAGCGTTCCCATTGACCGTTTTATCCACACATCCACAGGAAAGGTCTCCCTACGACCGTTTCCGAACAAAAGTATGCAATCTGCAACCTTGTTACCAATTCCTTTTATTTTAAGAAGCTGATTTTTAGCTTCGTTTGTATTCAATTCTTTAATACCCTCAAGGCTAACCTCACCATTTGAAACTTTCTGTATTGCATCGATTATATACGAATCTCTGTATCCGGCACGCAAGAAAGACAAATCATCTTTTTTAATATTAACTAATCTTTCCGCATCCGGAAAAGAAAAATATGTATTGTCAAAAGCCTTGATTTCATTGCCATAAGTCTGGCAAAGTCTTTCCACTATTCCTTGGATTCTGGGGATGTTATTGTTTGCAGAAATAATAAACGAAATTATACATTCCCACAAATCCTGATTTAATATTCGTATGCCGTTTCCGAATTTGACGGATTCGTTCAGGTGTTTGTCCACAGAAAGTGTCATTTTTATCTTTGAATAGTCTGTCCCCAAATCAAAATAATCGTACCAAATATCTGCAACATCGTTATCGGTGGTATTTTTTAGTACGATACAGTCTTGATTATGAGATACATTTATTACCCTACCCTTGGCGATTATGGTGTAGCTTCCGTCCGGCTGAGGAGCAAAACGGAAGCACTGACCACACTCAAATATATGCTGTGGAATAAAATCGTCACTATAACCTTTTATTTCAACATATTTTTTCACGATTTTCTCCTTAATCGGGTCTGCCTGTAAGCTCGCCCTCTTCACACAAATCACTGAAATCTAACTGTCTAAGCGCTTCATACAAAACGATTGCTACTGCATTAGAAAGATTTAACGACCTTGAACCCACCGTCATAGGAATACGGATACATTTTTCGTAATTTTCCTTAAGCAAAGGTTCGGGTAAACCGTAAGATTCCTTACCAAAAAACAAGTAGTCTCCATCTGAAAAGCTAACATCGCAGTGTCTGTGCTTTGACTTTGTTGAACAGAAATAGTAATTACCGGGACACTTTGAAAAGAAATCATCAAGATTTTCGTAGTATCTTATGTCTAATTCGTGCCAATAATCAAGGCCTGCGCGTTTTAATTTTTTATCATCTATTGTAAAGCCCATAGGCTTTACAATATGTAGTACACTTCCTGTAGCTTTGCAGGTACGGGCAATATTGCCCGTATTCTGCGGTATCTCTGGTTCAACAAGTACAATATTTAATGACATAACGGAATATCCCTCTTATTTCTTTAAAGAGTTTACGAATTTTTCGATTTTTTCCAAAGCTTTCTGTATGCTCTCTACAGAATAAGCGTAAGAACAACGGATGAAGCCTTCGCCACTTGCACCGAACGCATTACCGGGTACAACAGCTACTTTTTCCTGCTTTAAGAGCGTTTCGCAGAATTCATTTGAGCCCATACCGGTACTTCTGATGTCAGGGAATACATAGAAAGCACCCTCAGGTTCAAAGCAAGTAAGACCTATTTTATTAAAACCATCTACGATAGCCATTCTTCTCTTGTTGTATTCATCACGCATCATCTTAACATCTTCGTCGCCGTTTCTTAATGCTTCGATAGCTGCAAACTGGCTTGTTGTGGGAGATGACATAATGCCGAACTGGTGAATTTTAATCATCTGCTTCATGATTTCTGCAGGAGCTGCAGCGTAGCCTAATCTCCAACCTGTCATAGCATAAGCTTTTGAGAAGCCGTTAACATAGATTGTACGTTCAGCCATACCGTCGATAGAAAGGATTGAAACATGCTCTCTGCCGTATGTAAGTTCTGAATAGATTTCGTCTGTCAAAATCATAATGTCTGTGCCGCGAATTACTTCCGCAATTTCTTCTAAATCTTCCTTAGTCATAATAGCACCTGTGGGGTTGTTGGGGTAAGGAAGAATTAAGAGCTTTGTTTTGGGTGTGATTGCAGCCTTCAACTGCTCTGCTCTTAATTTGAATTTGTTTTCAACTGTTGTTACTACAGGCACAGGTGTTCCGCCGGCTAAAATTGTGATAGGCTTGTAGCACACAAAGCTGGGCTCGGGAATTAACACTTCGTCACCGGGGTTAACAATCGCGCGTACTGCTAAGTCGATAGCTTCACTACCACCAACTGTCACAATAACTTCGCCTGCAGGGTTGTATTCAACACCTGTAGAACGCTTAATGTAGTTTGAAATTTCTTTTCTTAAATCAATCAGACCGGCATTAGCTGTGTAGTGTGTCTGACCTTTTTCCAATGTTTCGATACCTACTTTTCTAATATGATCAGGTGTAACAAAATCAGGTTCTCCAACACCTAAAGAAATAACACCCTCCATCTCTGCTGCCAGGTCAAAAAACTTTCTGATACCTGAAGGTTCGATGGTTGTTGCTGCTGTGGATAAAATTTTTTCGTAGTTCATGATTTTTCCCCTTTACACTAAAGTTTATTTATTATTCATCTTCTAAAATAAAGTCGTAGATATAATCCCAGAAGGTTTCAGCGCCTTCCGTGTTTTGAGTTGAAAACGGTATCAAAATATCACCGTCTTCAAGGTCTAACTCTTCAATCAACATCTCAAGATTTTTTTCTAACGCCATTTTACCAAGCTTGTCAGATTTGGTTGCAAACACAACCAGCTGACCGCCTGAGGATTTTATCGCCCGGGCCATATCTTTATCATCCTGCGTTGGTTTGTGTCGGCAATCCACCAAAAGAATCACCTGCATAAGCTGTCGGCGCTCCGATAAATAATCTCCTATAATACCTGTCATAGCCTTGCGCTCACCGTGGCTCGCCTGAGCATAGCCGTAACCCGGAAGGTCAACGAGCATAAGTTTATCGTCGATATTATAAAAGTTTATTGTTACCGTTTTGCCGGGTTTTGAGCTTACTCTGGCAAAATTCTTCCTGTTTAAAATTTTATTTATCATAGAAGATTTGCCAACATTTGACCTGCCGATAAAAGCTACCTCCGGCATACTTGTTACCGGATAGTGTTCTTTTTTTACAGCAGAAAGCAAAAACTCAGCCTTGTGAACATTTACTTTCATAGTTTCCTCTTTCTATACAAGGGCAACCTTTAAAACATCATTCATATTGCGCGCAAGTATAATGTCAATATTTTCTTTAACTACATTTTCTAATTCGTCAATATCCTTTTTATTTTCAAAAGGTATAACAACAGTCTTAATTCCTGCCTGATACGCAGCCAAGGTTTTTTCGCGAAGTCCGCCTATGGGCAATACTCTTCCGCGGATTGTGATTTCACCTGTCATTGCTACCTTATGATTAACAGCTCTTTGTGATAAAGCAGAAACCAAAGCTGTAGCGATAGTAATGCCTGCTGAAGGTCCGTCCTTGGGTGTAGCCCCCTCCGGAACGTGGATGTGGATATCGTATTTTTTATAAAACTCTGAGTCAATACCAAGTTTATCAGACTCAGAACGCACATAGCTTACCGCAGCTTTAGCAGATTCTTTCATAACATCACCAAGCTGACCTGTGAGTTCAAGATTTCCTGTACCGTCCATTATATTTACTTCAACTGACAAAGTGTCGCCGCCAACCTGTGTCCAGGCAAGTCCTGTAACCACACCTACTTCGTCTTTTTTAGAAGCAAAATCGTCTGAAAAGATTTCTTTTCCAAGGAATTCTTCAAGATTTTTTCCGGTGATTTTAACCTGTGTTTCGGGGTTATCTACTATTTTTAAAGCAGATTTTCTCAAAACATTTGCAATTTTTCTCTCTAATGCTCTAACGCCTGCTTCTTTTGTATAATGAGCAATAACTCCTTTAATGGCAGTATCGCTTACTGACACCTGCTTTTTGGTAAGACCGTGCTTTTTAAGTTGCTTTAAAAGCAGATGGTTTTTTGCTATCTGGAACTTTTCCTCGGAAGTATATCCGGGGATTTCTATAATTTCCATACGGTCCAAAAGTGGTCTTGGAATTGTATCTAAAGTATTGGCAGTTGCAATAAAAAGCACATTCGAAAGGTCAAAATCTACCTCCATAAAGTGGTCGCGGAACTTGGTGTTCTGCTCGGAATCAAGCACTTCCAAAAGTGCCGCTGCAGGGTCACCTCTGTAGTCCGATGCCATTTTGTCGATTTCATCAAAGAGCATCAAGGGATTATTTGTTCCTGCCTGCTTTAAAGCTGTAATAATTCTACCGGGCATTGAACCGATATAAGTTCTTCTGTGACCGCGGATATCAGCTTCATCACGAATACCGCCTAAAGATATACGGGCATAGCTTCTGCCCATACTCTCGGCAATTGACCTTGCAATGGATGTTTTACCAACACCGGGAGGTCCAACAAGACATAGTATAGGTCCTGCCATAGAGCTTGTGATTTTCTTAACAGCAAGGTATTCCATTATACGCTCTTTTACCTCTTTTAAACCATAATGGTCACGATCTAAAACTTCTTTTGCATTCGATACCTCAAGTGTGTCTTTTGTAAAGTTGTTCCACGGAAGGTCACAAATCCATTCAAGGTATGTGCGAATTACATTTGCGTCAGGGTTATTCACTGACATTTTTGAAAGGCGGGCAAGCTCTTTTTCGCACTTTTCTACTACATTTTGAGGTAAGTCAAGTTTTTCTAATTTTCTCTTGTACTCCTCTACCTCAAACTCGCCGTCATCGCCTAATTCCTCATGGATAACCTTTAACTGTTCGCGCAGGAAATATTCACGCTGATTTTTATCTATATTTTTCTTAACTTTTCTTTCAATATTTGTATCTACTTCTGCTATCTGAATTTCACGAATAAGCAATTCAAGCAATGTTTCTGCGCGTTCCTTTGTGTTTTCGATATTCAGAATTTTCTGCTTGTCTAAAAGCTTAAGGGGCATATTCGACGCAATGCTGTCGGTAAGTCTTGCAGTATCTTCAACATTTTCTAAAGATACCACAAAGTCACTGTTAACCCTGTTGTTATAATCACAGTAGTTCATAAACTCATCAACGAGTTTGCGACGCAGTGCTTCGCTTTCGATTGTTGTATCGTCGTAATCGTCTTTTTCCACTTCGTCAACAACCGCAACAAAATAAGGTTTAACCCTTGCAACATCGTAGATTTTAGCACGTTTGAGTCCTTCTACCAACACACGAACTGTGTTGTTTGGCATTTTTACAACCTGACTTATTTTACAGATTGTACCTACATTTTCAATGTCAACAGGTTTTGGGTTTTCGATTGTGGGGTCTGTTTGCATAGAAACAAAAATGAGCTGTTTGTTTACCATTGCATTTTCAAGCGCCAACAATGATTTTTCCCTGACAACATCAAAATGTATCAATGTATTTGGAAAAACTACCATTCCGCGCAACGCAAGCATTGGCAAAGTGGCTGTTTCTTTCATTACTGTTTGTTCCATTTATAACCTCCGAAAAACTGACTAAAAAATATTCCAAATATCTATATTTTCATCAGTAGTGCATATCTCCAGTTCTTCACCGAATTCTTTTTTCAAAATCTCTTTTATATAGTCACAAAAAATAATTTCTGCATTGTAATGAGGTATTTCAATTAGAGAAATACCATTTTCGTACGCAAATCTGGCATGATGATATTTAATATCACCTGAAATATAAAGGTCCGCTCCCTGTGCTGCTGCGCTATATATAAAATCCGCTCCCCCGCCGTTACACACTGCAATTTTATTAATAACCGTCTGCGGATTTCCAACATATCTTAAAGCATCGATTTTATATTCACTACGGACTGTTTCTAAAATGTCCGAAAGCTTTGCTGGATTAGTTAATTGCGCAATCCTGCCCAAGCCGTTTTCCTCATCGCCTTCTATTGCTGTTCTTTCTTTAGTATCTGCAATTTTATCTAAAAACAAATCGCAAAGACCTGATTTTACGCTGTCAAAATTTGTATGAATTGAAATAAGAGATATATCGTTTTTTATTAAATCTATTACAGTTCTTGAAACTGAGTCGTCCGTTACTACTTTCTTTAAAGGTTTAAAAATAAGAGGATGATGAGAAATAACCAAGTCACATTTTTTATTTTTTGCCTCGTTTACAACTGCTTCATCAGCATCCAATGCAACCAAAATTTTGCTGATTGATTTATCATTATCACCAATCAACAAACCTACATTATCATAATCCTCAGCTAAGCAAGAGGGTGCTATATCTTCCAGAAAGTTTGCTATTTTATTTAACTTTACCATTTTGCACACTCCTCCTTTAGTTTTTTTAATTCACAAAGCAAGTATTCAAAATAATCGGATTTTTTCTTCGTTTCGTCGTTAGTAGCATTTTTCATAGACGCTACTGCTTTTCCATATTCGTAAATTTTTCCTTCTATAAGTTCCGGTAAAATTTCATCACGGTTTCTTAATAGACATTCGCCTATATAATAGTAGATTTCACTTTCAATTTTCATTGTTCCCGGAACTGCAGATATAATGGTATAAATCTTATTATCTTCCTTTGCAAGCTTTTCGTCAACAATTTTAAAACCATTTTCTGCAAGGTATTTGCGGGTTTCCTCAATGGCGGTCATCGGCTGTAATATGTAGTTTTTTACAGACGACAATCTATCTTTATCAGCATCCAAAATCGAATTAATCAACACGCCACCCATACCTGCTATAATCACTGTGTCAACTTCATTGTCCAAAAGCTCAGAAAGGCCGTTTGAAAGTCGAGTTTTAATCTTATCGGTTAAAGAAAATTTTAAAATGTTTTCTTCAGCACGCATTAGCGGACCTTTGTTTATATCCATTGCAAGTGCTTTATTTGTCATATTATTTAAAACAAGGTAAACGGGTACATAGGCGTGGTCTGTGCCAATATCTGCAACTGAAGATGACTCTTTTACCATTTGCGCCACTGTCAAAAGTCTCGGTGTCATAAATGAATTTATGTACATCTCAGCGCATACTCCTCTCATTAAATAATATTTATAGTATATCACAAATCAAAAAAAGTGTCAACAAGGCATTTTTTTGTTTACATTTTTATGTTTTTGTGATATTATATAACAGAAATCGTTAATTTACAGAGGTGTTTTATATGTTTAATAACGAAATGCTACCCCACGCTTGGGACGAATTAGTTGAAAAATTAACCTACATGCCGGCAATTGTTAAAACTATCGAAAAGATTTACGATATTAACTGGTCAATGACAGTTAACCGACACGAACATTTCGAAATGGTTTATATCAAAAAAGGCAGTGCTGTTTTTCAGGTTGAAGGCATCGATGTAAATATGCCCCCTCATTCTGTTATAATCATAAAGCCAGGCAGAGCTCATAAGTTCGTTGTAAAATCCGATGTGTGTGAGCTTATTGTTTTGAGCTTTACATTTAAGACACAGAAAAACGAACTTGATAGCCATGTTTCGCTTACAGACTTTATAGAATATATTGAAGACGATGCTACAGGCGACTTTTTGTTCCTGCCTTTGAGCAAGAAAAATGACATTGTTCATGTAATGAACAGAATTTTGCGCGAACGCATAAAAACACAGGTTTGCGGAGATTTTCTGAGTTGTCTTTTGATTATGGAACTCTTTGTGCTTTTGTCCCGTGCTTTGAAACAGGAATGGGAACAAAGTGCTAAAAGCAGGAATTTGAAGCTACACGAGCTGTTAAATATCGCAAAAGAATATATTGATTCAAACTACGACAAAGAGCTTACCCTTACTCAGGTAGCAAAATACATTTATCTTTCCGACAGTTATTTTGCCCATTCCTTTAAGGATAGATTTGGCATAAGCCCCAAAAGCTATATTTTGAAAGTTCGCATTGAAGCATCAAAGGAATATTTGAAAAACACCGATACAAAGGTTGCCGATGTGGCAAAAATTGTAGGTTTTTCAAGCCAGCAAAGGTTTAACGATATTTTCAAAAAGCACGAAGGCGTTACACCTCTTAATTTCAGGCAAAAATGCAAACTTGAAAGAATGAATTATACTGAATACCCACAAACGGTTATAACTGATAATTAATGAAAAAAGCCACCCGCACTGGGTGGCTTTTTTTAGATTAGTACTGGTTTTTATTGTCGAACTTATTTTGATTTTTGTTGTCGTTTCTGTTCTGGTTGTTATTGTTCTGATTGTTGTTCTGGTTGTTGTTTCTGTTCTGATTCTGATTGTTGTTCTGATTCTGGTTTCTGTTTTCCATAAATAATATCCTCCCAAGCTAAATATGAGATTTTGAGCTTTTTGCTCACAAGAATATTATTATCAAAACAAAGTTTTTTATTCTACTTTTTATCGTTAAACAAAATTATATCTATAAAATCATCATTGTTCTTAGTACGTACTAAGTTATTAATAAGATTTTCAGTTACTTCTACTGTAGTCAGATTAGAAAGTTGGCGCCTTATACTCCATACAGCTTCAAGTTCGCGCCTTGACTGAAGAAGCTCTTCTTTTCTTGTTCCTGATTTGTTAATGTCAATTGCAGGGAAAATTCTCTTTTCCTGTAATTTTCTGTCAAGATGAAGCTCCATATTGCCAGTTCCTTTAAACTCTTCAAAGATAACATCATCCATACGGCTGCCTGTTTCAACCAATGCTGTAGCTAAAATGGTGAGACTTCCGCCGTTTTCTATGTTTCTTGCCGCTCCAAAAAACTTCTTTGGCTTATGAAGTGCCGCAGGGTCAAGACCGCCTGACAGTGTTCTTCCTGAAGGCGGAACAGTAAGATTGTATGCACGTGCCAATCTTGTGATTGAATCTAAAAGCACAACAACATCTTTATTTTGCTCAACCAATCTTTGAGCACGCTCTAAAACAATTTCTGCAACTTTTGCATGGTGTTCTGGAACCTGGTCAAATGTAGAATAAACAACATCACCCTTTATTGAGCGCTTCATATCGGTAACTTCTTCGGGGCGCTCATCAATTAAAAGCACAATTAAAGTTACCTCAGGATGATTTTCTTCTATATTATTTGCAATATTTTTTAAAAGCGTAGTTTTTCCTGCCTTGGGAGGAGCAACAATTAGACCCCTTTGTCCTTTTCCGATGGGCGCAAGCAAATCAACCAAACGCATAGAATAGTCATTTTGTTTTGACGTAAGGCGGATTCGTTCTTCGGGAAAAATTGGTGTAAGGTACTCAAAAGGTTTTCTTCTTATTGCCTTATCGGGAGTGTCGTCATTTACATGCTGTACATAGATAAGTGCAGGAAACTTTTCCTCCTCCTTAGGCGGTCTGGCTATACCCGACACTTTGTCGCCTGTTTTTAAATTAAAGCGTCTTATCTGCGTTGGTGACACATAAACATCTTTTGGCGTTGACAGGTAATTTTCCCCTCTTAAAAATCCAAAACCGTTTTCGGGCAATACTTCCAAAACGCCCGAAACAAGGTTATCGCCTTCGTTTAATGTCAATTCTTGTGCTTTTTTAGTTTCTGTTTTTTTATTTTGATTATTCTCAATTTCAGAAATGAGTTCGTCTTTTTTTAATTTGGCAATATTTTTAATGCCAAAAGTTTTAGCTATTTCGCGCAATTCAGAAATTTTTTTAGATGATAAATCCATAAAATGCCCTCCGATATAAAATTTTTAAAAGATTTTGTGGAAAATTGTAAGATGTAAAAGAGTTAAATTTACCGCAGTGCTAAATAGCACTGCGGTATTTTAGATTTAAATTATTTAATTCTGTAGGTAAAACCAAATTTGTCTTCAACAATGCCCTTTTGGATACCTGTAATTGTATCGTACAAGAACTGTGAAACCTTACCAATTTCGTTGTTGTTAATAACCATTTTTTCACCCTTGTAGCAAAGTTCACCTACAGGTGAAATAACAGCTGCTGTACCTGTGCCGAAAACTTCTTCAAGCTTTCCTGCTTTGTAAGCTTCTACAACTTCGTCAATAGAAACTCTTCTTTCGCTTGCCTTATAACCGTAAGCTGTTAAAACCTTTAAAACAGAATCTCTTGTGATACCTGCTAAGATACTGCCGTTTAATTCAGGTGTTACAACTTCATCGCCAATCTTAAAGAAAATATTCATAGCGCCAACTTCTTCGATGTACTTTCTTTCCACACCGTCAAGCCAAAGAACCTGTGAATAGCCTTTTTCTTCTGAAACAGCCTGAGCCTTCAAGCTTGCTGCATAGTTACCTGCAGTTTTTGCAAAGCCCATACCGCCGCGTACTGCACGAACATAATCGTCTTCAACCCAAATTTTAACGGGAGCAAGACCGTCTTTATAATAAGAACCAACAGGGCTTAAGATTACTACAAACTTATATGTATGTGAGGGATGTACGCCTAACATATTATCTGTACCAAAGATAAAGGGACGGATATAAAGTGATGTTCCCTCGCCTTCAGGAATCCAATCCTGGTCGATTAATACTAACTGTTTAATTGCTTCTACAGCGAATTCTTCATCAATCTGGGGAATGCAAAGTCTGTCGTTCGACTTATTAATTCTTGCCATGTTGCTGCCGGGTCTGTAAAGGAATATTTCGCCGTTAGCACCTTTGTAAGCCTTTAAGCCTTCGAAAATTGTCTGACCGTAGTGAAGTACTGTACAAGCGGGGTCCATTTCAAAAGGACCGTAAGGTACAATTCTTGCATCGTGCCAGCCTTTTTCGGGGCAATAGTCCATTACAAACATGTGGTCTGTAAAATATTTACCAAAGCCTAGGCCGGAAGCTTCAGGTTTTGTCTTAGGGTTAGTGGTTTTTGTTACTGTGATTTCCATTCTATTTCGCCTCCAAAAATTTTTCAAAAAAATTATAACACATATTCAACTTAGTGTCAATCTTTATAAACAAAATCCAAAAAAACGTTATTATTATACATTACTTTAGCAAATTCCGATTGGTTTACAGTCTCTACCAAGAAATTATCAGAATCAAAACTTGCAACAACAGTTACTAAAGCTAACGCAAGGTAAACTGCCAGAAAGCCTCTTAAAAACCCAAACAAACCTCCTAAAAGTCTGTCACTCCAACCGATGAACGGAATCCTTTTAATCATTCCGATTACAATCAGCAATATATGCATAGCAATACGCACAATCACAAAAATTATTGCAAAGCTGAGCACCTTTATTGCCATATCTGTAATCTTGTATGACAAAGTTGTTTTTACTTCATTGTTGTCCTCTGTCACATCTTTTTGAACATCTTTAATGAACTCTTTAGGAAAATTAAGCTCCGCCGCACCGTAATCGTACACATTATCGCTGGGTTTTTCGGGTTGTTTTACGCATTTTTCAACATTTTCTAAAATTACATCATATACAGGTGAATTCTCTAAATAGTTTGCAACACTTCCCGAAAAAGCAGTAGCAATAACAATGGAAAGCACAATTGATACAACACCTGCTAAAGTTCTTAAAAAACCTCTTTTATATCCTAACAGTGTCAGCCCTATTAAAATTGCAAGTATAATTATATCTCCCATAGTTACCTTCCTTTATTTAATGCTGATAATATAAGCTCCGTTTGCCGTTATAGCAACCATTTTCTTAGTATTACCTATAAAGCACAAATCTTCGATGTCTATACCGGGGTCTAAAAGCTGTTGCTCACTGCCGTTGTAATCAACTACGCTGACAAGCCCTGCACGGTCAATAACAATGTAATTATTGGAAACATCTAAGTATTTTGCTTCATAGTCATGTCTGTAATCAGATTTTTTCTTTCCTGAATCTGAATATATTCCGATTAAATATCTTTTTTCATTCATTGTGCTCTCTGAAAAGCCCATAATAATTCCATTTTTGTTGACTTTATACGAGAGCAAAGATTTATCATCGTATGAGATTTCTCCTTTTTTATCTCCGGTTGCGTTATATATAAACGTCTTTGATTCGCCCACACAATAAATGTAGTTTTCGTAAACAGAAAGAGCCGGAACAAGTTCTGAATCAATTGTTTCAGTAGCTACTGCCTCGGATTTAGATATATTATAAAAACTTATGACACTCTTTACAGTACTGCTTTGAGTATCTAACGAAGATATGATAACATTTTTATTATTTTTAGCCATAACAGCATCCATAACCAACATAGAACCTGAGTTCCATACAAAAAGCTCCTCGCCTTTTTCGCTGTAAACGGTTACATCTCTTTTGTGCATATCGCCTTCTGTTACAACAACACAATGTCCCGATGAGTTCACTGACACATTTTTGATTTTTTTTGTCATTATTATGTTCTTTTTAAGGTCTGTTCCTTTAATTATGTAAATACTGTTACCCTCTAAATCTGCAACAACCACATAACTGCCTGAAGATTTAACTATGGGATTTTTTACATCGACAGGAATTTCAGCCTTTGTATCGCCACTATTATTTACCACAAAGATTCTGTCAGTAGCAACAAAATAAGCATATTTATTGTTCACTGTATGTGTATAGCTCATATTGCTGTCGAAGTTTAAATCGATTTTTTTTGCATCTACAGAGGTACTCTTAGAAATTGACGGTGTTTTCAAACCAAAAAAACGAATGGCAATTTCTCTGCCAACAAACAGCAACACCAATATTGCTATTACGATAAGTACAGCAATTACAATCTTCTTTACAATATCATTTTTCATTTTGCCACTCCTTTTTAATATTCAATCTCATACAGCATAAGTCCCTCGGGAGGTGCTGTTATGCCGGCTTTTTTTCTTTCTTTTGAAAGAATAATGTCCGGTATATCGTCTGCCCGCAGATACCCTCTGCCTACGCTTAAAATCGTTCCTGCTATAATTCTGACCATATTATACAAAAATCCGTCACCGCGTATTTTCATAGTAATTATATCGTCTTTCTTTGTCAGTTCACACTCGTATATGGTTCGTTCAAATGTCTTTGCCTGACCGCCTTTTGACATAAATGCCGAAAAGTCGTGTTTTCCTATAAAATACTTTGGGCACTTAAGCATTTCGTCGTAGTCAAGGGGATAACGAAAACGCCACACATAAGGCTTTTTAAATACATCACCGTATTTCGAAACATCGATACGGTAAATGTAGGTTTTTGATTTTGCACTGTAGCGGGAATGAAAATCATCATCACATTTTTCAATAGACTTTACCTTTATTCCTTCCGGCAAAATCGCATTGACTCCTAACATCAACCGCTCCAACTCTATATCTGTATCAAAAAAAGAATGAGCCACATAGTTTAAGGCATGAACACCGGCATCAGTACGGCTTGCGCCAACCATCTCAACAGGTTGTCTTAATATAACAGAAAACGCCTTCTCCACTTCCTCCTGAACAGTAACTGCGTTTTTCTGTATTTGCCAACCGGAAAAGCTCGCCCCGTTGTACATAAGGGTTATTTTATGATTTTGACTCATATTTCCTCCAAATTAAAAAATAATATCAAGCGCTATAACACACGCAAATATTACTAAAAAGACTAAAGCACCTATTAAATCTGTGCGTGTAAATTTTATTTCTCTCAGGCGCGTTCTTCCGTCTCCTCCAGTATAACAACGGCTTTCCATAGCAATTGCAAGGTCATCAGCACGCCTGAAAGCGCTGATAAATAGCGGAACAAGCATGGGAATTAACGCTTTTGCTCTTTTAAATATTGAACCTGTATCAAAAGACGCACCTCTTGCTTTTTGCGCTTTAATAATTTTGTCTGTTTCCTCAATCAATGTGGGTACGAACTTTATAGCTATACTCATCATCATAGCCAGCTCGTGAGAGGGAAAACCAATCCGCGACAAGGGTTTTAAAAGCTTTTCTATACCGTCAGTAAGCGCCATAGGAGATGTGGTATAGGTAAGCGCGCTACTTGCAATTATTAAAAGCACCAATCTTACAGCCATTTTAACAGCTACAATAGCACCCTCTACAGTGATTCCTATAGAATACCCAAACACAGGCAAATCCCTGCCATCAGTCAAAAACAGATTTAGAATCGCCGTGAAAATTATAATATACAGAATCGGTTTTAATCCTTTGATATACATTTTTACAGGAACTCTTGAAATGAGCATCAGTAAAAATGTGAACCCTATCAAAACAGCATAACTTATGGCTGTTTGTGCCATAAAAATAATTACAATATCTAAAATAAAAATAAGTATTTTCGTTCTGGGATCCAATTTGTGAAGGAAGGAGTCTATTGGAAAATACTGTCCTAAGGTAATGTCTTTAAGCATTTTCCTTTCCCTCCTTTACTTTTTCAAAATACGCCAAAAGCTCTCTTTTTGCTGCTTCAACAGTATATACATTTGAATTTATATCTAAGCCACGGGAAACAAGTTCGTCAAATAAAATATTAACCTGAGGAACATTAAGTCCAATATTTCTTAATTCCGTCCCGCGTGAGAACACTTCTTCAACTGTACCGTCTGCAAACACTTTGCCCTCGTTCATAACTATAAGGCGTTTAACAAGTCGTGCAACATCCTCCATTGAATGAGAAACTAAAATTACTGTCATATTACCCTCATCGTATATCGACTTAATCTGTGACAGTATCGCCTCTCTGCCTGCCGGATCAAGACCTGCTGTAGGCTCATCCAGCACCAAAACATTAGGGCGCATAGAAATAACGCCTGCAATAGCCACACGGCGTTTCTGACCGCCCGATAAATCAAATGGCGACTTATCTAAAACATCCTCAGACAAACCAACACAGCGCGCCGCATCCCGAACTCTTAAATCAATTTCATCCTTTGAAAGTCCTAAATTCTGCGGACCAAAAGCTATATCCTTATATACTGTTTCTTCAAAAAGCTGATGCTCAGGATACTGAAACACAAGTCCCACATCACAACGCAAACGCTTTAACTCTTCACCTTTGGTATCGGTGCTATGTCCGTTTATTACAACATTACCGCTGTGCGGTTTTAAAAGCCCGTTTAAGTGCTGAACCAAAGTTGATTTACCGGAACCGGTATGACCAATCAGACCAACGAACTCGCCGTCATCTATCTGGAGATTGATGTTGTCAAGCGCTTTCTTTTCAAAAGGGCTTCCGGGCATATAAATATAATCAAGATTTTCTATTTTAATTGCCACTTTTTACGCTCCTAACATAATCCATTATCTTATCGGCACACTCAGTAACTGTCAAAACATCATAAGCAATCTCGATGCCGTTACTGTTTAATTCATACGCCAATTCAGTAACCTGTGGAACATCAAGTCCCAAAGATTTTAAAAGCTCTACCTGTGAAAACACCTTACGAGGCACATCATCAATTACAACGCGTCCGTCGTCCATAACTATCACTCTATCTGCCTGAGCTGCCTCGTCCATATAGTGTGTAATGAGAACAACTGTCATATTTTCACGGGCTTTGAGTTTTAGGATGGTTTCCATGACCTCTGCCCTGCCCATAGGATCCAGCATTGCAGTAGGCTCGTCCATAACTATACACTCAGGGCGCATAGCAATTGCACCGGCAATAGCCACACGTTGCTTTTGACCACCGGACAAAAGGTGAGGTGCGTGTTTTCTATAGTGGTACATATCGACAGTTTTTAGTGCTTCGTCTACCCTTTGTCTTATTTCCGTAGATGGAATACCGAGATTTTCAGGAGCGAACGCAACATCTTCCTCAACAACATTTGCAACAATCTGATTGTCAGGATTCTGAAAAACCATACCAACCTGGCGTCTGATTTCCCAGATTTTTTCCTCATCCTTTGTGTTTATTCCGGCAACATATACATTGCCGCCCAAAGGTGTCAAAAGACCATTGAAATGCTTTGCAAGAGTGGATTTTCCGCAACCGTTGTGACCAAGGATTGCTACAAATTCACCCTTTTTAATATTTAAATTTAAGTTATCCAAAACAGCTTCAATTTTCTTTTCGCCGTTGTCGTACGAATAAAATAATTTTTCTGCCTTTAACATTTAATCACCTGATTTGTCCGTTACCGTAGATAATATATTTTGATGTTGTAAGCTCACGAAGCCCTAAAGGTCCTCTTGCGTGAAGCTTTTGTGTACTTATTCCGATTTCTGCACCAAATCCAAACTCAAAACCGTCTGTAAAGCGAGTTGAGGCGTTTACATAAACGGCTGCTGAGTCAATTTCAGCTAAAAATCTTTGAGATTTTTCATAATTTGTAGTAATTATAGCTTCGGAGTGCTTTGTACTGTAGCGGTTTATATGTTCTATTGCCTCATCAATACCGCTTACAACTTTAACAGAAATTTTGTAATCTAAGTACTCTGTTTTATAATCATCATCAGTTGCAGGAATTGCTTCTTTTAAAATTTTGTAAGTTTCCTCACAACCGTATATATCAACATCGTGTGCTTTTAGTTTTTCGTATATTGCAGGAAGTGCCTTATCCGCTATAGCTTTATCAACCAAAAGTGATTCAGCCGCGTTACAAACTGAAACTCTTGTTGTTTTGGCATTTTCGATAATGCTTGCTGCCATATCAATATCTGCACTTTCTTCAACATATATATGACAATTTCCGGTACCTGTTTCAATAACAGGTACTGTGGCAGTATTTACAACAGTCCGGATAAGACCGGCACCGCCTCTGGGAATAAGTACATCAATATACTCATTTAAGCGCATCATTTCCGCCGCTATTTCACGGGAGGTATCCTCAACAAGTGAAATTGCATCAACAGGTGCGCCAACTGAAGCAAGAGCCTGCTTCATAATTTTTACAAGCACTAAATTGGAGTTAATAGCCTCGCTACCACCACGCAAAATGCAGGCGTTTGAAGTTTTAAGGCACAGTGCCGCTGCATCAACAGTTACATTAGGACGGGCTTCGTAAATTATACCAATAACACCCAATGGCACGCGCTTTCTGCCTATCATAAGACCGTTAGGGCGCTTTACCATTTCAGTTACTTCACCTACAGGGTCAGGAAGATTATCCACCTGACGCACGCCCTCCGCCATCTGTTCAATGCGTTCTTTGGTGAGCTTTAAACGGTCATAAAAGCTCGCCTTTTCTTTGTTTTTAAGTAGAGCTTCTAAATCTTTTTCGTTTTCTTTTAATATTTCATCTGTATTCTTTATAAGTTCATCAGCAATAGCCAATAGAGCCTTTGACTTAAGATTGCTATCAATATTCATCAATTTATAGCTTGCCGCCTTTGCTGCTGAGCCTACCGAAACTAAGTCGTACATATAATCGCCTCTTTATTTTTGTGGTTTAAATCTTGTACAAATAGCAGTACCCTCTAAAACATCATAGATAATTTTGGGATTTTTGCCATTTGCAATTACCATTTCTATACCTGCAGCAGTTGCGTGTTTTGCAGCAATAAGTTTTGTAACCATACCGCCCGTACCGCGAGAAGTGCCTTCACCACCAGCTGAAGCCATTACTTCGTCAGTTATTTCGTAAACTACAGGTACTAACTTAGCATCACTGTGGGTCGCAGGGTTTTTGTCATACAGACCGTCGATATCTGACAAAATTATCAACAGGTCAGCGTTAATAAGTTCTGCTACAACATCAGAGAGTGTGTCATTGTCACCAAACTTAATTTCAGCAGTCGAAATTACGTCATTTTCGTTGATAATGGGCACCACGCCCCACTCAAAGAGTGTATTAAAAGCATTTATTGCATTTTCTTTTCTTTCTTCATTATCTAAGATGTTTTTTGTAAGCAATAGCTGTGCTACATCTTTTCCATACTCTGCAAAAAATTTACCGTAAAGGCTCATCAACTCACTCTGACCTACCGCTGCTGCTGCCTGTTTTTCAGGTATTGCTTTTGGGCGCTCAGCAAAGCCAAGCTTGCTTACACCAACAGCAATGGCACCACTTGTAACAAGTGCTACTTCACAACCGCTATGGCACAAATCGGAAATAACCTGAGATAAAAGTTCAATCTGTCTTATATTTATTTTTCCTGTATCATAGGTAAGGGATGATGTTCCTACCTTTATTACAATTCTTCTCTTTTTGTCCATTGATATTCTCCGTTATTTGTTAATTACGACGCCTGTAACCTCAGGTGTTGTTTTTACTGTTGATGTTTTAATTTCGATATATTCTCCATACAAAAGGCGCACTTCGCTGTCTGTATAAAAACCTGTGACTGTATCCTTGCCTGTAACATCCACCAAAATCGTAACATCAAACTTTTCGGGGATTTCCGCAGTATATACGGTACCATCGCTTGCTGCAACACTTCTTGTTGAAGGCTCTGAAATAATTTCTTTGATTACTCCTATCTTTGCATTAGAACCGGTTGTGAATATTTCATCACCTACAATTAACGCATCCTTTGTTATGCTACGAACCTCATGCAATGTAAGACTTACTGTGGCAGTCTGTGCCGGAGCATCAGAATTTAATGCCACTTTTGAATTATTGTCGAGCTTGCCACTGTTTAAAACAGAAACAGCAAAGTATGTTCCAACTACACCTACGATAATAACAAGTACAACGCATATATCAACAATACTGATTTTACCGAAAAGCTTTCCTTTTTTATCAATAATCATTATTCCTGCGCCTCCTTAATCTCGTCTGTATCATCGTAGTCAATGGCAACAATAACACCCTGTACCTTACAGTCGCCTGCTATTAAGTCTATAGTTTTTCCAACCAACAGATTAACCGAATCAACACTGGCAACACCGTCTTTTACTGCACCTGTTGCATCAATCTTGATGTTCAGTGTGATTTTATCAGTTGTTTCCTGAATTGTAATAGACTTATCATTATGGTTTTCAGCCATCATTTTGTAGGGGGTGTAGCTCACATTTGAAACAACGCCCATTGTCTTCATGCTTGCATCTTCAAAAACATTGTCGTCTTTGGATATATAATCTAAAATCTCAGGGTCCTTGTTCTGAACCTCAACAGTGTAGGTAATTTTAGTAGATGGCGTGCTGTTTGTAGCTTTCTCTATGTTTGCAATTTTAAATGCACCAAAGCCAACCGCCACAACTAAAATCAATATAAATATTACATCAATTATGTTTATGTGTTTTTTACCGTTTTTCATTTGAAACCTCCCAATAAAGTTTTTGAAGATTTTTTATCATTATTTCCGCTGTATATTCACTGAAGAACATCCCTTTTGAATTATGGGTGCATTCTTCATATAACTCCTTGTCGTTTGCCATTTTTTCAAATGCCTCAGCCATTTCATCAACATTAGCATACTCAGTAAGCAAGCCGTTTTTTTCTGGAATTATCAGCTGCGGATTTCCACCCACGTTTGTTGCGATAGTAGGTTTGCCAAGACTCATCGCCTCAAGTATGGCAAGGCTCATTGCCTCAGAGCTTGATGATATTACATTCACATCCGTAATGTTTAAAAGCTCACCGGTATCTTTAACATATCCTGTAAATACTATCTGGGGAGCGTCTTTTGCCAGCTCTTTAAGCTCTTCCTTTAAAGTGCCGTCGCCCACAATTAAAAATTTCCCTTTATTTCCGCGGGACAAGTATTTTTTTGCCGCCTCAATAAAATATTTATGACCTTTTACTTCTTCAAGCCTTGCAAAAATACCAAACACTGTTTCATCTTCTATAGAATAGCGAGCTTTAATTTCATTTTTCTTTGACTCGTTTAATGCCTTTACCGGCTCTACACCGTTACACACAGTTCTGATTTTTTTGCGTTTTATTCCGCATTCTTTAAGATTTTCGGCAACAGAATCAGATACCGCAATGTAGTAGTCGCACAGTTTGTTGTTAAGTATGCTCTTAACAACAGATACAGGCCATTTCCCTTTTGGCTCAATGCAATGTCTTGTGGATATTATCGTTTTAATCTTTGCCTTGCGACCTGCAATTCGAGCAGACAATGATGCGTGTGTGTGAAGTATGTCGAATTTTTCTTTTAAAAATAATTCCTTTAAAACTCCCACACATCGTTTGTCATAGGACTTATCCGCCATATATGGAATTTCGTACACATCCACATCCTGATATACTGCGATAAACTCAAGCAAACTACTACCCTGAGGTATTATAACCGATACCTTGTAGTTTTCGCGGTCAAAATACTTTAAATAGTTTAAAAGGTATCTTCCCGCACCGCCTATATTGGTGTCCGACACTACCTGGCAAACTTTTATCATAAGGAGTCGCCCCCTTTGCTTTCTTCTTTTAAAATTCTCGCTCCGGAAACACCGAGAGCAATTATAATCCAGAAAATCATAAGGATTTTATAATTGTACCACACATAATCTGTAAGTCCCTGGAATATAAAGCCTAAAAATCCCGCCCCAAGTGCAACTAAAATTTTTGCTATGTCACTGTTTTTGATTTTTCTGACTACGCTTGTTGAAAATACAGTTTTTATAAATCCTAAAATCACAGCCACCAACGAAACAATACCAATTAAGCCTGTTTCAACCCAGAACTGTAAGAATAAGTTGTGGGAATGCAGTGCAAACTTAGCACCCGGCAAAGCATACGAGGGATATATGGTTGTGTAAGCATCTGAACCAATGCCTATTCCGCATACCCAAAAATCGCCAATCATATTTACCGAGGCGTTCCAAATTGAAACTCTGTAAGCTGTAGATGTGTCTGCGGTATTACCGATACTTATAAATCTTTCAATAATTGCTGTGTTGCCTGTTACATATAAAGCTATGGGTATTAATAACACGCACAAAATTCCGGCAAACATCCACCGTTTATCACTTATTACCAAATACAGTGCAACAGCTATTAGCATACCCAGCCACGCTCCTCTTGACCAGGTAAAAATCATACAACCTACCATACACATAAGAACAAAAGCAAACAACACCCTGTGTTCTTCTTTGATTTTTGTCCACAGTAGTGCTACTCCAATGGGTATAGTCAACACTAAAAACTCACCCAACACATTCGGATTGTTGAAAAATGAATATACACGTTGCCCAATATTTCCGAACATATCTTCATCAATCCAGCTTTCAGCAGATGATACACCGAAGAAGTTCTGCACAATACCGTAAAGTGCCACTATAAAAGCGGACGCTATAAATACTTTCAGCAATGCTTTCCACTGCTCTTTTGTTCTTATAACATTAATAACAACAAAGTAAAAAAGTATAAATGAACCATGCACCATAACCTGTTTAAGCGATGACATTGTTGCAAAAGAATTTATAACACCCCACAAAAGTGCAATTACAAAAAACACAACAGCAACATTCATAGGTGCTTTTACAAATGTGAATTCCTTATTTTTTATTACATGGAGAACAAAAACAAACGCACATATAAAGCTTAAACCAACTAAAACCATTGTGGGCAGAACAGGTGAAAACGCCACAGTAAGGAATACTCCCAGCGATAAATATTTCACCAAAAACGCAAATGCTAACACGGCGCCTACAATTATAACAAGAGCACCAACGCCTGCGTAAACACAAATTCCACACATTATAAAGCCAATTAAAACCGCTATTATATAGTGATGGAATTTTACTCTGGCAACGGGAATGTCCTCACCCTTTAAATCCACAAAAATTCCGCCTATTGCCTTAAATATCGCACTTCCGTTCACTAATTGGTGAATGCTTCTGTTAATTAAAACAATAGCCAATCCACCAATTTCCATGAAAGTAAGCAATGCAAAAGTGAATTTGGAATTTTCTCTGAAAAATGTTGTAGCAACAGCAAAGGCAATAACCGCCACGCCGTATATGCGAACCGATACTATATTCCACTTAGAAAAAGAACTGCATATTACACTGTTTTCCAACTGGCGACAAATCCAGGGAGAAAGCTTCTTTTGGAAGAATAACAGTATTTTTTGAGGAACTGAAACAATTTTTCCGAAAATACTTCCTTCCCACACACCTGTTCTTTCTCTTTCATCAGAAAAGAAGCGGTAGATAAAAGAGCCGCAAAAAGCCTTGCCGAGAACCGACCATATTTTGTTGAATGCTTTGCCAAAAAAGCTCTCCTGATAGCAAATGTTCAGCTTTGCTAATACTCCTGCAAAAAACGAAAGTACTTTGCTATTCACACTTATCACTCCTTTTTCTAAATATGTTTAAAATAGCCTTAGTTTCACTTGTTCTTACTACAAACGAAACAATCACATAAACTATGCACCCTACTCCCGATGGAACAGCCAACGCTAAGAATTTACCAATAAATCCGTCAGAAAATCCTAATCCTGACATTGCCAGCATAACTGCAACCATTAAAGCACCTGATGCCAATATTTTTACAAAATTCGTTATAAAATCTTTGTCAAAAATTCTATACCTGCGACTTAAAAGAAGCGCAAGCACTAAAGCCATAAAGACAGACGCAATAGATGCTGCAGCCGGAAGACCTGCTATGCCTGTACCCAACACACGCACGAATACAAAACTCAGGGCAATGTTAAGTGCTATACCAATTACAGACACCCTCATGGGAGTTTTTCCGTTTTGTTCAGCGTAAAACGCCTTGTTTAACATTTCCTGCAAGCCATATCCAAGCATACCTGCCGAATACCACAACAAAGCTGTTGAAGTAAGAGCTGTTTGCTCTGCACCGAATGCACCACGCTCATAAACAAGTCGTACTACCTCTGTTCTTTTTAAAACAAACACAATCATTATAGGAAGCAGAATATAAAGTACGCTGCCTATTGCTGTTTTAAGTACCTCGGTAAATTCCTGTTTTTTATCTTTTTCTGCAGCTAATCGCGAAATAGACGGGAAAATAAGATTTGATATTGCGTAGGTTATTACGCCCACAAATATGATATAAAGCTTGTTTGCATATTCTAATGCGGATACAGCCTGTCCACCATTTAAAAACGAAGCCAAGAACATATTGACCATTGTGTTAATAGGCTGAACCCACGAGCTTATAAGTATGGGAATAGCAAGCTTTAATGCTTTTATTAAGCCTTCGTTTTTGAAGTTTATTTTTAGTCGGTAGGAATATTTCTTTTTTATAAGCGATGGTATAAGCACAATAAGCTGAAATGCCCACGCAACAAGCATCGCTATTGATACACCGTGTATGCCTAAAGTATCTTTTGCAACAAGCAGATAAACTACCATTAAGCCGTTTGACACAAGGCTTATTGCTGCAGGTGCATTAAACTCACCGTACGACTGTAGTACCCCAGTCAAGGAATAAGCAAGAGCCGTAAAAATCATAGACGGAAACATTATTGCAACAAGTTGGCTGGACAGCATCTTTACTTCGGGTGCAAGACCGCTGCCAAGAAGTCCAACAATAGGTCCACGGAAAACAACACCTACAGCACAAATACCTGCCGTAATTAAAAATATTATATTTAAAAAGCTGTTTGAAAACTCTGTGGCTTTTTCTTTCTCGCCTTTTCCCAGATACTCGTTAAAAACAGGTATAAAGGAAGAAGATATAGCAGTACCTAAAGCTATATCAAAAAACAAAAGCGGTATGCGCGATGCCGTCTGATAAGCTATAGCCTCCCCACTTGTGCCGTAAAGAGCTGCAAAGAGAATATCTCTGTACATACCCATAAACTTGGCCAAAAGTGTCGCTATTATCATAAAGCCTGCGGTTTTTAAAGTTTTCTTTGCACCGTTCATAGCAATAATTTCCTTAATGTATATTATTTATCTAATTTATTATAATATATCCAATGATTATTGTCAACAAAATTTCTGCCCTAAAACACCCGAAAAAATACAGTTTTTTGGTGTATTTAACATATTTTTGAAAAAAATAAAAAAAGTACTTGAAATTTGAGAATTTATGTGTTATAGTATTTAAGGCAAAAATACGCACACGCAATGATTTTGCAGGCGGTGCCACGCTTTCGCGTGTGGTTCCTGTAAAATATGACTTGTGTGGAGGATTGCAAATAAAACCGGAGGTGACTTAAATGTCAGTAATTTCAATGAAACAACTGCTTGAAGCAGGCGTCCATTTCGGACATCAGACAAGAAGATGGAACCCCAAAATGGCTGAGTACATCTTCACAGAAAGAAACGGTATCTACATCATCGATTTGCAGAAAACCGTTAAGAAAATTGAGGAAGCTTACGCTTTCATTAAGGAAGTAGCTGAATCAGGTAAGGAAGTTCTCTTTGTTGGTACAAAGAAGCAGGCTCAGGATTCTATCAAAGAAGAAGCTGAACGTGTTGGTATGTACTGGGTTAACGCTCGTTGGCTCGGCGGTATGATGACAAACTTCAAAACAATCAAAAAGAGAATCGACAGACTCGAACAGCTCACAAAGATGGAAGAAGACGGCACATTCGATCTTCTCCCCAAGAAGGAAGTTATCAACTTAAAGGCAGAACGCGAAAAGCTCGAAAAGTACTTAGGCGGTATCAAAGATATGAAGAAACTCCCCGGTGCTTTATTCGTAGTTGACCCCAGAAAAGAAAAAATCGCTATTGAAGAAGCTAAGAAACTCGGTATTCCCGTTGTTGCTATCGTAGATACAAACTGCGATCCTGAGGATGTAGATTTCGTAATCCCCGGCAACGATGATGCTATCCGTGCGGTTAAGCTCATCGCTTCAACAATTGCTAACGCAATTATCGAAGGCAAGCAGGGCACAGATGCTCTTCCCGTTGCTGAAGCAACAGAAGAAAACGCTGAAGAAATCAGCGAATAATCATTTTTGGAGGTAATTACAATGGCTTTTACAGCTGCTGATGTTAAAACATTAAGAGAAATCACAGGCTGCGGTATGATGGACTGCAAAAAAGCTCTTTCTGCTACAGACGGTGATCAGGAAAAGGCTATAGAATTTTTAAGAGAAAAAGGCTTAGCTACTGCTGAAAAGAAATCAGGCAGAGTTGCTGCTGACGGTATTGTATACGCTAATGTTGAAGGTGGCGTAGGCGTTGTTTTGGAAGTTAACTCTGAAACAGACTTCGTTGCTAAAAACGATGAGTTCTTACAGTTCGTTGCAGATGTTGCTAAGCAGATCAACACAAACAACCCCGCTGATGTAGATGCACTTTTAGCTGAAAACTTCATCGCTGGTGAAGGTTCAGTAAAAGACGCTTTGGTTAACAAAATCGCTACAATCGGCGAAAATATGTCAATCAGAAGATTTGCTCGTTTCGAAGGCGTTGTTGAAACATACATCCACGCCGGCGGCAAAATCGGTGTTATGGTTAAGTTCGATGTAGCAGACGCTAGCAAAGCCGCAGCTCCCGAATTCAAAGAATTTGCTCGTGATGTTGCAATGCAGATTGCAGCTTTCAACGCTCAGTTCTTAGACCGTAACTCTGTTCCTGCTGATGTTGTAGCAAAAGAAACAGAAATCTTAATGGCTCAGGCTATGAACGAAGGCAAACCCGCTAACATCGCTGAAAAGATGGTTGCAGGTCGTATCAACAAGTACTTCAAGGAAATCTGTCTTGTTGACCAGGCGTTCATCAAGGACGACGAAATGACAGTTTCTCAGTATGCTGACAGCATTGCTAAGGCTTTAGGAACAGAAATCAAAATCGCTGACTTCGTTAGATTTGAAAAAGGCGAAGGTATCGAAAAGAAAGAAGACAACTTTGCTGAAGAAGTTGCAAACATGGTTAAATAATTTCTGTTTTACAACACAAAATAAAATCTCCGGAATACTCTTCCGGAGATTTTTTGTATCGGGAGGTGTAGACTATGACCACTATGGCCGTTATATGTGAATACAATCCTTTTCACAACGGACACAAATATCAATTAACCGAACATAAAAAAGAACTTGGAGCTGATAGCGTTATCTGCCTTATGAGTGGTTCTTTTGTTCAGCGTGGCGCTCCTGCTGTATATGACAAGTGGACAAGGGCTAAAGACGCTGTCGAGAACGGTGCCGATTTGGTGTTTGAGCTTCCCGTAGTCTACTCCGCTCAATCAGCACAGAGATTTGCATACGGCGCTGTGAAATTGCTTGATAAGTTAGGTGTTGTCGACTATCTTTCCTTTGGTAGCGAATGCGGTAATATTAATGCACTCATCGCTACTGCAGATATTATTCATTCTGATGATTTCAAGGCACTGTTGGAAGAAAAACTTAAAACAGGTATAAGTTATCCTTCCGCAAGAACTGAAGTTTTAAAAGAAAACTTCCCCGAAGTTGACAAAAGCTTAGTTGATTCACCAAATAATATCTTAGCTCTTGAGTATATAAGTGCATTAAAAGAGATAAATAGTAAAATTTTACCTAAAACTATAAAAAGAAATCTTGATTTTGCCTCAGCGACATCAATTCGAGATAAAATGGACAAAGGTGAAAGTGTTGATGCCCTTATCCCTACCCAAACACGCAAAACATATGACAAAAAGGCTTACGACAATCTTGTTCTGTATCACTTCAGAAAAGAAAGGCTCAAAGCTTTACAGAAAACCTGCGATATGTCAGAAGGTCTTGAGAACAAATTTAAAAAGGCTTCACAGATATCCATTTCCTGCGACGAGTTAGCGGAGGCTGTAAAGTCAAAACGCTATACACGGACCAGAATCAACCGTATTTGCGCAAATTCTTTACTTGGTATAGAAGATTTTCACACAGAATTTGAACCGCAGTACGCAAGAGTTTTAGCTTTTAACGAGCGTGGTCAGGAAATTTTGGCTAAAATGAAAAAAGCTTCACAAATTCCTGTAATAACAAAAGTAGCAGATGCAAAACCTGATACAAATGAGTTTAAAATAATGTTAGAAAAGGACTTGTTGGCTACAGATATTTACTCAATTTTAACCGATAAGCCTGCAGGACTTGATTTTAAAACATCACCTATAAAGGTAAAATAATAGCAGTAGCATAATGCTACTGCTATTATTTATACTCCACATTTTCAAACACTTTTTCAATTGTTTCAAAAAGTTGCTTGTTCTTTATATTTTCAGGGTGTTCAACCACTATTTTTTTTGGCGCTAATGATATTAAAATGCTTATCAATAAATCATCATAGGCGATGTTTTCAGCCTCATCAGGAGGCACGATCTCAGCCAGAGCAGATTTTGTTATGTCTTCTCTATTATCGTTAAGGACATTATACATTCCATAGCTGTTCACAGTTATAAACACAAGCTCCAGTCGCAATGTCTGTACGCTTATAAAATACCTTAAAAGCTCCACAAAATCATCATATTCCCGATTTAAATAATAAAGATCTACCATATTTTCTGCCATTGAGTTCAGTATTTTTTTGTACTCATAAAGGCGAAAATTCACTATTCCCTCAACACTGCCACTCTCATTTTCCGTAAAATATTCCTTTAAAATATCCTCTATAACCATCCTGCGCTCAGTAAGATTTTCATTTTCTTTTAGTTTTAATATTTCATTCACAGTTATATGAGGTATATCGGGATAGTTTTTTAAAATAATTCTTTTTAAAATTTTAGTTTCGTATCTGTCAATAATATATCGCGTTAATGCGCGGATGTAATTAGCGAATACTTTTTCATCGCTCATATCAACAACAGCGTAGGTATGATTATCATCGTAAAATATGTTTACAACAGGAAATTCTCTTTCGGACACTACTTTTGCACGCTTTAAGGCCTCTTCATTTCTGAAGCCAACCATAATACGGTCATTCAAAAATTTCACCTCTTAAATTTAATTCCGAAAATATTATCTGCTGTTTTTCTCATTAAATACAAAAAATCGTGCCGATGTCAGTAAGAGGAAAATCAGGAATATAACTGAATTTACAAAATTCTTTAATTTTTGAAAAATCAGGGTGTTTACTAACATCGCCAAAAAAGCTTAAAACACCATCTACTATCCCCGAAGCACCACCTATAAAACCATAATCGTACCCTTTGAGTTCAACAAATCCCGGGGTGATTTTTAGGGTATTTATACCACAGGCTTTCGCTGCAGAATAAATACTCTCATCAGCAGTTATAATTCCTCCATCACACACTGCTGATGAACATTTTGTATAGCCTTGATTTACATTTATGAGTTTTATTTTTCTCTTTAAAAGTTCATCTCTTACTACTTGGTCTATGTAGTCTACTTTGCCAAAGGCAACATCTTTGTATATCAATACATTATATGCTATATCGTATGGGTAGTGAGTAGAAAGTGGGGTTACTCCCTTTATTACTCTTTCGCCAAAAAAAGACTTGTAATAATCATAGCTTTCAGGGCAACACACGAATATATCGTCAATAGGTGTAATGGTCATATCAGGGTGAGCATTTACAGGAGTCTGAAGCTTTTCACAGCAAAAAGAAGGTATGATTTTATGCTTCATACCCCAGTGTTTTTCAGCTATATCAGAAAATCTTCGGTCAATTATAATAGCCATACTTCCCTCTTGTTTTATTTTATATTTTTTGATATAATTATTTTATCAGGAAACACTAAAAAAATCAACAAAAGGAGAAACATTATGGTATATGTATTTTTAGCTGACGGTTTTGAAGAAATTGAGGCTTTGGCTACCGTTGATATTTTGAGAAGAAGCGAAATCGAAGTTAAGACAGTTTCAATCAACGATACACTTGAGGTTTGCGGAACTCACGGCATAAAAGTAATTGCCGACATAAAAACTGAAGATGTAAACGAATTTGATTTAGAAGCAATTGTTCTTCCAGGCGGAATGCCCGGTGCTGACAATCTGGAAAACTGTAAATTTGTTACAGATTTGGTGACGAAGGCTGCAGGTGAAGGTAAAATTATAGCCGCTATTTGTGCTGCACCGAAAATCCCCGGTGTTTTAGGACTCCTGTCTGGTCTTAAGGCTACCTGTTACCCAGGCTTTGAAGGAAGACTTTTCAGCGCAAAAATCACACACAAGCGTCTTGTGCGCGACAAAAACTTTATCACAGCAAAAGGTGCGGGCGTAACGGAAGAATTTGCCGCAGAAATTGCATCAGCACTCAAAAAAGGCCCTGCCGCAAATCGCGCGATAAAAGGAATGTTTTATTAAATAGAATAATAATATAGATAACAACTGATTTATTAGGAGAGGATATCTTTTATGAAAAAGTTGTTATCTTTATTTTTGTGCCTTTGCTTTTTTATACCTGTAACAGTAAGAGCGGAAGCACCCCTTGAGCTGACAGCAAAATCGGCACTTTTAATGGAGGCATCAACAGGCACCATACTATACGAAAAGAATTCCCACGATGCTTTGCCCCCTGCCAGCGTAACAAAAATTATGACGCTTTTATTGGTTATGGAGGCATTGGATTCAGGACAGTACACATTAGATGATATGGTACCGGTTTCACCGTTGGCAGCATCTATGGGTGGCTCTCAGGTGTATTTGGAGGAAAACGAGCAATTAAGCGTTCACGATATGATAAAAGCTGTAGCTGTAGCATCGGGAAATGATGCTGCTGTAGCTTTGGCTGAATTTACCGCAGGCTCTCACGAGGGATTTGTAAACAAAATGAACGAGCGCGCAAAGCAACTCGGAATGAACGACACGCACTTTGTAAATTGCAACGGTTTAGATATTGACGGTCATGTTACCTCTGCTCACGACATTGCAGTTATGTCTAAAGAGTTGATGAAACACCCTAAAATCTTTGAATACACCACAATCTGGATGGATTCTTTAAGAGACGGAGCTTTTGGGTTGGTAAACACAAACAAATTAGTGCGTTTTTATCAAGGTGCAACAGGACTTAAAACCGGTTCCACCAGTGTTGCGGGATTTTGTATTTCTGCAACCGCAAAGCGTGACGGCATGGATTTAATTGCAGTCGTTATGGGCTCACCTACATCAAAGGAACGCTTTGCTGATGCAACTAAAATGTTAGATTACGGTTTTGCAAATTACGGAATTTGTTCTTCACTGGTAAGCGAAGAAGAACTTGCACCTATCACTCTGAAGAAAGGCATAAAAGACAATGTATCAATTGGTATGGCAGACGGTTTTTCGCTTTTGATGGAAAAGTCAAAAATTGCGAACATAGAAAAGAAAATCACACTGCCAGACTATGTAAACGCACCTATCCACAACGGTCATAAGGTAGGCGAAGTGGAGTTCTTTTCAGAGGGGCAATCAGTGGGTAAATGTGATATTGTCGCAAAAGAAGATATAAAAGCAGAAACGCCCTGGGGAATGTTCAAAAAAATAGGTTCATTTTTCCTGTATGGTAACTAAAAAAGAGGCAGTTTATAACTGCCTCTTAATTTTGTTTTTTTACTATTTTATAATCATCCCCGTCACGAAAATAGGGACACTTTTTATATTTTGAGGACATAATTCTCATCATTTCATCCTCATCGATATTCACATCGCACACATACATTTCGTATTCATCATCATATGTGTAGTTAACGCAATTCTCGCAAAGTATATCTGCCATACTTACTCCTTATTCACAACAGTTGAAATATCCGCTTAAATCAACGGAATATTCACCATTTGTTTCTTTGAATCTTGCCATTTTGTAATAGCTGTAAAGCTCGGGATTGTCACCGTAAACTGTCTTTATACCACGCAAATCTGCAAGATTCAGCAAAGATTTTATTATAGATAGTTTTATTATAAGATTATCTTCTTCCGTCGCAAGAAAATTAAGGTACACTTTATCCACTCTTAACTCTAAAGCGCCAACACCTAAGTAGTGTTCTCCCTCTTTTACCGCCATTATGATTTTGTCCTGCAAATCCTGTTTAACGTTGAGTTTATTTAAAAAATCGATTAAGTTATCGTTT
>Ga0233360_1000038_pt1 | contig 43493 bp, 39 predicted proteins | sample ElkDunMinimDraft_20_FD_180671 | JGI IMG/M metagenome (GOLD analysis project Ga0233360, IMG submission 180671) | Fecal eukaryotic communites from dung pellets of Tule Elk in California, USA - Elk Dung A0 | ecosystem: Host-associated > Mammals > Digestive system > Large intestine > Fecal | place...
CAAGCTGAGTGAAATGCCAAATTTATTTGATGGTTTTTTTAATGTTCATTCTTTATTCAAAGCGAGGCTCTATTCCCAATGGCATATATTATTGATTCGTATGTAATCCTTATCACACCACAGTTACTGCTTCGGATAGTCTATCGTATAGTGTAGCCCGCGACTCTCCTTGCGTTCCATGGCCTGGCGGGTGATGAGGTAACCCACGTTGATCATATTGCGCAGTTCGCATAGCTCGCGCGTGGCCTTGCTGCGTTTGAAGAGGGCTTCGGTCTCTTCGTAGAGGATGTCGAGGCGGTTCCAGGCACGGGTGAGGCGGGTATTGCTACGCACGATACCCACATAGGCCTCCATAATTTGGTTCACCTCCTTCATGCTTTGTGTGATGAGCACGCGCTCCTCGGTGCTGATAGTGCCCTCGTCGTTCCATTCGGGAATGTCCTCGTTGTAGTCGTAGCGCTCAAGCACGCTCAAAGCATGTTTGGCTGCCGCATCGGCATAGACAATGGCCTCGATGAGCGAGTTGGATGCCAAGCGGTTGCCACCATGCAAGCCAGTACATGAGCACTCGCCGATGGCATAGAGACGGCGTATGCTGCTCTGTCCGTCGAGGTCGACCTTGATACCGCCACACAGGTAGTGCGCTGCGGGAGCCACGGGGATATAGTCTTTAGTGATGTCAATACCGATGGAAAGGCACTTTTTGTAGATGTTGGGGAAGTGTGCCTTGGTCTCCTCGGGGTCTTTGTGGGTAACATCGAGGTATACGTGTTCGTCGCCGCGGGTCTTCATCTCATTGTCGATGGCACGGGCTACGATGTCACGCGGAGCGAGCGAGAGGCGCGGGTCATACTTGTGCATAAACTCCTGACCGTCCTTGGTGCGGAGCACACCGCCATAGCCGCGCATGGCCTCGGTGATGAGGTATGAGGGGCGGTCACCAGCGTGAAACAGAGCCGTAGGATGGAACTGTATGAACTCCATGTCCGTTACCACTCCTTTGGCGCGGTACACCATGGCGATACCGTCGCCCGTAGCTACGAGCGGATTGGTGGTCTGCCTGTACACGGCCTCGCAGCCTCCGGTAGCCATCACGGTAACTCTGGAGAGGAAGGTGTCGACCACGCCGGTATCTTCGTTGAGCACGTAGGCTCCGTAGCAGCGGATGCCCGAGGTGTGGCGGGTGATGATGATACCCATGTGGTGCTGGGTGATGATCTCCACGGCAAAGTGGTTGGTAAAGACGGTGATATTGGGATGCGCTTTTACAGCCTCAATGAGCGAGGTTTGTATCTCGGCACCAGTATTGTCCTTGTGGTGCAGAATGCGGAATTCCGAGTGGCCTCCCTCCTTGTGGAGGTCAAAGTCACCGTTCGCCTTCTTGTCAAAGTCAACTCCCCAGCGGATGAGTTCCTCTATTTGTGCCGGAGCACCCTTGACAACCTTCTCCACTGCTGCAGGGTTGCTGATGTGGTCACCTGCAATCATCGTGTCTTCGATGTGCTTGTCGAAATTGTCTACTGTGAGGTCGGTGACTGCGGCAATACCGCCCTGTGCATAGTAGGTGTTGGCCTCTTCCAAACCAGCCTTACAGATGAGCGCTACTTTACCCTTGTGCGCTACCTTTAGCGCAAAACTCATACCGGCAAGTCCTGAGCCGATAACGAGGAAGTCATATTTGTGTACCATTGTCGTTTTTTATTGGGGGTTCACACCGCAAAGGTAAAGAAAGAATTTTATAAATCGGATATATTGTCGTAACTTTATCGGCATAATAGATATGTTTAGCAGATTCAATATGGACGTATTCCCAACTTCTCCTATGCTCATAGGGGGTATATGTGAAATGAATCCCAAAAGCTCTTTCTTAACTTTTGGGATTCACTTCAGTAGGATACACCCACCTTTTTAACTGGGATTCTCTATAAATGAGGGGGCTCTTATTGTACAAACAGTTTACGAACTACCGTCTTCCCATCGCAAAGAACGCGAACAATGTAGATGCCAAAAGCAAGATTATCAATACGACCCGTTCCTGTTGCAACTTGACGACCACTAAGGTCAAACACGGTAAGCACAGCAGTTGCATTAGATGTTGCTATAAATCCCTTACCGCTGTGAGGCTCAGTTCTATAGGAATCAGAGATATATTCCACACTATTAGTCTCAGAGAGAGTTGCATTACCACCCACATAAGTAGCCAATACAGTAAAGGTCGGAGGAGGAAGGATGGTACGGATGACCGTAAAGTCGCTAAAGTTCCATGAACCATCTTCCTGAAGTGTCATTACAATGTTGCCCATCATAGTGCCATCGGCACTGCCCAGACTTTCTGTTCCTTTCGTGTAGTCTCTCTCAGAGAAATAGGCATAAGCCACATTGGAAATGGTAAGTTCGGTATTGCTTTCGTTGGCTGTGGCGTAGAAAGTCGTACCCTGATTGCAAAGGTTGGTGACAGCGACATCATAGTTGTCGGTCTCGATGCAGCGACGCAACGTGAAGTCAAATTCGGCAGGATACTCATTGCCATAGATCGAAGCCTCACCAGCCGTGTAACTTGCAGCCTTGAAATGATAGCTGGTCACAGGAACAGCAACAGTGCCTTTATAGGTGGCCAAGGCGGTACTTACCGGTGCGCCGGAAATAACTGTATTGATGACAGTGAAATCACTAAACTTCAGCGAACCGTCTTCGAGCAGCTCTATCGCAAGCGACCCCATGATGGTACTGTCAGCACCACCAAGGCTCTCTGTGCCCTTATCTGCATAGTCACGGTCAGAGAAATAACAATTCCCCAGCATACTAAGGGTAAGCATGGTACCATCTTCGGATACGGTACCACCGTAAGTGGTACCCTGACCGCAGAGGTTGGTGACAGTAAGATCCCAACTGGTATCGGGGTCAGCCTCAGCAATGATAATCTCCACACCATCAAGATAAACGTTGCCATAAGCACTGGTTGCACCCTCAATAAATTCGGTAGCCTTCATAAAGAAAGTGCCAGTAAAGGTTGGAACCTCATCTGAACCAGGTTCATCAGGAGTATTCGCTCCATCACATACTGCATTGCCGCCCACATAGGTAGCCAATACAGTAAAGGTCGGAGGAGGAAGGATGGTACGGATGACCGTAAAGTCGCTAAAGTTCCATGAACCATCTTCCTGAAGTGTCATTACAATGTTGCCCATCATAGTGCCATCGGCACCGCCCAGACTTTCTGTTCCTTTCGTGTAGTCTCTCTCAGAGAAATAGGCATAAGCCACATTGGAAATGGTAAGTTCGGTATTGCTTTCGTTGGCTGTGGCGTAGAAAGTCGTACCCTGATTGCAAAGGTTGGTGACAGCGACATCATAGTTGTCGGTCTCGATGCAGCGACGCAACGTGAAGTCAAATTCGGCAGGATACTCATTGCCATAGATCGAAGCCTCACCAGCCGTGTAACTTGCAGCCTTGAAATGATAGCTGGTCACAGGAACAGCAACAGTGCCTTTATAGGTGGCCAAGGCGGTACTTACCGGTGCGCCGGAAATAACTGTATTGATGACAGTGAAATCACTAAACTTCAGCGAACCGTCTTCGAGCAGCTCTATCGCAAGCGACCCCATGATGGTACTGTCAGCACCACCAAGGCTCTCTGTGCCCTTATCTGCATAGTCACGGTCAGAGAAATAACAATTCCCCAGCATACTAAGGGTAAGCATGGTACCATCTTCGGATACGGTACCACCGTAAGTGGTACCCTGACCGCAGAGGTTGGTGACAGTAAGATCCCAACTGGTATCGGGGTCAGCCTCAGCAATGATAATCTCCACACCATCAAGATAAACGTTGCCATAAGCACTGGTTGCACCCTCAATAAATTCGGTAGCTTTCATAAAGAAAGTACCCTTGAGTCCCTCTGCAAAAGCCGAGAAGTTAGAACAAAGAAGAATTGTAAGGAATCCTACCTTCGAAAATAAAGTAAAGTTTCTCATAATGATTTAATTATTAAAGATTATAATGGAATTATTGTGGTCTTTTCAGGTTGAGCATACCATAAACCGCGTTGCTCAGTGTCGGTTTATTATAGAATGGGAGGAACATAACCAGTTCATAGGCTTCTTGATAGTTTCCTGTACGGGCATGTGCTGCAGCCAGATAGGTTAGAGTACATTGGGAAGGCGCAAGGGCAAAGGCCCGTTCTGCCAAATTCAGACACAATGCGCATTCTGTTTCTGAAGGAGTGTATTCAGATTGAAAGAAACCAGTAATGATAAGCGTATAGCAAAGTTCTGCATACAAGTACGGGAATTCCTGTTCATAACATTGTATGGTAGACATAGCGGCTTTTAGACCGTCTGTATATTCCTTATTGAGCAGAGCTACCTCTACATCAAGCAGGCGCAAATACATCTCTTTATGCGGAAAAGTAAGGCTACTTATTAGATTGTAGTCTTGAAGATACTGCGAATAATCAATTCGCATGTCTGCCATGGGGATTCGAACAAGAAGCATATACATGATACGGTCAAAATCTTGTTTATCAAAATACTGACGATAGTGATCGTTATACTCCAACAGAGTACGACAAATTTTGTCATCAGTCAAAGTTCGTGAATAACCTTTTATCATCTCCCCTATGGTCTTTGAGCCTAACGAATCGGTGGGAAGACTGCAGAGATAGTCATTCAACAGCGGTCGCACTTTAGTAGGATCCACTTGGGGAAGCAAATCAAATAGATATTCGTGCAACAATGCTTCCGTACGTTCCCCTTCGTTCCAACGTTGTTCCAGCAACTTTAGCCGCACCCCCAAGGTACTTGCCTCTGCCTTCTTTGCGACATCAAGTAAAGCTACAGGACTCATATATCCACTATGGGAAGCGAGCAAGTCACCTTGCGGAGTTAGCCAATAAAAAGAAGGATAAGCATTCGGAACATAAGTTCTGAAGAATCCGTGTTCATGTTCATTCTCTGCGTCCAATTTTAGGCATATATAGTTGGTATTGAAATAACTTGCCACAGTATCATTGGTAAAAACCTCTTTGGACATACGACGACAAGGTCCACACCACGTCGTGTATACATCCACAAAAATAGGCTTTCCTTGCCGTGAGGCAACCGCTTTGGCCTCCTCAAAGGAATAACTCATGAAATTGACACCTTGAGCAGATAGCCAGAAAACTGACATCAGAAAACAGAAAAGGGATATTAACCGTCGCATGCTCTCAAATAACATTTTAAGTTAGTATTTACTTTCAAAGTCTACGATACGGTCGGCGACCTGATTATGACGTACGTCTTCCATCATAGACAAACCTCCATCGGTCTGAATCTTCAGACCTGCAAATCCTGCGGGCAAGACACTTTGTCTTAAGTCACGATATGCAACCCATAAACGCGAGCCCTCGCGTTCCAACTCTATATAGTCTATTACATAATCACCATCTTGACCTACATTAAAATCGTATAGAGGCCAAGTGAGCCCGCCCAATATGCTATATACATATATCTTGCTCCCTACGGCATAAAACATATATCCAGGGAATTCAGCGCTACAAGCATAAGACTTGGCTTGTTGGAAAGTCGGATCTTCAACTTTAACCTTACCCAAATCCTTCAAATACCTATTGGGAGAAGCGCCCTCTACCCAGAAACCTATTCCCAATCGCAATATCCAACGTTTTTCAGCTTCATCAACAAACACTCCAGCATATTCTCGAGCTTCGCTTTCGCTGCGCGAATAAATATTGGCATAGATGCATCTCATACCTACATTGTCGGGGTCAAAATATCCTCCCTTAACATATTTCATACCAGAAGTATTACGAACAGTAGTAAGAAACGCACTCGTAATATCGTATAGGGTATAGAAGCATTGATTATGATTATCATACAGAACCATACGCGAAACAGCCTGACTATTGTCACCAAAATCAGCCTCTGCAGCAATCTCATATTCTCCTGCGGCATAGTTCATGGCTGGACGCACCTGCATACTGGGTGGATTACTATTTATCGCTCGGTCATACACCCGACCATCATCTATCAAATATTCACGCATGGAGGATCGGAAATAGGCTTGTGGAAAACAAACTTCTTTGCCCATCCCGAAGAACAAATCCCTATAATCACGCTTATATGACATAGTCGTATTGTCTAAAATCTTTCCACCCCGTTCATCTTGGCACATAACGATGACCTCACTCGCAAGTTCGCTTGTATATCGAGTAAAGTAAACTTTATGCGGATTCTTTCCTAAAGATGCACCTCCTTCTAATTTCCCATACAAATCGTGAATAATCTCATTACGCCCGGGAACCCAAAAGTTCAAGATCGCTTCATCCTTTTCCTCTGCCAAAATGAGCAGACCATTTGTGAAATCGTTGACAACGTTCAATACCGTTCCCTTCTCATAGAAGATTCCGGTTAGACGGTCAAAGGCTTTCAGTTTCAAATAATGTTCACCCGGCGTTAAACAGATGACAATATCCAGATCCTTGGTATAGGCCAAAGTATCTACATGAGAGTAATTGCTCCTGTTGTACGTAATCCAGTAGAAATCAAGATGTGCAAGATCTGTGCCATACGCTGTAGTCACCTTCGGGGTGATTCTCAAAGGATGGCCTACGTACACGTTCTCATAACGTTCCTCAACACCTTGTATAGACACATCATTCAATATATCTTGAAATTCAGACGAATTATCTCTAACACAGGCTACAAACGACCATGTAAGTATGAAGTATAGCAAGTTCTTTGTTTTCATTAGGAAAAGATTAATGATGATTATTCTTAAAGAGGGACCCAATCTGCAGTGACGGTTGTTTGTGTTTCTTCATCCCACAATGGTTCTTTCAACAAAGAGTTATAGACCATTCTACCATAAGAGATATAGTCTCCAACCTTATTCATGTCAAAGGTCTCGGGAAAATCAAATCCTTGCACTTGAATACACAGTCGGTGCTTAGCCTTGGTATAGCGTCCATAATACAAAGACAAAGGCATCTCCCAATAACTGGGTTTGACCAATTGCTTCGTAATAATAAGTCGGGCTGAGAGCTGTCCTGGAAAGCCTAACTCAAAATAGTCGTTCGCTTTTAATCTAAGAACCAAGGCTACAGTTCCATATTCCAAGGAAGGATCTTGATCCAATACGACAACATCCACTGTCGTTTCTACTGCTCCTGCAGGAAGTGAAACTCGGGAATAGGCTAATTTGTAGTGAAGCCCCTCCTGCGCTGTCGTTGTAGAATCAACTTCCACGAGAATATGACGCTCGTAGTCAACCTTCTCACCTATAATCATGATAGGAATAGACACTGTATCCATAGCTTTTAACCCTGAAGCAAATGAGTATTGAAGGCTATCTTCAGATGTCATTTCGCTGAAATATACCGCACTTGGGGCAGAATATATCATTCGCTCATTCTCTGCACAACCTACAAGCGTAATTCCGATTGTGACCGAGAGTAACATGGTAATTAAATGTTTTTTCATCAGACCTTTACTGTTTGTGTATTATTGGTAATATGCTCCTCAATCTGATACAAAGAAGGTGTTTTCTTCGGGCAAAGGCAGTGTATACACTGCTTTAGGATTTACCAACGGAGTATCAGTGATTGGAGTCTTGTCAATATTCATTCGTTTATACGCATAGAAGAGTTGTCCTTCTGCCAAGAACTCTTTAGTATACTCTTTAAGTAGCCGTTCTTTCAACTGTACCTCAGACAGCTCCTCATTGGGTAGTCCTCTGTGATGCTGTAATAGATTGAACCATTCAGTAGCTAATTCTAAAGTAGGTGCTGTTTCTGTAGCGATAAGATACATTTCTGGAACCTTCAACAGAGGCACTCGCTCGCTATAATTATACTTAGACACTAAATGATACGAACCACTCTCCTCTAACCACCACTGTTTTCTGTAATCAATGTTTAAGGCTATAGGATAAATATTGTTCAATGTAGTACTACTGATGGCGAGCATCTGACTACTGGTATTCGGCACATAAAAGTAAACATCGATGAGTTCCTCTTTCATGCCGATATATTCCAAAGCAAAGATATTCTCCTGTATGAACCCATTTTGTTCAATACTGCTCAAGTCTGCGCTACCAATGAGTGGGAACAAATTGGATTGAATAACTTCCGTTGCATATTCATAGGCTTGTGATTTGTCATATTCTTCTCCCCTATAAAGCAGAGTACGGGCAAGCAAAGCCGTTGTTGCATAGTAGTTGAGACGGAAAGTCCGTCCTTTCAATATTCCTTTCAAATTTTCCAAATCGAAATCGCTATGTCGAGGGCCGTAAGGATCAACCTCTGCAAGAAGCACACGCGCCTGCTGCAAATCATCAATAATGCGCTTAAGCACTTCTGAAACTGTTAGTTGAGGAAATAACTGGTTGGTGTAACGATCAACATAAGGGATGGCATCCTCTATTGAGGGAATACAACTGGAAGGGGATGGAGCAAACATTCTAAGTAGGTCAAAGTGGATAAAACCACGCATGGCCAACGCTTCCCCCTTTATCAACTCATAATTATTAGCAGAAAAAACATCAACTTTCTCGTCTATACGCTCAAGTAAACAGTTCAGATTGGCAACAACATTATATTGCTTTTTCCAAATATCATCTTTTCTGCTTTCCTCTATTTGATTGGTGTAATCATGCTCGTAAGCGTAACGAAATGCATTTAAGCTACCAGAAGCTGTCGTATAATAGCCACTCAACACATCCATATACGTATAAGTAAGTGTTGCCCCATACAACTCAGGCTGTGCCATCAGAGCATAGCATCCGATAAGAGCATCACGAAATCCTTGTTCCGTTTCAAACAGGTCTTCAGCCTTCAGTTCTGATTTTGGAGATAAATCAAACCAATCTTCACAAGCTGTAAGTGTGAAGCATAGTATCATTGGCAGGAATAGTATCTTTTTTTGTACCATAATATATGTCCTTTTTGTAGTTATTAGAATGTAAGTTGTGCAGAACAAGAGAAATGTCTGGCAAAAGGATAGCTTGTACCCACTTCACGTCGAATAGAAGAGAGGCGCATGAAGTCGTTGGCACATAGGATAACCTTCAGACGCTCTGCTCCCAATTTGTCAATTAGCTTGCGGTCAAACGTATAGGCAATACTTAAAGAATTTCCAGTTAGCAAGTTGTCTTTCTCCACAAAACGCGATGTAGGTTTGGTTTTACTCAAATCATTTATGCGCTTATACTTTGCTGCTACACCTGAAGTCTGCCAACGATCTTTTAGGGCTCGGGCATCCACATTTCCATAGGGGTCTACATTTTCAACCTTATCAACCAAGGTCTGGTTATAGGCATACCCGCCGAACCGATAATAAAAGTTAGAGTTCAGTTCCCAATTCTTATAATAAAGGATGAGTCCGAAAGTTCCACTGAGCTTTGGGTCGGTACTGGCATAAGGCATATAGTCCTGCTCGCTCCATTTATTAGTGTACGTACCATCCTTGCTAATAAATATTTCGTTACCTGTGGCTGGATCAATACCAGCAGAAGGTACCACCCAAATGGTATTGATGGAGGCTCCTTCGACATAGCGGACATAAGGAGCTGTGCTTCCTGCGGCATCAGCTTTTTTGTTGTAAGAACTCAAACCCGAAGAGATTCGTTTCAAGATATTTGTGTAATGCCCTCCATTTACAAAAAGATTGACACGCCAATCTTTGGTTTGGAAAATAGTACCCTTTAGTGAAAACTCGTACCCCTTATTCTGGGTTTCACCAAGATTTTCCTTGTAGGTATCAAACCCAAGATAACTGGCCATAGTAATGTCTGCCAATAAATCTTTCGAGTTCTCAATATAGTAATTCACATATCCACTCAAGCGATTATCGAAAAGAGCAAAATCAAGTCCATAATTATGTTTTTGCGTTCGTTGCCATTTCAGATTATCATTACCGAAGGTCTTGATTATAGTTCCAATGTAGTTCTGATAAGTCAATCTGCTTTGATATTGATACATCAACATAGACTGGTAGGCATAGAAATTCTGTCCACCCGTATAGCCTGTACTAAGACGTAAGCGCAACTGATTGATATTATCATTGGCAAGAAAGTCCTCATTGTGCAGATTCCATCCCAAGCCTCCGCTCCAGAAGGTTCCCCAGCGTTGATTACTTCCAAATTGAGAAGACCCATCCGCTCGGAGCGACGCATCAACGAAGTATCTATTGCTATAGCTATAATTCACATTACCGAAAAATCCCATCAAGCGAGTCGTTTGTGCATCTCCGACAATCGTACTTCCCTCCTCAAAACCATTTCCGAAAGCTGGATGATTCAATTGTTGGTTAGGGAATCCAGTCACGGTATAACTATCATAATCTGAAGATGTTTGCTGTACGTTCCAACCTCCGTTCAAGCTTAATGTATGTGTATTCCATCCATTGAAATAAGAGAGTACTGCACTTCCGTCATAGGATAATGAAACGGTGCTCCCTTTCGCATAGCATCCCTTATTCGTATCGGTGCCAATGAAGTCTGTATGATCGGCGGGTTTGAAGGTGTCGTTGCGACGCGTAATGCGCTCGAGAGAGAAGTTTCCCTTGAACTTCAACGTTGTCAAGATATTCCACTCAACACTGAAGTTATCAATGAAATCATCATACACACTGCTGTCTGTAACGTTCAGGATGCTATTATATAGAGGATTGGGAATCGCCTGACTACCCAAATGGGGATTTGAACTTTGAAAAGCCGTCTGCTTTAACTTCCCATCTTCATCATAAGGACTGTAGTATGGGTTCATGTAAGTATACACACTGAAATTCCCATAAGGAGAATTCTTGGAAAGCACATTATCGAAACTCAGTTCATTCTTGAAGCGCAGGTTCTTGTAATTATATTGCAGTTTGATACTTGTACCCAATCTGTTGCGTCCCGAGCCTTTCATTACACCTACACTTTGATTGTAGGTCAGGTTTACTCCATAACGGAAGCTGTCATTTCCACCTTCCAACTGAACACTGTGCTTTTGTCCTACTCCGACCGAATGAAGCGGTTTACTCAACCAATCAGTATCAACACCTTGACGTACGAGTTTCAGACGTTCGTTATAGTCCTTCAAGTACTCCTCCTGTACATAGATAGCATCACTACCCTCATAAAGACCTGCCAAGCGCTCGTACTCCAACTTATCGGCAGCCCGCAACAGATTATATTGGGAGAGGTCGGCAACTTCAAAATCGGCACTTCCGTAATAATTCAGACGCAACTTTCCCGATTTAGGAGCCTTAGTGTCAATAATCACCACTCCGTTAGCTGCACGCGAACCGTAGATAGCTGTCGCAGAGGCATCTTTCAGTATAGAAATATTAGACACTCGGGTTGGATCAAGATCGTAAATTTTCTCCACACTGACTTCGAATCCGTCCAAGATGAATGTAGGAAGATTAGCACTTCCTTTATACTGTTCGCTCAGATTAGTTCCACTGGCATCTGGCAACGAATTGGTACCACGTACCTGAATGTCAGGAATAGTGTTAGGGTCAGAGCCCATGCTGATGTTGTCTACAATCTTGAACGAAGGATCCAAGGCCGAGAGACTATGCAAAACACTCTGGTTTGATATGGTGGTCAGCTCTTCACCGCTATAATTGGATGCAGCACCAGTAAAACTCTCTTTCCGCTGGTTATAATAGCCTGTCACCACCACATCCAGCATCTGTTGTTCTGCGGGAGTCAGAGCAATAGCAATCTCCTCGGTACGTTGCTTTAGCATTTGCGTAAAGTCCTCGAACCCCATAAACGAAACGACCAAGGTCGGATGCTTATCATGACTGACAAAAGAGAAACTGAAATTGCCCTCCAAATCGGTAACAGTCCCTTGTTGAGGGTTCTCCAGCAGGCGGATATTCGCTCCAGGTAGAAGTTCTCCTGTTGCACTATCTATGACCTGTCCACGAACAGAAAAGCAATCGGGAATAGGCTTCACGATAATGGTGTTTTCAGAATACTCGAATGTGAAATTCTCATTCTTAAATACCCGCTGCAGTAAGGAAGCAACGCTCTCGCCAGTAGCACTTACATTGAAACGAGTAACCAAGTTCAAGTCCTTTACATTATAGATAAAGTCCAACCCAGTCTGTTGTTGCACCGTCTTGAACAGTTGGGCTGCAGTGACTTGCTGCATATTAAGCGTTACTTTCTTATCCTGCGGTCGGCTTTGTGCAAAGATGCCACCCGATGCAGAAGAAATAAGAAGGAACAGTATGACTATTCGATGGAACAAATTCTTGTGTGCCATATTCTTTTTGTTATGAAACATTGCTACTCTTCGCTTTCTCCACGACCGATAACCAGATACTTCCCCTTTCTGGTAGATGTCAGATAGGTAGTCTCTTGCAGAATCCTCAACATACGATCAAGGGAGGTATGACGCGAAAGGCATCCCGTGAAACGCTCGCTCTCTAAGTTCTCGTCGGTGAATACAACCTCAACATCATACCATAGTGCTAACTCTGCAAACAGCTCCTTCAGCGTGGTTTCTTCAAAATGGTATTTCCCTTGTTTCCACCCAACATGTAGTTCTATGGGATCCTCCTTCAACGCTACACTGCCATTCTGGAGATCGACATTGGCAGTCTGCCCAGGAGTAAGACGAGTATGACACGTATCGCCCTCAACACAGACAGCAACCACTCCTTCCACTAAGGTTGCCCGCACATAATCATTTGTCCGCGCATAAATATTAAACTCTGTGCCATATGCCGTAATATCCGTATGAGCCGCGGTTACAATGAAAGGACGAAGACTGTCGGTTGATACGTCAAAGTAGGCTTCACCCTGTAAGTACACTCTCCGTACCACATCTTGATGAAACTGGATTGGATATTTTAGCCTAGAATCAGCATTAAGCCACACTTGCGTTCCGTCACTCAGTATGACAGAAAATTCAGTTCCTTTACTGACAATAATCTCATTATATTGTTCCTCCTCGGGCAAAGATGCTACAGAGGGCTCAGACGCATAGCTCAACAGGGCTTTAGTGGTATTCAGTGCCATACCATTGGATTTGCTCCATACATCCAACTGCTCGTATGGGATGTTCTTCCCCTTCGCATCAATCAGCACCACCCCATAATCAGGTTTCTTCATCGGAACACTGGCGGTGTCAGCTACATTCTTCACAAGCAACTCTACAGAAACACCCTCTTGAACAGGTGGAACCGTTTCATGTATACTGAGCATATAGTACGCCATCACCCCTACAATAACAAAGATGGCGGCGATACGACTGAAGTGTACAATGTAGTACTTGATTCTTCGGTTATGGTGCTGTTGGTTGATTTTTTGAAGAAATCTTTCTCTGGAAGAAGCTCGTAAAGAATCAGGCAAGATATAGCTTTCTTCCTTAGCAAAGTGCCGTTCAAAAGACTCAAAATAATGCAGATGTAGAGGGCTATCTGCTATCCATTGGTTGAATTCCTTTTCTTCCTCGGTAGTCAAAGTCCCCTCCAATCGTTTATGCAAAAGGCTGATGTCCATGTCTTATCTTTAACAAAAATCCACAAAGGAGACACGGAAAATCCAAAAACGTTTACAAAATGTGAAAGAATATCATAAAAATAATACATTTTATCAGAGAAAGATGCGAAAAACCTTCCTCTTTCATCGCATCCTTGATTGCAGTTAGCGCACGATGCAGCTGGGCTTTTACTGTCCCCTCCGAGAGACTCAATGCCTCAGCTATTTCCCTAATCTTCATTCCATCGTAAAATCGCAACCGACAGATTTCCCGGCATGATTTGGGTAGGTTAGAGACTTCGCGCTTCAGTACATCGTAGACAGCAACCATCTCACACTCATCCAGTTCTTCCCTTTGACTGAACTCCTGAATATACAGATTGCGGTGTTGTATTTCCAATGATAGGTCTCGCAAGTAATTAAGACTACGATTGCGTACAGAGATACGCAGATAAGAGGGTAGACTTGCGATATCAGACACTCCAGCCCGTTCGTATAACGTTATAAGAACCTCCTGCACGATATCATCAGCTACATCATAGTCCAACACATAAGTGTAAGCTAACTCATGCAGCTGGGCATAGCAAACATCAAACAATTCAGCATAAGCCTTTTTGTCCCTTTTGCCAAGTCCTTCTATGATGGAGTCACTTATTTTCATCTAATTTATACCGTAAAAACCTATCCTATGATTTGGGTGCAAAAATAGATAAAATATCTGAAACTACATTTTACAGATATAAAAAAGTGATAGGAGGAAGGCCTTTGCAATGGTAAAGTCATGAAGAAATTAACATCTAATTATCGCTATTTGTCCACATTTTCTAGTAGTGGACAGTAATAAATCCGAATATATTGTCGTAACTTTATCGGCAAAATCGAGAACTAATGCGACACTATACTCTCATCATTACCGCCCTGTGTGTATCGATTCTCGTGAATGCCCAGAGCCTCACCACCCGCATTGATGTGCTGTTGGGCGATGCTCTGCTACACGCTGCCGATGCCTCAGTAGTTGTATACGACCTCACGGCCGACAAGATGCTTTACGAGCACCGTGCCGACAAGCTATGCCGCCCCGCTTCGGTGGAGAAGGTGGTGACTGTGGTGGCTGCACTCGACCGTCTGGGTGCCGACTACACATTGCGTACTGAACTGCGCACTACGGGCTTCTTGGACGCTGACAGCATCCTGCACGGTGATCTCTATGTGGTAGGCGGCTTTGACCCCGAGTTTACCGCTGCCGACCTCAACAGCCTTATAGCCGCCATACCCCGTGCCGGCATACGCAGCATCAGCGGTTCCGTATTGGCTGATGTCAGCATGACCGACACCACCTATTGGGGTCGCGGCTGGTGTTGGGACGATGCCCCAGCAGCCTTCCAGCCCTACTACTCGCCCTTGCTGCTCGAAAAGGGCTGCGTAGAAGTGTGCGTCACTCCCACCGTCAAGGACAGCACTGCCACCATCGTGTGTCTGCCTACATCCTCTTGGTACGAGATAGACAATCACACCCGCTGCTATAACGACTCGGCGGGACCGCTACGCATCACTCGCGATTGGCAAGAAGGCAGCAACCGTATCATCGTCAGTGGTAACGTGGAACAACCATGCACTCGCAGGCTGAGCGTGCAGACCTCTGACCGACACTTTTTCGCCCTTTTCACCGAACGAATGCTACGCAGCGGTATCGGAGCCAGCCATTTCGGTTACGGTATATGTCCACCCGACGCATACTCCATCGCCACAGTTGAACGCTCCATTGGAGAGGTCGTGTACGAGGCTCTCAAGGAGAGCGACAACCTCAATGCCGAAGCTCTGCTCTTTCATCTCGCTGCCACCAGTGCGAAACCCTATGCCACGGCTTCCGACGGTGTGGCACGGATAGACTCTCTGCTCACCTCCATAAACCATATTTATGGCGAGAAAGGGACTCGTGTACCGCCTCACAAGATAGTAGACGGTAGCGGGCTGTCAAGCTACAATATGGTGAGCGCCCGCCTGCTACTCAGTGTGTTGCTCTATGCCCATAGCCAACCCGAAATATATGAAATGCTCACTGATGCCTTACCGCGCAGCGGTACCGACGGCACCCTAAAGGGTCGCATGGGCAACAAGGCCATGCGTGGACGCATCGTTGCCAAGACGGGCAGCATGACGGGTGTGAGTACCCTTGCCGGCTATGCCCGTGCCAACAACGGGCACACGCTCGCTTTCGTCATCATGAACCAGCACGTGCTCAAGCTCTCGCAAGCCCGTGCCTGGCAAGACAAGGTATGCACTGCCATTTGTGCTTACTAAAGACGATTTCTCTTGGTGATCTTGAGCATATTCCATATCTTTGAAAAAATCTCGAGGATACTTTCACTCGCTGTGAAAAATATTCAAGCAATCTTGATATTTCTCGCTCGTTTATGCTTATCTTTGAGGTAACCTCGAAGATATTTTCACTCGCTGTAAAAAATATTCAAGCAATCTTGATATTTCTTGCTCGTTTATCCGTATCTTTGCGGTAAATAGCAAGCGATGAATAGAAATAAGATACTGCAGAAGACGTTGACTGCTGCCCTACTGATGGGCATAGGTGCATCGGTACCCCTGTTCATGGGTCACCAGCAACTTACCGACAAGGAACTGCCACAATCCCAGGTAGCGGCACTGGCCGTGGTGCCCGAGGTTCCTACCGAGGTGACGTTTGCCGGCGAAGTCATTCGCCTCGACCGTGCCGACCTGCGCGAACGCATGGATCGTGAGATTACCGCATTCACCTACTCACACCAGCTGACGTTGCTGATGATAAAGCGGGCAAACAGATATTTCCCCATTGTGGAACCCATACTCAAGGAGTGCGGTGTGCCCGACGACCTCAAGTACCTGATGGTTATCGAGAGCAATCTCAGCCCCATTGCGAAATCGCCGGCAGGAGCAGCTGGCCTATGGCAATTCATGCAAGCCACAGGACGTGAATATGGACTGGAAGTGAACACCAATATCGATGAACGTTACAATATAGAGAAGGCCACCCGTGCGGCTTGCAAGTATCTGAAAGAATCGTATGACCTATACGGTGACTGGATGACCGTGGCCGCCAGCTACAATGCCGGGCAGAATGGCATATCACGCCGGATAGAGCGGCAAGGTGCCACACAGGCGATGGATCTTTGGCTTGTGGAGGAGACCTCACGCTACATGTTCCGCATACTCACAGCCAAGCTGGTGCTGGAGAATCCTAAGGCCTATGGTTTCGTGCTCAAGCGTTCGCAGCTGTACCCCTACATTGCTCCGAAGGAGATTGTTACCACCACGCAACAGATTGACGACCTCGCCGCCTTTGCCCGCAAGTACGGTGTCACCGTGGCTCAGCTCAAGGAGGAGAATCCCTGGTTGCGCGAATATACGATGAACAACAAGTCGGGACGCACCTACCGCATACGTATCCCCGATGTCAAGGCACTGTATTACGACCCGCAGAAAACCAAAGCACATAATCCCGCTTGGGTGATTGATTAGCCACTCTAACCCCTAATCACTAAACTCTAAGCCCCAAAACTGACATGAAAATCCTTATCATCGAAGACGACCTGTCCTTCCAGGAGATCTTGCGTAAGGCACTGGAGCAAGAACGCTATATCGTAGAGGTGGCTCCCAACTACCGCACGGGACTCATCAAGCTGTCAGATTACACGTATGACTGCATCTTGCTCGACATCAATCTCCCCGATGGCAATGGGCTGAGCCTCCTGCGGGAGCTCAAGGCAATGAAGAAGGCGGGCAGCCTTATCATTATTTCGGCGCGCGACACCATAGAGGACAAGGTCGAGGGTCTCGACCTCGGTGCCGACGACTATTTGGCCAAGCCTTTCCATCTGGCCGAACTGCTCTCGCGCATCAAGAGCGTGATGCGTCGGGGAAACCAAGGGGGCGATCAGTTTGTCAGGTATGGCAACGTGAAGGTCAACCCTCACACGTTCGATGTATGGGTAGCCGACACGAAGATCGACCTCTCGCGCAAGGAGTTCGACACATTGCTCTACTTCATCCAACGGCCCACCCGACTCGTGAGCAAGACGATGCTGGCCGAAGCCATCTGGGGCGACCACTTTGACGATGTAGACAACTACGATTTCGTATATGCCCAAATCAAGAACTTGCGCAAGCGCCTCGCTACATGCAACGCAAGTATCGAGATAGTTGCGGTATACGGAATGGGATACAAATTGATCGAGAACTAAAGACACCTGACACACAAGACCCGATGAAACTCACCACACACGCCATACGCAACCTCATACTGCCACTCCTGCTCATCTTCATCGCTTGGGCTGCGATATTTTATGTCATTCTCAGTGACGAGCTCATTGACGAAGTTGACGACCAGCTCGAAGTGTATTCCGAACAAATCATCCGCCGTTTCCTTGCAGGAGACACGCTGGCCAATAGCGTAGGAGGCTCCAACAATACCTATTACATGCGTCCCATATCAGAAGTAGAGTATCAGCACGATAGTGGTGTAGAGTATGAATTCAAGGACATATACATCGAGTCGCGTCGCGAGGCAGAACCCGCTCGCGTGATGCATACCATATTCGAGGGAGCCAACGACGATTACTGGAAACTCACCGTGATGACCCCCGTGTACGAGCGCAACGAGGTCATCAGTACCATCCTTATAGCCGGTATCATATTGCTGGTAGTGATGCTACTTGTGATTATCGGCGTGTTTGCCTGGGTGTTTGTACGCCACACACAACCCCTCTATCGCGTGCTCGGCCATCTCGACAACTATACGATAGGAAAGCGCCAGCCACTGCACAATGACACCGACGTGACGGAGTTTCAACGCCTCAACAAGTCTGTCAACGCCTGCATCAACCGCATCGAAGAGGCCTACGAACGCGAGCGCCGCTTCATTGGCGATGCCTCGCACGAACTGCAGACACCACTGGCCATCTGCCAGAACCGCATAGAGCTGATGATGGAGGATGACACACTCACCGAGCAACAGATGATAGAATTGGCCAAGATGCAGCAGACGATGGGCGAGCTCATCCGTCTCAACAAAACCCTGCTTTTTCTCTCCAAGATTGAGAACAATCAATTCATCGAGCATACCACGGTCGACATCAATGCCAAGCTACGCCTGCAGATGGAAACACTGTCCGAGGTATATGCATCGAAAGGCATCACTGCCAACCTATACGAGAAAGGGCAATGGGTTCTCGGGGCCAACGATGAACTGATGAGCTCGCTAGTGAGCAACCTGCTGCGCAATGCCTATCTGCACAACCACGAAGGAGGCTGCATAGATGTCTACATCACCCATGATGCCCTCAGCATAGCCAATACCGGCGATGATGCAGCACTCGACACCACCCGCCTCTTCGACCGTTTCTACAAGGCACATCACAACAAAAAGTACTCCAACGGCCTCGGGCTCTCCATCGTCAAGGCCATCTGCGAAGCTACCGGCCTCACTATACGCTACAGCTACGAAGGCGGTAAACACATCTTCACCGTCGGCACAAGTGAACAAAAGAAACGTTAAGTATACCAAGCAAGAATATTGCTACCTTCGCAACCAAAATAATAAACTACACAACATGAAACCTATCGTAAGCATTATCATGGGCAGCACCAGTGACCTGCCCGTCATGGAAAAGGCTGCCGCATTCCTCAACGATATGCAGGTGCCGTTTGAGATGAACGCCCTCTCGGCACACCGCACCCCCGAGGCCGTAGAAGCCTTTGCCAAGGGAGCTGCCTCACGTGGCATCCGTGTCATCATCGCAGCCGCCGGCATGGCAGCCCACCTGCCCGGCGTGATTGCAGCCAGCACCACTGTACCCGTTATCGGCGTACCCATCAAGAGTACCCTCGAGGGTATGGATGCCCTGTTGGCCATCGTGCAGATGCCTCCCGGCATACCTGTAGCCACCGTAGGCATCAATGCCGCACAGAATGCCGGTATCCTTGCCGTGCAGATGCTCGCCCTCTCCGATGCCGACCTCGCTACCCGCTTTGCTGCCTTCAAGGAGAGCCTCAAACGCAAGATCGAGAAGGCCAACGAGGAGCTCAAGACCGTGAGCTACGAATACAAGGTGTAGATAGATTATTTTTTAACGCTAAATGCAATTGATGGATCTCTTCAATTATAACCGTCGCACGAGTAGCGAGGTACAGATTGGCGGTACGCCGCTCGGAGCGGATAACCCCATCCGTGTGCAGTCGATGACCACGACAGCCACTACCGATACCGAAGGTTCGGTGGCGCAAGCACGACGCATAATCGAAGCTGGCGGCGAATATGTGCGCCTCACCACACAGGGTGTGCGCGAAGCCGAGAACCTGCGCGAAATCAATGCTGGGCTGCGTAGCCAGGGCATCAGTACTCCGCTCGTGGCCGATGTGCACTTCAATGCCCGCGTGGCCGATGTGGCTGCACTCTATGCCGAGAAGGTGCGCATCAACCCTGGCAACTATGTGGATACGGCACGCACCTTCAAGCAGCTCACATACACTGATGAGGAGTACGCTGCCGAGATAGAGAAGATACGCGCCCGTCTGGTACCTTTCCTTAATATCTGCAAGGAGAATCACACGGCCATACGCATCGGCGTGAACCACGGCTCGCTCAGCGACCGCATCATGAGCCGTTACGGAGACACGCCCGAGGGTATGGTGGAGTCGTGCATGGAGTTCCTGCGCATCTGCGTAGCCGAGGAGTTTACCAATGTGGTCATCTCCATCAAGGCCAGCAATACGGTTATCATGGTACGTACGGTGCGCCTGCTCGTTAAGACAATGGAGCAGGAAGGCATGTCGTTTCCTCTCCATCTGGGCGTTACTGAGGCCGGTGAAGGCGAGGATGGACGCATCAAGAGTGCTGTGGGTATAGGTGCCCTGCTCTACGACGGACTGGGCGACACCATCCGCGTATCGCTGAGCGAAGCTCCCGAAGCCGAGATTCCCGTGGCCAAGACACTCGTACAGTACGTAACGGCACACGCTATGCATCCCCATATTAAGGGCGTAAAAGCCGATGGATTCGACTATTTCGCACCCAACCGCCGTACTACCCACGCCGTGGGTAATATCGGTGGCGACCAGGTACCGGTAGTCATCGGCAGTTGCTTCGGCGAAGGTCGCACGTTTGATGCCAACCTACGACCCGATTACCTCTATTGCGGTAGCACACTGCCCGAGAAGCGTCCCGACATACCGCTCATTGTGGATGCACCAGCCTGGACAGGCGAAGAGGGCACCTATCCCGTGTTCATGGGCTTCGGCGATAAGAACTACCTACCATTGTTAGCTACTTGCACAGCAAAGGTGAAGTTCCTCTTTGCCACCTATGACCAATGCTCAGAAGAGGTGTTGGCCTGCCTCAAGACCCATCCCGAGGTAGTGGTCATCCATCAGACCAATCATCTGCACCGCGTGGGCGAGCACCGCGCACTGGCTCATCTGCTCATGCACGAGGGCATCACCAACCCCATCGTATACTTCCAGCACTATGCCGAGGAAGCATTGGCCGACCTTCAGTTGCGTGCCGCTGCCGATAGCGGTGTGCTCTGTATCGATGGCCTTGCCGATGGCCTCTACCTACACAACATAGGCAATGCCATTGCTCCGCAGGCGATAGATGCCACAGCATTCAACATCCTGCAGGCAGCTCGTGTGCGCACCAGCAAGACGGAGTTCATCTCCTGTCCCGGCTGCGGTCGCACACTCTATGCGCTGGAGGAGACCATTGCTCGCATCAAAGCGGCCACATCGCACCTCAAGGGACTCAAGATTGCCATCATGGGCTGTATCGTCAATGGCCCCGGTGAGATGGCTGATGCCGACTACGGCTACGTTGGTGCTGCTCGTGGTAAAGTGAGCCTCTATCGAAAGAAGGAATGTATAGAGAAGAATATCCCCGAAGAGCAAGCGGTGGAGAAGTTGCTGGAACTGATTAATAGAAGTGAGGGGCTAAAAGTAAAGAGTTAAGAACTATACTCTGTAGTGTACATCACTTTTCCCTATTCCCTTTTAAACTCTTAACTCTTCATTAAGAAATGGAAACTTTACTCATCATCATCGCCATCGTATGTGGCATAGTAGGCCTCGCAGGTTCTATACTCCCCGCCTTGCCGGGAGCACCTCTTAGTTTTGCAGGACTCGTTGCACTGCTCTTCTGCCCAGGTGCCAATATCAGTTCCTCTGCACTATGGGTCGGCGGTATATTCCTTGTCATCGTATCTGTACTCGACTACATAGCCCCCATCTGGCTGACGAATATCAGCGGTGGTAGCAAGCAAGCTACACGCGGTTCTGTAGCAGGCATGATAGCAGGTCTCTTCTTCTTCCCCCCTTGGGGACTCGTCATAGGCCCCTTCATCGGTGCTTTCGTAGGTGAACTGATGGCACATGCCTCCACAGGTAAGGCACTCAAGGTGGCTCTGATGTCATTCATTGGTTTTTTGCTCACCACCGGCATGAAGATTGTCTATAGTGGCGTGCTCCTATTCATGATTATAAAGGAGAGCATTGAGATTGTTGTCTAAGCCATACAATTATTACTGGAATTATGGAAGAAAACTTTGATATACGCAAGCAACAATTCGGCGGCAAGGACAAAGACTACGAAAATGCGCTACGCCCACTACGCTTCGAGGACTTCTCGGGGCAGGAAAAGGTGGTTGACAACCTACGTATCTTTGTCAAAGCAGCGCGTCTACGTGCCGAGGCGCTCGATCACGTATTGCTGCACGGACCTCCAGGATTGGGCAAGACTACATTGAGCAATATCATTGCCAACGAACTGGGTGTAGGATTCAAGCTTACTTCAGGGCCTGTGCTCGACAAGCCGGGCGATCTTGCCGGCCTGCTCACCTCGCTTGAGCCTAACGATGTGCTCTTCATCGACGAGATACACCGCCTGTCGCCCGTGGTGGAGGAGTATCTGTACTCGGCCATGGAAGACTACCGCATTGATATCATGATAGACAAGGGTCCCTCGGCCCGTAGCATACAGATTGACCTCAACCCCTTTACTCTCGTCGGTGCCACTACCCGCAGCGGTATGCTCACGGCACCGCTTCGTGCCCGCTTCGGCATCAATATGCACCTCGAGTACTACGACACCGATGTGCTCACCCGCATCATTGCCCGCTCTGCCGATATCCTCGGTGTGCCATGCGATTATAAGGCTGCGGAAGAGATTGCCAGCCGTAGCCGCGGTACTCCCCGTATTGCCAATGCACTGCTACGCCGCGTACGTGACTTTGCTCAAGTAAAAGGCTCTGGGGCTATCGACCTCGAGATTGCCCGTTATGCACTGGAAGCACTCAATATCGACCGCTACGGACTCGACGAGATTGACAACAAGATACTCTGCACTATCATCGACAAGTTCGGAGGTGGTCCCGTAGGTCTCGGCACCATAGCTACTGCTATAGGCGAAGACTCCGGCACACTGGAAGAGGTATACGAACCATTCCTCATCAAAGAGGGTTTCCTCAAGCGTACCCCCCGTGGCCGCGAAGTCACCGAACTGGCCTATAAACACCTCGGCAAAAGCGTATATCAGAACATCCGGGGATTGTTTGATTAAGATGCTTATAACAATAGCGTGGGGATGCGGTTCGCATCCCCACGCTATTGTTATCCTGTGTATTAAATCAAATCAAGGCAAACGAGAGGTTGCCGCGGCAGCAGAGCTTGCCGTCGACCTTAGCCTCGGATTTAGCAAAAACGATGGTCTGGCGACGGTCGGTTATGGATGAACGAATCACGATGGTATCGCCCGGGCGCACCTGATTCTTGAAACGCACATTGTCGATACCCGTATAGAGGGGGCGCTTGTGCTTGATTTCATCGCCGAGCAGCAGGGCACATGACTGAGCCATCATCTCACAGAGGATGACACCGGGTACCACGGGATAGTCAGGGAAGTGACCCTGTAGGAAATACTCATCGCCACGCACATGATAGGTAGCAATGGCGTATTGCGACTTGGTGCCATCAGCAGCGGTCTCAGTCTCTACCACGATGGAATCAACAAGCAACATCGGGTCTCTGTGAGGAAGATAGGTCTTGATTTCTTCTCTTTCCATATATTAAATCTTTCGCAAAGCCACGCAAGCATTGTGACCTCCGAAGCCGAGTGAATTTGACAAAGCAACGGTGACATTAGCCTCTACCGCCTTATTGGGCACGTAGTTAAGGTCACATTCGGGGTCGGCCTCTTTGTAATTGATGGTAGGAGGCACGATACCGTACTTCACAGCCAAGGCAGTAGCGATGAGCTCTACGCCTCCGGCAGCACCGAGCATGTGGCCTGTCATCGACTTAGTAGAACTGATGAGTGCCCTGCGTGACTCCTCCTCACCCAAGGCTAACTTGATGGCGTTGGTCTCGGTCTTGTCGTTGAGCGGAGTGCTGGTACCGTGAGCATTGATATAGAGGACATCATCAGTGGTGTAGCCAGCCTCATCGAGCGCCATGCGGATAGCCTTTGATGCAGGAATACCATCGGGGCGTGGAGCGGTGTAGTGGTGGGCATCGCAGGTATTTCCATAGCCAGCCACCTCGGCATAGATGATAGCACCACGCTTCACGGCGTGCTCATACTCTTCAAACACAAGAATGCCGGCACCCTCGGCCATGGTAAAACCACTGCGACGAGCATCAAACGGTGTGCAGGCATCTTCCAAGGTCTCTGCATTGGTGAGCGCACGACTATTGGCAAAGCCACCGATTGCCAAGGGGTGTACGGCAGCTTCGGAACCACCTGTAATGATGGCATCGGCAAGACCATACTTAATGGCACGGAATGCCTCACCAGCTGAGTGAGTACCTGTAGCACAGGCGGTCACGATGGGGAGGCAGGAGCCTTGGGCATTATGACGGATAGCTATATTGCCCGAAGCAATGTTGGCAATCATCGTAGGTACAAACAGGGGGGAGATGCGGCGTGCTCCTTCATTGAGCAATTTCTCGGTCTCACGCACGAAAGTGCTCATGCCACCGATACCCGAGCCTACGTATACACCGAAGCGATCGGGCTCGATATTCTCACCACTTACCAACCCGCTATCCTTCACTGCCTGATTGGCAGCAGCCACTGCATATTGGCAAAAGAGATCCATCTTACGTACATCGGAACGTTCAAGGCCATTGGCCATAGGGTCAAAATCCTTTACTTGAGCCACAATGCGCACGGGGAGGTCCACATCGTCATATCCTTGGATAAAATTCAATCCGCTCTTGCCCTCCTTCAGACTATTCCAAAAGTCGGCTACTGTATTTCCCACAGGGCTGATAGTGCCCAAACCGGTAATGACAACTCTTCTTTCCATTTTTAGTTTATAAGTTTTATTTTTTGAGTTTCTGAGCTTGCTGTCTTGTTGGGAACTTAAGAACTCATTAAACTTAGAAACTCAAATTATGCTGCAAATATAGTTATTTATTCCATTCGATGATACACGCACCCGTGGTAAATCCTGCACCAAAAGCGCTAAATGCGAGCAAATCGCCTTTTTTCAGTTTTCCATTGCGGTTCAACTCGTCGAGTAGCATAGGTATACTGGCCGATGAGGTGTTACCATACCTATCCATATTGACGGGAAACTTCGTCGTATCCATATTGAACCGATGACGGATAAAATCATTAATCCGGAAGTTTGCCTGATGCAATACGTAGTAGGTGATGTCATTCTTGTCGAGCCCTGCATCGGAGAGCACAGCCAAAAGATCCCTCAATGAGTTAGTTACAGCAGTCTTAAACACCTCCTGCCCTGCCATGTAGAGCGGAATATGCTTCTCCTCCTTGGTGATGAAGGGGGTAGGTTCGAGCTTGCGCTTGTAGTGGAGCACGCCCAGATTACTCTTCGATGACACTTTGATGGCACGCAGCCCCTCACCCTGGGTCACCACCATAGCACCGGCACCGTCGCCAAAGAGCACGCAGGTGCTACGGTCGTTCCAATCGACCATACGGGTAGGTTCCTCAGCCGCCATCACCAATATGTTGGTAGCACGTCCCGTCTGCAGCAATGCCTCAGCAAAGTCGATGGCATAGATGAAGCCTGAGCAAGCTGCATTGAGGTCTACACAAGGACACGATGCCCCTATCTTACCCTCCACGATGCTGGCTACGGTGGGTGTTACATATTCGAAGGCTACGTTCGAGCAGATGATATAGTCAAGTTCGACTGCTTTGATACCGGCATCGTCCAATGCCTTTTGGGCAGCCTCGGCTGCAAGGTCTTCGAGGTTCTCGTCAGTGATGACCTGTCGTGTACGGATACCCGTACGTTCACGAATCCACTCATCGCTGGTATCCATCATCCTCGACAAGTCGTCATTTGTCAAAGTGCGTTTGGGATGTGCACTTCCAGTTCCAATTATTCTCATAGTTTTTTTTAGGAAATTCCCTACAAAATTAAAACAAAAATCAATGGGGCAAAGTTACTCAATCTGTTCCACCCACTCAACAAAAAGAGCTTTGATGTGGCAGGAAACAGCTCCTGTAGGGACAAAATATGCGAATTGAGGGGTAAAGGGGTGAAAAACGTATACGGGATGAAAAACGTCAAAAGTTTGTATTTATTCGCTCCTTTTTCGTATCTTTGCAGTAAACTGCGGAGATATACTGCACTCGCTGTGAAATATTCAAGCAAGCTTGATCTTATTTCGCTCGTTTGTTCGTATCTTTGCCCAGAAAACACAAAGTAACCTAACTAAAAGAACATGCTATGGATTTAAGAAAGAAAGCACCAAGATACCTGCTCGAAAGTCGTACTCTAACGGGCTCGGTCATATTTATCGTGCTCTTCTCCATCCTTTTTATGATAATATATGGTCCCTATTCCTCTACTTCATGGCTCACTCTGATGCTTCAAGAACAGGAGTCTGAAGGAATATACAGCGGCTTCCGCATGGTGATGGCCTCCGTAGCCTTCTACCTCGTAGCAATTGCTTTCCTTATACTAAGCAAGGTGGTACTATACCAAGTACACCGTCGCCATCCGATAACCAATGGGCAGCTGATGTTATGGGTAGGTGCCGAAGTGGTGATGGTGTCGTTCATTTATACCGTTTTCACCGAACTTTTTGTCATCAACGATCCCCATATCTTCCTTCATATTCTCAAGCGTGCAGTGATAGTACTGGCCTTTATCCTCATCGTTCCTTATGTCATCTGTGTGCTCTATGCCACCACACGCTACCAACGCCTCTTGCTCGACCGCATAGGCATGAATATGGTGAACGACAAGACCGACAATACCGACCCCAAGCTCATCCACCTTGTCGACAGCACCGGGCGCCTCAAGATGAGCATCAGCATCGACAGCCTCTACTATGTAGAATCGCAGGACAACTACGTAAAGATATATTACGAAGCCGACGGCAAACTATGCAATTACATGCTGCGCAGCACCACCAAGGCCATAGAAAACAAATTCGGCGACTACCTCATCCGTTGCCACCGTGGCTATATCGTCAACAAGAACAAGATAAAGATTTTCCGCAACGATCGCGACGGCATGTACATCAGGCTCACCCACGATGGCATCAAACAGATACCTGTATCGAAGTCCTATTCGGTAAACATACAACATATACTCGCACGCTCCAACGAAGAGAACGCTGAGTAGAGCAATCCCATAACAACAACGTTCACTGCATTTTGCACCATCTACCCCTACATCCCTTGATGAATGGAGCGTCTTTTGTGGGCAATCACAAAGAGATTGAGGGCAAAAGAAAAACTGATTCCCAACACACATTTTATCTTTGCATCGTCAATTTTGAAAGCAAAGAACCGTATGTTGGAACGATTTCTGAAACAAACCAGTTTCGAGTCTTATGAAGACTTTATGCAAAACTACGAAGTATGCGTACCCGAGCACTTCAACTTTGCCTACGACATCATTGATGCATGGGCTGAGAAAGCTCCGACCAAACGTGCTATGCTGTGGACCAATGAAGACGGAGAAGAGCGCACTTTCTCATTCCACGACCTGAAGACCTATTCCGATCATACCGCCTCCTATTTCCAAAGCATAGGCATTAGCAAAGGAGATGTAGTAATGCTCATTTTGAAGCGACGCTACGAGTGGTGGTTCAGTATGCTTGCCTTGCACAAACTTGGTGCCATTGCAGTGCCCGCCACGCATCTGCTGCGCAAGCATGACATTGAGTATCGGTGCAATGCAGCCGATATCCACACCATCGTGGCCTGCGGCGATGAAGATATCATACGCAATGTTGAAGCAGCCTATCCAAACTGTCCTACGTTAAAAAACCTCGTTTCCATCGGTAAAACCATCCCTAAAGGATGGAATGATTTTCACCAAGGGATAGCTGCCGCTACACCTTTTGTGAGACCCGCGAAAAACGAGAACACAGATACGATGCTTATGTATTTCACTTCGGGAACCACCGGTGAACCCAAGATGGTATGCCACGACTTCACCTACCCGTTAGGCCACATCATCACAGGCAGCTATTGGCATAACCTTAGTGAAGACTCGCTACACCTCACCCTAAGCGACACTGGATGGGGTAAAGCTGCTTGGGGAAAACTCTATGGGCAATGGATAGCAGGTGCCACCGTCTTTGTATATGACTATGAAGGCCGGTTTCCACCAGCAGATATCTTGCGCACCATCGAGAAGCATCGCATTACCTCATTTTGTGCTCCTCCCACCGTGTTCCGATTCCTTATTAAAGAAGATGTAGCCAGCTATGACATCAGCAGTCTGCGCTATTGCACCGTAGCGGGTGAAGCCCTTAATCCAAGCGTATTCGACGAATGGTACCGCCTTACAGGCATCCGCCTAATGGAAGGCTATGGACAGACCGAAACCACCCTATCTGTAGGCACCTATCCTTGGTGCAATCCCAAACCAGGTTCTATGGGTATGCGTGGTCCACAATTCCATGTAGAGATTATGGATGGCGTCGGCAATATCCTCGGCTCTGACGAAGAGGGGGAAATTGTGATACGTACCGATCACGGTAAACCCTTGGGTCTCTTCAAGGAGTACTATCGTGACAAACTACTCACATCATCAACCAACTATAATGGTTGGTACCACACGGGGGACATAGCCCGCTGCGATGTCGACGGTTATTTCTGGTTTGTGGGACGCACCGACGATGTCATCAAGTCATCGGGTTATCGCATCGGTCCCTTTGAGGTAGAAAGTGCCCTCATGAAACACCCCGCCGTGCTTGAATGTGCCATCACAGGTGTCCCCGACGAGATACGCGGCCAAGTAGTGAAAGCCACTATCGTGCTCACCGAGGAGTATCGCGACCGTGCCAACGAACAACTCATAAAAGACATACAGGCCTACGTAAAAGAAGCCACCGCCCCCTATAAATATCCACGTGTGGTAGAGTTCGTAACCGAACTACCCAAGACCATCAGCGGAAAAATAAAGCATTTCGAAATACGACAGCAAAAATAAAAAAAGAGTAACTCTTTTCCAGAATAAACCAAATCTTAACAATACAAGAAGAAAATCGCTTGTTGATTATTATTGTTTGCAACCTAAACCTTTTGAAAAGTGGCAGTTCACCGCGAGGTGCGCTGCCACTTGCTTGAAATAATCGATTGCACGAACATTCCTTATCTAATGCTTACACCTTCCCCGCTCGTTTCTATCACGCAGTGCTCCACACCATACTGAGCCAATAGCCTGCGTATGGTGGCTTTCAGCACTTCGGCCTCATCAAGGGTGGTGAGGGTGGTGGTAAGTATCACTTCGGCTGCATGATGCTCGTTATCCATACTCCATACACGCAATTCACGCAGCGAGGCCACGCCATCGAGTGTAGCCACCTCAGCCTTCAGAGCGGTGTAGTCTATAGCTGAAGGTACGCCCTCGAGTACGATTCGGAAGGCTACGATAAGGTTATGCACCACATTGTAGAGAATATAGAGTGATATGCATATGGAAAGGATGGGATCAAGCAGGGGAATCTCTACAAACATCATCACGATACTGGCCAGCAGTACGGCCACCCAGCCGAGACAGTCGCCCAAAAGGTGGAGCGATACCATCCGTTGGTTGACGCTTGAGCCCTTCCACGTACGCCATGCGGCCAGTCCCTTGAAGAGGATGGCCAGCAAGGCAAACCACAGCATACCCTCGGCATTGACCTCCTCGGGTGAAGTCATACGCCCGATACTCTCGTAGAGCACTACCGAAGAGCCGCTTAGCAAAATAAAGGCATTGACAAAGGCACCCAATAGGGTAAAGCGGCGGTAGCCGAAAGTGAATCGTTGTGTGGGACCATGGCCTGCAATGCGCTCAAACACCCATGCCAGCGCGATGGAGAGGGTACAGCCGAGGTCGTGAATGGAATCGGAGATGATGGCCATGCTGTTGGTGAGCCAGCCTCCGATGAGCGATATCATTGTAAAGGCAAGGTTGATGAAAAAGGCAGAGAGGATATTCTTGCCTGTAGTATCGCTATGTAAATGGATATGGTCGTGTGACATTTGTAAATCTTTTTACCTAATTATACTATATATGCATCTATGATTGGGGTACAAATGTACAGAAAATTTGGTTAACATCTGCCATTTTCTTTCTCTTGAGGGCTAATTTTATGCCATAAATGTGAAAATAACAAAAATTAGAGGAAAGAATCCGTTAATATTCAGATAAAAAGCGTAAATTTGCCCGTTTTTTGAAATAACGGATATATAACTATGGACAAATTCAGCTACGGACTTGGTCTTGGAATCGGGCAGCAGCTGCTCTCTATGGGCGCCCAGGTGAATGTCAATGATTTCGCACAGGCCATCCGCGACGTGTTGGAGGGTAAGGAAACTTCCCTCAGTTTCAACGAGGCGCAACAGATTGTGAATGCGCACTTTGCAGAGATGGAAAAGCAGGCTCACGCTGCTGCCATCGAGCAGGGTGAGATGTTCTTAAAGATGAATAAGGAACGCCCCGGTGTGGTGACACTGCCCAGTGGGCTACAGTATGAGGTGACGGCCTCAGGCAACGGGCGCAAGCCGAAAGCTACCGATCAAGTGCGCTGTCACTATGAAGGACGACTGGTCGATGGAACCCTCTTCGATAGTTCTATTGATCGTGGTGAACCAGCCGTCTTCGGTGTGAATCAGGTGATTGCCGGATGGACGGAAGCGCTACAGCTGATGAGCGAAGGCGACAAGTGGAAGCTCTATATCCCCTACAACCTCGGTTATGGCGAGCAGGGTGCAGGTGGAGTCATCCCCCCCTACAGCACACTCGTATTCGAGGTCGAACTGTTGAATGTATTATAATCAATAAATAAAAAGACAACAATGAAGAAAAGTATCTATTCAGTAGCAGTGGCTATCGTAGCGGGCCTTTTCGTTAGCTGCGGTGTATCGGCTCCCAAAGCAAACCTCGAGGGAGCAAGTAAGGTTGATTCACTCTCTTATGCCATCGGTGTGGCTCAGACTCAAGGTCTGAAGAACTATCTCGTAGCTCGTATGGGTATGGACACCATCTATATGAGTCAGTTTGTAGAAGGATTACTCGAAGCCACCAATGCCGATGAGAAGCAGAATGCGTACTTTGCAGGCACACAAATTGGCCAGCAGGTGGTAAATCAGATTATCCCTGATGTGACAATGCAGATACTTGCAGGCAAGGGTGCCGAGCTCAACAAAAAGAATTTCACCGAGGCATTCATCGCCGGTGTCACCGAGAAGGGACTCAAGATGGAGCCCGAGCAAGCACAGCAGACAGCAATGGCGCTGATGCAAGCTATTCAGGAAAACAATGACTCTACAGCTGACCTCACTGCCCAAATTGACACTTTCTCATACGCCATGGGATTGACTCAGACGCAGGGTCTGAAGGATTTTATCGTCAACCGCATGGGTGTTGACACACTCTATATGAGCGACTTCGTTAAGGGTCTGAAAGAGGGTATCAAGGTCGGTGAAAACAAAAAGAAAGGAGCCTTCTTTACCGGTATCCAGATTGGACAACAGGTAACTACCCAAATCATCCCTGGTGTGACTCGCGATGTGTTAGGTAAGAACGGTGAACTCAACAAGAATAACTTCATGGCAGGATTCGTAGCTGGCGTGACCGAGAAGGGCTTGCTAATGCACCCCATGGAGGCCCAGGAGGTAACAATGCGCCTTATAGAGGAACTCAAGAATGAGCGATTCGAGCAGGAGTATGGAACCAACAAGGCTGAGGGCATAGCCTTCCTCGACTCTATTGCCAAGACAGAAGGTGTAGTGAAGACAGAGAGCGGCCTCTGCTACAAAGTTATCACCGAGGGTAAGGGTGCTGTTCCTACAAACACTGACCGTGTAAAGGTGCATTATCGCGGTACACTTATCGACGGCACTGAGTTTGACAGCTCATACAAGCGCAATGAGCCCACCACCTTTGGTGCCAATCAGGTAATCAGCGGATGGACTGAGGCTCTTACCATGATGCCCGTAGGTTCCAAGTGGGTTCTTTACATTCCTCAGGAGCTTGCTTACGGTAACCGCGACATGGGTCAGATCAAGCCATTCTCTACCCTCATATTCGAGGTTGAGTTGCTTGAGATTGTAAAGTGACAACTTGTCCGAAATAGAGAATAATAGAAAGAGCCGTCCTACAAAGGACGGCTCTTTCTATTTATGCCTAATCCTCAGAACTCACCGATGAAATGGGCTTTTTTCGTTTGTTACGCGGGTGATGCTCAATAATTTCGGAACGCAAGCGGTGAGCGTCGATGTGGGTATAAATTTCGGTAGTGCCTATATCTTCGTGCCCAAGCATACTCTGTATGACGCGAAGGTTGGCGCCACCTTCGAGCAGGTGGGTGGCGAAGGAGTGGCGGAAGGTATGTGGGCTGATGGTTTTCTTGAGCCCCGTCTGCTCAGCCAGTTCCTTGATGATATGGAACATCGTGATGCGTGACATACGCTTCTTGAGGTGGGCACTGACGAAGAGGTAATCTTCGTGCCCAGGCTTGATGTCTATCTCTGCGCGGTCGGCCATATAGTCCATAATCTCAGCTATGGCACGGTCAGAGATGGGTACCAGCCGCTGCTTGCTTCCCTTGCCCTCTACCTTAATGAAGCCCTCACTGAGATATAGGTCCGAAAGCTTGAGATTGCAGGCCTCCGATACGCGCAGCCCACAACTGTAAAGAGTCTCTATGATGGCGCGGTTGCGCTGTCCCTCACGTTTGCTGAGGTCAATGGCATTGATGAGCATGTCAATCTCCTCTATACTGAGCACCTCAGGCAGTTTCATACCAATCTTCGGGGATTCCAACAGGAGAGTGGGGTCGGCTGTTATGTGGCCATCGAGCACGAGGAACTGATAGAAGGAACGTATACCCGACAGCATCCGGGCTTGTGAGCGAGGACCAATCTCTTCATCGTGCAGGCTTGCCAGAAAAGTTTCCAAATCCTCCAATTTGGCATCGCGTGGGTCGATCTCCACTGCATACAGATATCCAAAGAGTTTTTCCACGTCGTGCACATATGCAGCCAGTGTATTGGCCGACAAGGCTTTCTCAAGCATCAAGTGCTGCTTGAATCGGGTCAGCAACTGCTCGCTGGATATGTTTGGGGTATGAATCATAGAATTGCATTATCTTACTAATTGCAGGCAAAAGTACTCACTCATTGTGAAATATTCAAGCAAGCTTGATATTATTTCGCTCGTTTGTTCGTATATTTACGGTAACCGCGAAAATAAATTACACTCGCCGTAAAAATATTCAAGTAAACTTGATATTTCTTACTCGTTTATACGTATCTTTGCATTGACTATGGATAGCAAGAAGAAACATTTGTTGGTGCTCAACGGTCCCAATCTGAACTTGTTGGGCAAACGTGAACCGGGTATATATGGCAATGACTCAATGGAAACGTGTTTTTCGGCTCTGCAGGAACGATTCCCCAATGTGGAGCTCGAATACTACCAGTCTAACGTAGAGGGTGAGCTCATCAACAAGCTACATGAGGTGGGCTTCACATGCGACGGCATCATCTTCAATGCGGGTGCCTATACACACACCTCGGTAGCCCTGCACGATGCCATCAAGGCTATAAGTGCTCCGGTCGTGGAGGTGCATATCTCCAACGTGTATCAGCGTGAGATGTATAGACACACCTCGCTCATCACGGGGGCTTGTGTAGGTGTCATCGGCGGTTTCGGTATGGATTCGTACCGGCTGGCCATAGAAGCATTGCTACAGCTATGATTCATCAGCAGGAGGCGATAGACAGCTATATCCTGAGCCACATGGATGAAGAGAGCGATTATTTGAAGGCGCTCTACCGGCAGACACATGTGAAACTGCTCAATCCGCGTATGACATCGGGACACTTGCAGGGTCGTCTACTGAAGATGTTGGTGCAGATGATACGCCCCCACCGCATACTTGAAATAGGAACTTTTACCGGTTACTCAGCACTCTGCATGGCCGAAGGTTTGGATGAGAGCGGTGTGCTCCACACCTATGAAATAGATGATGAGCTGGAGGATTTTACCCGTCCGTGGATTGAGGGGTCACCCTACGGCCACAAGGTGCGTTTCCACATAGGCAATGCGCTGGAGGAGGTGCCTCGGTTGGGCGAAACATTCGACCTTGTGTTCATGGACGGCGACAAGCGCCAATATCATGACTACTACGAGATGGCGCTGGCCTATACCTCTGCCAACGCCTTCATCCTCGCCGACAATACACTTTGGGACGGGCATGTGGTGGACAGAACCTATGCTACCGACCGCCAGACGGCCGCCATCAATGAGTTTAACGCTTTCGTCGCTGCCGACAAGCGGGTGGAGAAGCTGATTCTTCCCCTACGCGATGGACTGACGATGATGAGAAAAATATAACAATAATACTCTATAATTAAAATATGGAATCAACGAGACAAAGTAAGATTGCCCGCCTCATTCAGAAAGAATTGAGCGAGATATTCCTGCTACAGGCCAAGTCGATGGCAGGTGTGCTTGTATCAGTAACATCGGTGCGTGTGAGTCCCGACCTTAGCATTGCCCGTGCATACATCAGCATATTTCCCTCGGAGCGTGGAGACGAAATCGTAAGTAACCTCAACGGCAATGTGCGTTCCATCCGTTACGAACTGGGAGGCCGCCTGCGCCATCAGTTGCGCATCATACCAGAACTGAAGTTCTTCATCGACGACTCGCTCGACTATCTGGAACGCATTGACGAACTTCTTAAGTAACGTCGCCTCAATTAGAATAATCCGATATTCAGACAACTCAACAACCACTGCCATACCAGTTGAATCTCCCGTTCTACATAGCTCGTCGCTACCTCTTCTCCAAGAAGTCGGTGGGTGCCATTAACATCATCTCAGGCATCTCCGTCTGCGGTGTGGCCTTGGCTACACTGGCTCTGGTGTGCACACTCTCCGTTTTCAATGGCTTCCATGACCTCATTGCCAGTTTTTTCACCCATTTTGACCCCGACCTCAAGGTAGAGGCCGCTAAGGGAAAGACCTTTGTGCCCGACTCTGCACTGGTAGCTTCCATACAAGCCACACCCGGTGTGCAGGTAGTGAGCCTCACGTTGGAGGACGATGCCATGGCTCGCTACAAGGAGCAGCAGACGATGGTTACCATCAAGGGAGTGGACGACAACTTTCTGGCACTAACCAACATTGAGGAGATACTCTACGGCAGTCCCCAATTCAAACTCTACGATGCCGTGGCCGACTATGGTGTGATGGGGCAGCAACTGATGTATATACTCGGCACAGGTGTACAGCCTTACGACCCCATTGAGATATACGCCCCACGGATAGGTACGAAGGTCAACATGTCGAACCCTTTGGCTAACTTCCGTCGCCAGCCACTATACTCACCCGGCAATGTCTTCAACATTAATGACAGCCGCTATGCCTCGTCATACATCATCGCATCGCTCGACTATGCCCGCCGACTCTTCGGCTATACTACCGAGGTCAGCGCCATCGAGCTACGCCTGCACTCCGAAGCTGACATCGCTGCCGTGAAACGCACCGTTGCTACCCTCGTAGGTGACGGTTTCACCGTGAAGGATCGCTACGAACAACAGGCCGACACCTTCAAAGTGGTACAGATTGAGAAATTCATCTCCTATCTCTTCTTATGCTTCATTCTGATGGTGGCCTGCTTCAACATCATCAGCTCGGTATCAATGCTCATACTCGACAAGCGCGACAATGCCGATACCCTGCGCTGCTTAGGAGCCTCCGACAGACTCGTAGCCCGCATCTTCATTTACGAGGGCAACCTCATCGCCCTACTCGGAGCAGTCACAGGCCTCGTGTTAGGTGTGATACTATGCTTGTTGCAACAGCAGTTCGGAATCATTGGCCTGGGCGGAGACGGACAGTTCGTTGTCGATGCCTATCCCGTACGGGTTAAACTGACAGACATCCTGCTCGTCTTTGTCTCTGTGGTGGTCGTAAGCGCTCTCTCCGTATGGCTGCCCATACGCTTGGTCAACAAGTATTTCATAAAACGGTGAGAGAAATATTTCTAAAAGCTCAAAATCTCCGATGAATTCTCAGAGAACTACTTCAGTGCAATACTCTGCACCTGTATCGAGTTGTCAAAGAATATCGAGGCATACTGCTTGAATACCTCGCCCGACTCCGTGGTGAGAAATCTGCAACCACCCTGCTTCGTGCATAGCATATCCATCTCAGGGTGACGCTCCAAGTAATTGACAAGGCTCTTCCCCACGTATTCCCCCTGTGTGATTACCTTGATATGCTGCGGTGTGTATTGGCGTATTTTGTCGTACAGGATAGGATAGTGTGTACAGCCGAGGATGATGGTGTCAATCTTCTCATCTTTGGCCAGCAGGTTATCGATATGGCGGCGGATGAAATAGTCGGCACCCTCACTATGCGCCTCACCATTCTCCACCAGCGGCACCCATATCGGGCATGCCTCGCCCGATACCACGATATCGGGGAACAGCTTCTTGATCTCCAGCGGATATGACTGCGACTTGATGGTGCCACTCGTTGCCAATATCCCCACGTGGCGGGTATCGGTTATCTCGTCAAGGTACTCCACCGTAGGGCGTATGATGCCCAGTACCCGCTTGCGAGGGTCAATCTTCGGCAGGTCAATCTGCTGTATCGTGCGTAACGCCTTGGCCGATGCCGTATTGCAGGCCAGTATCACCAGCTGGCAACCCATATCGAACAGCGTCCTCACCGCCTGCGAAGTAAATTCATACACCACCTCGAACGACCGCGTGCCATAGGGTGTACGGGCATTGTCACCCAAATACAGGAAATCATACTGAGGCATACGCTCACGTATCTGCGACAATATCGTGAGTCCTCCATAGCCCGAATCAAAGATACCTATAGGTCCTGGTGCCAACATATTGAACAGCGTTTTTACAATAATACCAAAGCAATGCTACAAATGTACGAATATTTGTTGAGAAACTATGTTAAAATAGAAAAAACATGGTCGTCCGTCCTGTTGAATGTAGGTAATAAGGATAAGCTACTCGTCATTTCACAAACCGCTTGACGATGGGAATCTGGTTGAGCGGTAGGTCGTGCTTAATGATGTAAACGATGAAGAATAAGAGCAATGCCGTATTGGCAACCATGCGAAGCCACTGATTGTCCATTGGCCATAGTTGCGACACACCAAAGAGAGCCAGAGCGATAGCGAAATAGAGAAGGATACCCTTAACATCGTACCCGATGGGGTGGTAGTGCTGCCCGATAAAGTAGGAGAGCAGCATCGCCGTACCGTACCCTGCCACACCACCCCACGCACAGGCTATATATCCGTAGCGAGGCACGAAAATGACATTGACAGCCAGCAGCACCGCGCAAGCAACAACCGACATGATGGCACCCCAATAGGTCTTGTCGGTGAGCTTGTACCAGAACGAGAGGTTAAAGTAGATGCCCATGAATATCTCGGCCATCATCACGATGGGTACCACGCGCAGCCCCTCCCAATAGGTGCGCCCCACAAGGAGCTTAAAGAGATCCATGTAGAATACGACCACGAGGAAAGCCAGCAGAGTGAAGATGACAAAATACTTCATCGTGGAAGCATACATGACATCGCTGTTCTTCTTGTCGCGACTTTGGTTGAATACAAAGGGCTCGTAGGCATAGCGGAAGGCTTGCAGCAGGATAGCCATAATCATAGCTATCTTGGAGCAGGCACCATAGATACCGAGCTGCACCTCGCCTTCGGTGCCAGGCATGATGAAGAGGTAGGTAATCTTGTCGGCCACTTGATTAAGGATACCCGCAATACCGAGTATGAGGATGGGCATGGCATAGCGCAACATACGACGGGCCAACTGGTTGTCGAAACCATAGGTCAGCCCCTTCAGCTCAGGGATGAAACCGAGCGTGACGCTGGCCGTACAGATAAGGTTGATGATGAAGATATAGCCCACGCTATACTGTGGGTCGTACCATCCCATCCGCTCGGGGTGTGAGGCATGGATGACAGGAGCCACGAGGAAGATGAAGAGGTTGAGCAGGATATTCAATACGATGAATGCCAGTTTGAGTGTCACGAATTTCACGGCGCGCTGCTGCTGCCTGAGGCGGGCAAACATGATACTCTGCACGGCATCGAGAGAGACAATGGTAGTCATGCAAGCGATATACTCGGGATGGTCGGCATAGCCCATCCATGCACTGATGGGTGCATTGAACACGAGACACAACACAGCAAACGTCACCGCCACGCCCGTGACGAGCCGCAGTACCGTACCATACACCTTACGCGGATCCTCGCCCTCCTTCGTGCTGAAACGGAAGAGCGTGGTTTCCATACCGAAAGTGAGCAGTACCATCAGCAGTGCCGTATAGGCATACACATTGGTGACGACTCCGTAGCCGCCACTCTCAGCAGTAATCTTGATGGTGTAGAGCGGCACCAGAAGGTAGTTGAGGAAACGTCCCACGATGCTGCTCAGACCGTATAGGGCAGTATCTTTAACAAGTGATTTCAGTTCCATAGCGTTCGAATAAGCGATACAAAGGTAAAGAAAACTAACGAATAAAGCATCTGACAACCCCAAAAACGGAATCCCTACGCAGTAAATGATAAATTTAGAAGCAGATTTTGAGGTTTTCCGCCCTTTTTTGATTACTTTTGTGGCGAATTTGGGAGAGGTATGCCTTTCCCCATTCTTCATCTATTACACATATTGCAATGAAGCAAAAGAAAAAAAGAACGATAGACATCCAGTTCGTCACGGCTACCATCAGTACTTCACTGGTGCTGCTATTATTAGGTGCTGTGGTATTGGTGGTACTCTCGGCTAAAAGCCTGTCTGACCACGTACGAGAGAACTTGGAGCTTTCGCTACTACTCAATGACAATGTGAGCGAAAAGGAGGTCAACCACATCGTAGATTACGTAAAAGTGCAGAAATACACGAAAGAGGTACAGTATATCTCCAAAGAGGCCATCCTCGCCGAGCAGACGACCTCAATGGGACTCGACCCCACGGAATTTCTCGGTTACAACCCCTACACGGCATCCATCGAGGTGAAGCTCAAAGCCGAATATGCCAACACCGACAGCATTATACCCATCAAGAACCGCCTAATCCGATACACGCAAATCAGAGAAATTTCTTATCCGAGCGAGCTGATGGACAATGTGAACAGCAATATCCGTAAGATAAGCATCCTGCTATTGGCATTGGCTTTGGCTTTATCGATGATTTCGTTTGCACTGATCAACAACACCATCAAGCTCACCATCTACTCGCAACGCTTCTTGTTACATACGATGAAACTCGTTGGAGCCAGCTGGGCTTTCATACGCCGCCCATTTCTGACACGGAACATAGGAATAGGCATCACTTCGGGTGTGTTGGCCAATGCACTCATCGTTAGCGGCATATATCTATTGTTGCGCTACGAGCCCCAGTTGAGCTATCTGGTGACGTGGCCTACACTCAGCATCGTGGGAGGCTGTGTAATGCTCTTCGGCATACTTATCACACTGGTATGTGCATACTTCTCCATCAATCGCTTCCTCAAGATGAAAGCGGGAGACTTATATTATATATAACGATAACTAAAACTCATAATTCTACCAATATGAAAAAGAAATTTGCACTTGACAAGACAAACTTTATCCTCATAGCGATAGGTATTGTCATCATCATTGCTGGCCTGCTGCTGATGAGCGGACCGAGTTCTACCGAGACTCACTTCGAACCCGACATCTTCAGCACACGCCGTATCGTAGTGGCTCCCATCGTATGCTTCGTGGGATTCGTGTTTATGATATTTGCCATTATGTACAAACCAAGAACAAAGGAAAGAAAGAATCTTTAACAGCAATTGAGAGACTATGAGTGTATTCGAGACCATTATCATTGCCATCGTAGAGGGACTGACAGAGTTCCTGCCCGTATCATCGACAGGGCATATGATCATCGCACAAAACCTATTGGGTGTAGAGAGCACAGACTTTGTCAAGGCATTCACCTTCATCATCCAGTTTGGTGCCATCCTCTCCGTGCTGGTACTCTATTGGAAGCGTTTCTTCCAGCTCAACCACACACCGCTCCCCGAAGGCACACCACTGGTGAAACGCCTTCTCCACAAGTATGATTTCTATTGGAAGCTGTTTATCGCCTTCATCCCCGCAGCCGTGTTCGGCCTTTTGTTCAGCGATGCTATCGATGCCATGCTCGAACGCGTTGAAGTGGTAGCTGTAACGCTCATCCTCGGAGGAATCTTTATGATTTTCTGTGACCGTATCTTCAACAAAGGGAGCGAAGATACCGTGCTCACCGAGAAGCGTGCCTTTATGGTGGGTCTCTTCCAGTGCATCTCCATGATACCGGGTGTGTCTCGTTCGATGGCTACTATCGTGGGTGGTATGGCTCAGCGCATGACCCGCAAGGCAGCAGCCGAGTTCTCCTTCTTCCTTGCCGTGCCCACTATGCTCGGTGCTACAGTATATAAAGTATACGACCTCATCAAGGAGGGTGGCACGGAAATTATCACCGACAACATCTCTACACTGCTCATAGGCAATGTGGTGGCCTTCATCGTAGCCCTGCTTGCCATCAAGTTCTTTATCAACTTCGTCACCAAGTACGGGTTCAAGGCTTTCGGCTGGTACCGTATCGTGGTGGGAGCACTCATACTCATCCTGCTCTTCACAGGGCATAACCTTACTATTGCCTGATGGACTTCAAAGCCGGAGAGATAATCTGCATAAACAAGCCCTATACGTGGACCTCATTTGCTGTAGTCAATAAGGTGCGCTATCTGCTATGTAAAAAGATAGGGATAAAGAAACTCAAGGTGGGCCACACCGGTACACTCGACCCTTTGGCCACAGGTGTAATGATACTCTGCACGGGAAAGGCCACCAAGCGCATCGAGGAGTTTCAGTACCAAACGAAAGAGTATGTAGCCCACATACGCTTGGGCGCAACCACGCCATCATACGACCTGGAGAAACCCATCGATGCCACCTACCCTACCGAGCATATCACTCGTGAGACGGTGGAAGAAATCCTGCGTGGTTTCATCGGTACTATCGAGCAGGTTCCCCCTTCGTTTTCGGCTTGCATGGTCGATGGCAAGCGTGCCTATGAATTGGCCCGTAAAGGCGAAGAGGTACAGCTCAAGGCCAAGACTCTTGTCATCGATGAGATTGAGCTTCTCGAGTGCAACCTGCCCGACATCGTGATACGGGTCGTATGCAGCAAGGGAACATACATACGTGCTCTGGCCCGCGACATCGGTGAAGCCCTGCAGAGCGGTGCCCACCTCACAGGTCTGGAACGCACTCGTGTGGGCAACACCACATTGGAGAGCTGTATGAATATCGAAGAGTTCACCGAATGGTTAGAGGGTGTGGAACTCTCCGAAAATACCCAACAAGACTAATAAACAAAACTCAATTATATGAAACTATCCCAATTCAAGTTCAAGCTCCCCGAAGAGCGTATCGCTATGGAGCCCACATTCCATCGCGACGATTCCAAACTGATGGTCGTACACAAAAGCACCGGCGAGATAGAGCACCGCCAGTTCAAAGAGGTACTCGACTACTTTGACGAAGGTGACGCTTTCCTCTTCAACGACACCCGTGTGTTCCCCGCCCGCCTCTTCGGCAACAAGGAAAAGACCGGAGCCCGCATCGAGGTATTCCTTCTGCGCGAGCTCAACGAAGAGTTCCGCCTATGGGACGTGCTCGTCGACCCTGCCCGCAAGATACGTATCGGCAACAAGCTCTACTTTGGCGAAGACAATGCCATGGTGGCCGAGGTTATTGACAACACCACCTCACGTGGCCGCACCCTGCGTTTCCTCTACGACGGTCCTCATGAAGAGTTCAAGGAAGCCCTCTATGCACTCGGAGTAGCGCCATTGCCCGACTATATCAGCCGTGAAGCCACAGCCGAGGATATAGACCGATTCCAAACTATCTTTGCCAAGAACGAAGGTGCCGTGACAGCCCCTGCTGCCGGCCTACACTTCAGCCGCGAGTTGATGAAGCGCATGGAAATCAAGGGAGTGGAGGCCGCTTATGTGACTATGCACATCGGACAGGGCAACTTCCGCGAGATTGACGTGGAGGACCTCACCAAGCATAAGACCGACTCAGAGCAGATGTTTGTAGAGCGCGAAGCCACCGAGATTGTAAACAAGGCAAAGAGCGAGGGACACAAGGTTTGTGCCATAGGTACATCCGTAATGCGCGTGCTTGAAACAGCCGTCGGAGCCGATGACCGTCTGAAGGAGTATGAGGGCTGGACCAACAAGTTCATCTTCCCCCCCTACGATTTCCGCTTTGCCGATGCGCTCATCACCAACCTCCACATGCCCTACTCCACCATGCTTATGCTCACAGCAGCCTACGGCGGCTACGACCTCATCATGCAGGCATACGATGCAGCCCTGGAGGGCGACTACCGCTTCGGAGCCTATGGTGATGCAATGCTTATTATCGACTGATGATAGCATACCTTGGTATAGGAACAAACTTAGGCGACCGCACAGCCAACCTGAACCGTGCGGTCGCCCTCATAGCCGAGCAGGCAGGCCGTGTGCTTGCCTGTTCCTCTTTTGTAGAAAGCGAACCGTGGGGGTTCGATTCCGAGAACACCTTTCTCAACGCCGTAGTGGCCATCAATACTCCCCACACGCCACACCAACTGTTGGCAGCCACCCAAGCAATCGAAAGGTCAATGGGCCGCCACCACAAAACCACCAACGGGCACTACACCGACCGCATCATTGACATCGACATCCTGCTATACGGCAACCTCACCATTGACAGTCCTGACCTCAAAATCCCCCACCCTCACATCTTGCAGCGCCCTTTTGTATACGAGCCACTACAAGAGATTGCCCCCGATATTGGTTCATCCGACATTTTTTTGAGGGAAAGCTGATTGTTTAGGGGGGCTGATGGCACCACCCTCTACTGGTCTTGTTTCGAAGCACCTGTAGAAGAAAGCTTGGCAAAAGTTACCTACCACCACACCTGCTCGCCGTTCTCATAGGTGAAGATGCGCTCCTCCTTGCCTTTGGTGTGGTTGCGCAGGAGCAGTAGCGCATTGGTGGGTACGTTATCTACATAGAGCACACCTTCCCGATTGCCCTCCATGTGGGCGATGGAGGCGAAGCGGCGGCCATCCCAGTAGTAGAGCTCGTACTGCTCGCCCTCGCGGATGAAGTTGTCATCGTTGCGGGGCAGGAAACGCACCTCGCTGATATGTTGCGGCTCTTCAAACTCAACTGCTGCCCATGAATCGTCGGGAAACTGGCGGTTGTAACAGGTGAGCACATCGCCATCGAACACCTTCTCGAGATTACATCCCGGCGTAGCCCATCGTTCGCCGAACATCCGCTTCACGGCAGGGCGCTGCCCTAATGAATCGTACATCTCCACCTCGGCCATATTACCATACGAGCCTTTGGGCGAGAGATAACGGAAGTAGCGGTACGTGGTATCACATGTGGTGGACAATGTATGGAAGCGCGA
>Ga0233360_1000039_pt1 | contig 43333 bp, 44 predicted proteins | sample ElkDunMinimDraft_20_FD_180671 | JGI IMG/M metagenome (GOLD analysis project Ga0233360, IMG submission 180671) | Fecal eukaryotic communites from dung pellets of Tule Elk in California, USA - Elk Dung A0 | ecosystem: Host-associated > Mammals > Digestive system > Large intestine > Fecal | place...
TCTGTTTTTAATGATTTGTGGGCAAGATATGCGCAATGAAGTCCTGCGCGGGTTGCAATGCCGTATCTGTCATTTAAAATTTGTGCCACCTCCACGCAATCGGCACCTGCAATGTTAAAAGCTGTTATTGCCGTTTTATCACCTGAACCATATATTGTAATATTTTCAATATTTTTAATTTTTTCTTCAAACCTTTTGCAAAGTTCATTCTCGTGCTCACGAATAGCCCAAACACCCTCTTTGAGCAAAAACTCCACAGCCGCACCAAGACCCGCTATTGCCGGTACATTTTGCGTTCCGCTTTCCAATATATCAGGAAAAAACTCAGGCTGAGTCAGGCTTTCCGATACACTTCCTGTTCCACCCTCAATAATCGATTCAATTTTAACTCCATCCGCCACATAAAGACCACCTGTACCCATGGGACCCAACAGGCCTTTGTGCCCCGGAAATGCCAACAAGTCAACTTTTTGAGCATCAATCTGCACCGTTCCTGCACTTTGTGCTGCATCAACCATAAACAGCACATTGTTTCGGTGAGCAATTTGTGCCGCTTTTTCAATATCGTAGATATTACCGCATACATTTGACGAATGGGTCATAACGATAAGCTTTGTGTCCCGGCGAATCATTTTTTCAAGACGGTTTATGTCTAAACTTCCGTCGGCATCTGCCTGAAGTATTGAATGTGTTACACCCTGCTTTCCCAAGGCTTTTATAGGACGAATGACAGAGTTGTGTTCCATTGATGTTGTAATTATATGCCCTCCGCTATGCATCACGCCTTTAATACCAAAGTTTAATGCTTCGGTTGTATTTTTACAAAATGCAATACGCTCAGGGTCTGATATATTAAAAAGCTCAGCCATTCGGCCTCGTGTGTTATAAAGCACATCCCCTGCCGAAACCGACAGACTGTGTCCACCGCGGCCGGGGTTTGCACAACCTTTGCATGCCGCGTCGCACACAGCCATAACTACCTCTTTTGGTTTTGCAAAAGAGGTAGCCGCATTATCCAGATAAATCATAGTCTCACTCCTTCCCTTTATTATATGAATTTGTTTGTCAAGTGGTGAGGGTGCGGTGCATATAATGAAGTAAAAGGAGTGATTCAATGAACATTGAAGGACTATTAAAAAATTTAGACAAAGAAAAACTCAACAAGGTGATGAATGACCCTAAAGTTCAGGAAAAAATGAAAAATGTTGACTTGTCAAAGCTTTTGGCTGAAGTCAAAAAGAATCCCGAAATCCTTGAACAGTTGAAAAACCTTTTTTAGGAGGGCACTATGTCTGAAGAAAGTGATTTACTTGAAACTATAAGCTCGCTTTTGTCAAGTGACTCAGAAACCGAATCCAAAAAGGAAGAAACGCCTGTTTCTTCCGATTCATCATTTGACTTAGGAACAATGATGAAACTGGGAAGTATGTTGTCAGACTTCAATCAGGAGGATGAACGAATGAAGCTTTTATATGATTTAAAGCCTTTTTTGTCCGACACAAGACGCGACAAAATCGACGATGCAGTAAAGATTTTAAGGCTGTTAAAAATCGCTCAAAAAGCAAAGAACGAAAATCTCTTTTAAAAGGAGGCTATAATGGTAACAAATTATTACAACGCCAGCAATAATTTTTCCACACCTGTGCGGCGCGAGCCAAAGCCGTACACACAACCCCTGCAAAAGTGCGAAGATACACCACCTAAAAAAATCACACAGGATTCAGACCTTGTGATTATTTTAGGTCTTTTGGCTGTGCTTTTTTTAACTGATTGCAAAGACCATTGGCTGATGCTGGCGCTTTTATACCTTGCATTCGGTTAAACATCACCTGACAATACAGAGAATCCCTTACTCTTAACCGCACGGATAAAATCACTTTCCGTTGCGGTTTTGATTATTTTATGGTTTTCATCAATAATATGAACTATATAAAATGTGCTTAGATTAAGCTTTCTTATTACCGCTTTTGCAGGAGAGCTCGCCCTTATACACAAAGTGTTGGTTGGAATAAGTTTTTCGTTTGTAAGCTTTTCTTTTTCACCTATAAGGGCGTACATTATCAAAAAATCGCTGTTTTTCTTTTCTTCAACCATAGAAAACATCAAAAAAGCACCTATTATCATAAGGCTTGGATTTCCCCGTGTGTAAACAGCGACTACCGCACCCAAAACGCAAACAAAACATATAAATATTTTTGAAATTTTGCGTACAATTCCTGCAGCAGTCATAAGTCCCGCATTTTTTATAACGAAAGCTCTTAGTATTCTGCCTCCGTCTAAAGGGGGTACAGGTACAAGGTTTAAAATCAGCACCGACCAGTTTATCACAACAAAAACCATTGTGTTGATGTTAGGCTCCATATAACGAGCAAGTGCAATCATTACAACATTTGCCAAAGGACCGCTAACGGCAATAAGTGCTTCTTTTTTAGGATTTTTAATCACCTCTTGCGAAAGCCTCAAAGTCATTCCAAAAGGAAGTATGATAATTGATTTTACCCCTACCCCCGAGGCAAGTGCTGCAAACAAATGGAACAACTCATGTACCATCACCACGCCAAATGACATAAAAAAAGTGGACAAGCTACCCAAAAAATATGCCAGCACCAGCATAGGCACTATAAGAATATGTATATACAAAAATCGGGTTATCCTTATCATTTTATTCTCCGAAATCTATAAAATCCGCAGGGTTTAAATAGGTATCTGCACGGCGGATTTCAAAGTGTATAGTATTATCCTCTGCATTCGCGCGGGCTATGGGTTTGCCTGACTCTACTTTTTCGCCCACATCAGGGAGAATCTCGTTTAGCTTTGCATAAAGGGTAAAAATTTCATTGCTATGCTTTATTATGATATATGTTCCGTATTCCTCGCTTGTGGCAATTTCAGTTACTTCGCCGGAAGCTGCAGCAAGTACATCGTTGCCCTGCTGCGTTTTTATATCTATCCCGTAATGAAATTGGCTGTTTTGTGCATCCTGCGCCCCAAAGTTTGCCGTAACCGTACCGCCGGGTGCAGGATTGACAAATTCCGAAACCGGTTTTAGTGCGTCCATATTTTCTTCAGTTGTAAAAATACTCTTTAGCTTATTAAATTCTTCTAAAAGGTCTGTTTGCTGTGTAAGTATAAGTGTTACTGCCCTTTTGGTTTTTACAAAGTTGTCTGCAGGCGTAAACTTCAGTATACTTAATGCCATCAAAAGCACTGTACAAATGCACAACTGAGCTTTAAAAGAACTTTTGTATTTCATATTTACCTGATTTCTTAATGGCTGTCTGTATCTCATTGCTTTCCTCCTTTGGGGTTGTACAAATATTATATTTTTAGAGATGCGATAATATGACAGGTGTTGTTGCAAATGCGACAACACCTGTTTAGGGCTGATTGGATTTAGAGGCAGAATGGACAAACCGAACCCGTAGGGGTGTGCCCCGAAGGCGTACGAGGGTACGCCGAGCGGTTCGGTTTGTTCATAGTCAAAAGGCACAAAAAAGAAGAGAATCGCTGATTTGCGATTCTCTACATCTAAGTTTTTACTCTGTATGTTCTTGCCTTTTGATGGTCTGCGCTAAATGCGACTGCCCCTTTTGTCATACTGCCATTACTTCATACTCTTCATTTTCAATTTCTTCTGTTCCTATCAACTGCTCCACAATATCTCGCACAGACACAGGTGTTACCGTGTTATCAGCTAAAATATGGCAGGCGTTTTTTGCTTCTTCCTCGGTACAGAACACATCAAAAACCTTTCTGTATTCTACCCTGACCGTACCTAATTGCGTACGCTCGCGCTTTAAGACCTCTATCCCGTAGGTATTGTGTGCAGAGCCTTCAACACAGACTTCTTTTTCCAATGTGAAATATTCAAGTATAAAGTTTCTTTTTATGTCCTCCTCCACATTAACTGTTACTTTCCTTATAGGTTTTCTGATACTCATTTGTGTTTCTCCCTTTGCTATTTAGTGTTTTCTTTGTCGACAGTACACATTATATAGTATCTAATGTTACAATTCAATTACAAGCCTTCGACAACATCACGCGCAAAACACAAAATCTTCGCACTTTCCGTCGAAAAGACTATAATTTGGAAAAATGTTTGCTCCGTTTTCTTGACCTCTGTCGATTTTTGTGTTATCATAAATTTAACATTTTACAACAGGATGGAGAAAAATATGCAACAGTTAAAACAAAAATACGGTCTTTTTACCGCTATTGCAATGGTAGTGGGCATCGTTATTGGCAGCGGTGTATTTTTTAAAGCAGAAAAAGTTCTTTCCGCCACAGGCGGAAATCTTCCCCTTGGCATAGGAGCCTGGCTTTTGGGCGGTCTTATCGTTTTGGTGTGCGCCTATACTTTTTCAATTTTAGCCACCCGTTATGTTAAGGTAAACGGTATTGTTGACTACGCCGAAAACGCAGTAGGCAATCGCTATGCTTACTTTATGGGGTGGTTTATGGCGTTTATTTACTACCCCAGCTTAACATCAGTTCTTGCGTGGGTTTCAGCACGATACACAGGCGTCTTGTTCAATGTTTCCATTGCAGGACCTGAGGTTATGGTTATCGCCTTTGTTTATATGGTTGTGTTCTATGCGTTAAACACACTTTCACCTGTTATTGCAGGTAAATTTCAGGTTTCAACAACTGTTATAAAGCTCATTCCCTTACTGCTTGTTGCGGTTGTGGGTCTTATTGCAGGTCTTTCAAACGGTTTGACTATCGAAAACTTTTCTACAGCCAGCATCATCCCTGAGGGTGGCTACGGTGTAGCGCTCTTTACTGCAGTTGCAGCTTGTGCATTTGCTTATGACGGCTGGATTATTGCAACGAGCATCAATGCAGAACTCAAAAACCCCAAAAGAAATCTTCCAATTGCTCTGTCATTAGGTATGGTTGCCGTTATTGTGGTTTATATCCTTTACTACATTGGTCTTTCCGGTGGTGCTACCAACGCCGACCTGATTGCTCAAGGTGAAGCCGGCGTTAAGATGGCGTTTTCTAACATTTTCGGTTCTGTTGGCGGAAGCGCATTGTCTGTGGTTGTTGTAATATCCTGCCTTGGTACATTAAACGGCCTTATGGTTGCAACAACACGAAGCATTTACGCACTTTCTGCAAGAAAAACTGGTCCTAAACCCGAATTGTTCGGAAAACTCGATGAGCACACAAATATGCCTACCAACTCATCTATAATAGGTCTTTTATTGGCGGCTGTATGGTTGTTCTTCTTCTACGGTTCAGTGGTTATGACAATCGAAGGAAAAGCTCCCTTGTTTGGTAAAATGAGCTTTGACTCATCAGAGCTTTCTATTGTATCAATTTACGCGCTTTACATACCAATCTTCTTTATGATGATGAAAAGAGAAAAAGACTTACACCCCGTAAAAAGATTTTTAGTTCCCGCACTGAGCATATTGGGTTGCCTCTTTATGGTTGTGGCACTTATTGTTTCACACGGTTGGACACCAACTATTGCATTCTTAATAATTGCCGGTGTGATTATGCTCGCAAGTATTCCTTTTTACAAGAAAAAACAACAGTAATAAATTATATAAAATAGGTTGTCGAATTATCGACAACCTATTTTATTATGTTTAACTCTTTTTTTGTCTTTATATCTACACCTTGAGTGCAATGGATTTTTCCGTCTTTTGTTATCAATATCATTTCAAAATCTCCGCAACCGCGCCAATACTTTACTGCTTCTTCCTTACCCATTACAAAAAGGGCGGTGGACATTGCATCGGCATATGTACCGCTGTCAGCTATCACGGTAACCGAGGTAAGGTCATTATTTACAGGATAGCCTGTTGCAGGATCTATGATGTGGTGGTATCTTTGCCCGTTTTCTTCAAAATACCGCATATAATCCCCAGATGTAACTATTGCCTTATCAGTTGCCGTGACCGTAGCATAAAGTTCACTGCCAAACGGACTTTGTATACCAACCGTCCACGGATTTCCGTCGGGATTTTTACCGATTAGGGCAACATTACCTCCAAGAGAAATCACGGCACTTTTTATTCCCTCGTTCTTTAGAATTTCCACTACCCTGTCTCCGCAGTAGCCCTTGGCTATGCCACCAAAGTCAAGGTAAATTCTTTCATTTTTGGCATCCAACGCCTCTTTAATCTCGTCTGCCGTGGGGACTCTGTGCTTTTTTTCGCCAAATTCTGCAGAATAAAATCCCCATATACGCATAACAGGCGCAATGTGCACATCAAAAGCGCCGTTGGTGCTTTTGTTTATCTCGTCCGCTGTTTTTATGAGCGCTTTAGCTTCTTCGTCTTCTTGTGCTGTGATTTTTTCTATATTTGAAATATTGAATTTTTCGTTTATTCTGTTTATTTCCTGTTCCGCCTTGTCAAGTGCCGCCTCGCCGTTTTTACCATAGACAGTCAGTTGCATTTGTGTGTCCATAGAAAAAACTGTTCGCTCGTACTTTTTATCTTGCGAGCAGGACGTGAAAAGTAACACGCACAGAAGCAGTGGTATAATTTTTTTCACAAAATTACCTCCGATCATGGATTTTTTCAGTTGCTTTTAAAGTATACATCGCACATATTCCCGTAAATGTGCCTGTTAGAATACCCACGGGCACAAGTATGGTTAAATACCACAGGATTTTTTCTGTTCCCATAAGGATTGTTGCCGCAATAATCTGACCGATGTTATGAAATATAGCGCCTGTTACGGATACCGCCCAGATTTGTCTTTTTTCAACAATTCTAAACATCAGCATTTCCACAACAAAGCACAAAGTACCGCCAAAAAGGCTGTAAATAAGCGACACCGCTGAGCCTGCAAAAAAGTTACCCAAAAATATTTTTATAACCAAAACAGCAAGGGCGCACCTTGTGCCAAGTGTAGCTTTGGCGTACAATGTCACCACATTGGCAAGCCCCAACTTTACACCGTACAGAGGTACAAGGGGTGGTATGTGGCTTTCCAAAACAAATATTGCAAGGGAAAAAGCCGCTAAAACTGCTGTGTTGGTAAGTTTTCGTGTTTTCATAGCTACCTCCCTGCCACAGCGTCTACTCCGGAGCCGTTTTTATATTCGATAACAAGCTTGTTCGGGAGGCAAACAATTGAGTCGTATTTATTATTCAGCTTTCCGTGGCGAATACAAAGCCTGTCGGGGCAATCCGCCTCACTTACATAAATCTCACCGCCTGATACAGTTACGGTGTTTGTTCCGAATTCGGTATTTATGTCAAAGGTTTGATCAAAAGACAGGTCCACTTCCTTAATTTGCTTTGCATCAACGGAAATAACCGCAATATTTTCCTCGGGCTGTATGCCGCTGAGTATAATCGCTGTGGCGGCAAAAGTAACAAATATAACCGCAAAAATAACAATTAACTTTTTATTTGACATATGCCCCCTCCTTTTGTAAATATTATAACAAAAAACAACTAATATTGGAAGTCCTTTAATGTTATTTTAATTTTTCCGGTGTAATGTGTATTATTTTGCCCAAAAATTCACATTTTGTTAACACCATTTTATTATTTTTCTGTTAAAATAAGTATGCTATGAAAATTCAGAAAGGAAGTGCCTTGATGAAGAAAGAAAAATCATCAAAAAATCCATTAACTAAAATTAAAAGCTTTTCCAAAAAGAAAAAAATCATTTTTATTATAGTTGCTCTCGCCGCTGTGACAGCAGTTATTACAGGAATAAATGCTGCTAGGAGCAAAACAGTGGAAGATGCTACAGGCATTGAGGTAAAGGCAGAGCGCCAAAATATCACATCTTCTATTACAGGTTCAGCAGTTGTAAACCCCAAGGACCAGTATTCAATAACAGCACTTGTTTCAGGTGATGTACTATCGGCAAATTTTGAGCAGGGCGATGTGGTGCAAGAAGGTGATATTCTTTATGAAATCGATTCTTCCGACGCACAAACAACTATCGAAAATTCTGACATTTCGTACGAACGCTCTAAGAACGATTATAATAGAGCAGTTGATGCTTATAACGACCTTACAGTGCGCTCAGATATTGCAGGTGTTGTAAAAACACTTTATGTAAAAGAGGGAGACGCTGTAAACGCAGGCGCAAAAATCGCCGACATCTATGATGACTCATCATTGGTATTAACCCTGACCTTCAACGACGCAGACGCCGCAACATTCTATGTTGGCGAGGCAGCTTCGGTGCGTATTTCATCAAACGGTGAGATTATTCCCGGAGTTGTCACAAGTGTAAACTCCCAGGGGTATGCCGCTGCCGGCAACACACTTGTGCGAACAGTTAAAATCAAGGTTACAAATCCCGGAGTACTTATGAACACAGAAACAGCCACAGCAGAGGTTGGCGGCTATGCCTGTGCTTCCTCGGGAACATTCGAATACATATCGGAAAAAACAATCACAGCCAAAGCTACAGGCGACATCCAGACACTTTATGTAAGTCAGGGCTCAAGGGTTGTAAACGGTTCAAAGCTGGTTCTTATAGATTCCGACTCCACATCGGACGGTTTAAAATCTGCCGAGCTTTCATTAAGGTCAGCAGACCTTTCACGCAGAAACGCTCAGGACAGACTGGATGACTACACCATAACTGCCCCCATTTCCGGAACAGTTGTGCTTAAAAACATAAAAGCAGGCGACAAACTTGACAACACAAATATGTCCACCGAAATGGCTGTAATTTACGATATGTCAAGCCTTGAGTGCGAGCTTTCTGTTGACGAGCTTGATATTAAAGATGTTGAAATCGGTCAGAGTGTTATTATCACATCCGATGCGGTAGAAGGCAGGCGCTACAACGGCACAGTGTCAAATATTTCAATAAGCGGCACAACATCAAACGGCGTTACTACTTACCCTGTGACGGTTATAATCAACGATTTTGACGAGGATTTACTTCCCGGTATGAATATCGATGTAGAAATTATCACATCAAAAGCCGAAAATGTACTTGCGGTACCTGTAACAGCTGTAAACCGTGGAAATATTGTTTATGTCAAGGGTGAAAAAACCGACGATAAAGACAACGCTCCCGACGGCTACAAATCAGTTACGGTAGAAACAGGCGTTTATAACAACGACTACATAGAAATTCTTTCAGGACTTTCAGAAGGCGATACAGTATATGTTCCACAGGTTCGCTCATCGGCACAGAATAATTCTGCAGCACCGTTTGGTGGTATGCAACACCCCGGTAGCATGGGTAGCGGCATGGGCGGAGGTATGCCCTCAGGTGGCGGTATGCCCTCGGGCGGTATGCGCTAAAGAGGTGACGCTATGGAACGAAATCCTTTAGTAGAATTTAAAGACATTTACAAAATATACACCATGGGTGACACAGAAGTTCGTGCTTTAGACGGTGTTTCCTTCCGAGTTTTCGAGGGTGAATTTGTAGCCATTATCGGTCAGTCAGGTAGTGGTAAATCAACCTGTATGAACATTATAGGATGCCTTGATGTACCCACAGAGGGAACGTATCTTTTAAACGGTGAAGATGTGAGTAATTTAACTGACGACGAACAGGCAGAAATCAGAAACAAAACCTTAGGGTTTATATTTCAGCAATATAATCTTTTACCCAAGCTGAATATATTAGAAAATGTAAAGCTTCCGCTTTTATATAAAGGGCTCAAAGACAGCGAGCAAAAAGAAAGGGCAATGGAAGCACTCAACCGTGTAGGAATAGCCGACAAGTACCACCACAAACCCTCTCAGCTATCAGGCGGTCAGCAACAGCGTGCCTCAATTGCAAGGGCGCTTGCAGGCTCCCCTTCTGTTATACTTGCCGACGAGCCTACAGGCGCACTGGATTCAAAAACCTCAAAGGAAGTAATTGACTTTTTAGTGCAACTAAACGCACAGGGCAACACTATAATTTTAATCACTCACGATAACTTTATAGCCGCCCGTGCAAAGAGAGTTATAAGAATACACGACGGAAAAATTACATACGACGGCCCATCCTCAGGGGACGAAATAATCCGTTCAACCGTTCTTGCTCGTAAAGAAACGGAGGCGAGTGTATAATGAAATTTTCAAAAACCATTAAACTTGCCATTGGCAGTATTTTGTCAAATAAAATGCGCTCCTTTCTTACTATGCTGGGCATCATAATCGGCGTTGCGGCGGTAATTATTCTGGTAAGTATAATGGACGGTGTTACAGGCGAAGTATCAAATGCCTTCGAAAATTTTGGTATGAACAACATAACCGTTTCAATTACCTCCAGAGGCAGCACCCGATACATTGAGCCTGAGGATATGTACAAAATAGTGGACGAAAACCCCGAACTGTTTTCGTACTGCTCACCAAAGGTTACTGCAAACGCCAATATAAAATCGCCCGACAGTTCCGACGGCACAACCGCCTCAGTAACAGGAGTTGACGAAACCTTTGACGAAATATCGGAGCTTGTAACAGAACAGGGAAGATTTTTACAGTTCATTGACATTGAAAAATCCCTCAAGGTTTGCGTAATAGGCACATACTACGAACAGGAGTATTACGGTCGCGGCAAAGCTTTAGGTAAAACTTTAAAAATCAACGGTGAACCCTATATTATTGTTGGCGTTTTGGAAGAAAAACTGGATTCTTCCGAAGGGTCTTCTGACCAATGTATATATGTCCCATACAAAAACGCTTTAAAAATGTCGTGGAGCTCCACAATAGGTTCTTACACAGTAACAATGACAGACACCGACAAATTAGACCAGGCAAAGGAAGTTTTAGAACGAGAGCTTACAGACGTTCTTGGCAGCAGCGACTTCTACTCCATTATTGCCACTCAGGAAATCTTAAACGAAGTTAATAAGGTTATGGGCGTGCTCCGAACCTCCTTAGTCCTGATAGCAGGAATTTCTCTTTTGGTAGGCGGCATCGGTATTATGAATATTATGTTGGTATCGGTTACAGAGCGTACAAAAGAAATCGGCATCAGAAAATCCCTCGGTGCAAAAAAACGCCATATAATGCAGCAATTTGTAATTGAAGCCGGAACCGTAAGCGGTATAGGCGGAATTTTTGGGATATTGCTGGGCGGAGTTGCGGCATACCTTATGGGAACACTTCTTGGCATCACGGTTGTTCCCTCTGTAACAGCTGTGGTGGTTTCATTCAGCGTTTCCGTTGCAATAGGTATTATATTCGGATTTTTACCCGCCAAAAACGCAGCTAATCTGAATCCCATCGACGCTTTGCGTTTTGAATAGATACAAGAAAGGATGAGTTTCGTGAAAAAAATATTGGCTATCTCAATAGCGATAATGACGATTTTTTCAGCAGTAAGCGTTTCAGCAGCCCCAGTGTATACTGACAATGTTGCAGGAATGCTTGCAGAGCTTAAGATAATGCAGGGTGACCCCGACGGAAATATGAGATACGACGACCTTGTAACACGGGCCGAATGCGTAAAAATCGCAGTAGCAGCATCAGCCTACCGCGACACCGTGGCTACAGGCAGTAAAACCTCGCCGTTTTCTGATGTACCCTACACACACTGGGCATCACCCTATATTTCAGCAGGTGTAAAAAACGGCTTGTGCAAAGGGTATCTGGATGCTTCATTTCGCCCTGACAACACCGTTTTATATGAAGAAGCGGCTACAATGTTTTTGCGTATTTTAGGTTATACCGACCAAGACTTCGGTTCTTCCTGGCCTGATGGTCAGGTGGGCATTGCCAGAAACATAGGTATTCTTGATAACATTGACAAATCAATTGGCGATGAACTTTCTCGCCGTGATGTTGCTACTATGGTTTATAACACCTTAAATTCAAAGTCAAAAGGTTCACAGGCAACATACATTTCTACATTCAACAGAACTATAATTGACGATGTGGTGCTAATATCTACAATGGCTGAAGACCCCTCAATAGCAGAAGGCAAAATCTTCACCTCAGCAGGTACATACAACATTTCCGACAGTTTAGACCGTTCACACATCGGCAAGCGTGGAAGCCTTGTACTCAGGAACGGCGACACAGTTGTTGCTTTTATCCCTCAGGGAGTGAGCACAGGAACAGATGTTCGCATGGTGTACTCAACACTTGGCAACGGAATCATCACCTATAAAAACGGCTCGTTTGAGCAGGTTGATGTAAGCACAGACACAGTAATCTATAAAGATTCTTCTTTGGTGCCATCAGCATCTGCTCTTTCGACACTTGAAATGGGTGATATTTTACGCATAAACTATAAATCAAACGGCGAAATCGACTACATTATGTGCACCGGCGGCTCAACTATGGGTCCCAAAACTGTTAAGTCATCTGACTGGTACACATCCTTCGGTACAGATTCCACAGTTACCGTAATGCGTGACGGCGTAAAATCATCAGTATCCGATGTTAAAACAAACGACATCGCGTACTATATCAAAGAGCTTAATATCGCATTGGTTTACTCTAAAAAAGTTACAGGTATTTATGAATCAGCAACACCTAACAAAGATACACCTGCATCTGTTACAGTATCCGGTGTGACATACGCATTAGAGGGTGTGGACGCCTTTGCAAAGCTTTCGTCAAACGGCACATTCAACTACGGCGACACAGTTACACTTCTTTTGGGCAAATCGGGCGATGTTGCCGATGTGGCAACAAACGCACAGCTTACAGATAAAGTTTACGGTTTCCTTACAGAAGCAGGAGCAAAGCAGACAACAGTATCCGGCACTATAGTTACAAAGCCCTATGTAAAGGTAATACTTCCCTCGGGCGAGGCTTGCGAATATATCACAAACAAAGACTACAGTTCGATTTTAAACAAAGCCGTGTCTGTAACATTAAAAGACGGCGTTGCAACTGTTTCAGCAGTTTCTGTCAACAGCGATGTTTCAGGCAAATTTGTATGGAACAGCTCACACGGCAAGATTGGAGCTGATACTGTTTCGCAGGATGTGAAAATTATTGAGGTAAGCACAACAGCTTCTTATGAAACAGCAACTGTAGCAACGGTATTCCCACAGAGATTAAACGGCATAACACTTTCACAAAGCGAAATTCTTTATGCTCACAAAAATTCTCAGGGACAGGTTGACGCCTTAATTCTTGATGATACCACAGGTGATATATACTCCTATGGTATATTAACCAAAAATAAAGAACTAACAGAAGGCTCTACTTTACCCAGATCATATGAGTACATTATAGGTGGTGTAACATATTCATTTACATCAACTACCACGGCATATAATGCTTCTGCTGGTCAGGCTATTCAAATATCTTTAGACGCAAAAGGAATTTCATCATTAAAAGGTTTGAATAAAGCCGCAGCTGGCAAAATCACAAATGTAACAGGCTCCGAAATCACAATAGGCTCAAAAACATATACAATGTCCGATAAAGTACAGATTTATGTAAAAAAATCATACGAATATACTATGATAACCAAGGATGAAATGATTGATTTAATGGACGAATACTCAGCTACTGTTTATCAGGATAAGGATTATTCTTCAGGCGGCAGAGTGAGAGTTATTGTTCTTTCATAATTTTATTACATATTTTTCAAAACACCTCAAATACTATGTTTGAGGTGTTTTTATGTATAAACGAAACGGAGCACAAACTGTATTTTTTGACGAAAGTCCCTACATCCGTGCATTTGGCTCTACTGCAGGCAGTAAGGAAGCAGAAGGTCCTTACGGCAGATTTTTTGACGCCACAACGGACGATGTTTATTGGGGAGAGTCAAGCTGGGAAAAAGCAGAAAATAAATTCGTAAAAGAAGCAATAAAAACAGCACTAAAAAAAGCTCGTCTTGCGCCTGAAGATATTGACTATATCTTTGCAGGGGACCTCTTAAACCAGTGCACAGGAACAAGCTACGGATTAAGAGATTTTTATATTCCCTATGTGGGGCTTTTTGGTGCTTGCTCAACCATGGGGCTTTCTATGAAAATGGCGGCTATGATGATTGACGGCGGATTTGCAGAAAAATGCTGTGCGGTCACTTCCAGCCACTTTTGTTCGGCAGAACGCCAGTTCAGATTTCCATTGGAATACGGCGGTCAGCGTCCCCCCAGTGCCCAGTGGACCGTAACAGGCTCTGCGTGTGTGATTCTTGATAAACACGAAGGAAATGTAAGGGTCGAAGCCGCAACAACAGGTAAAATTATAGACAAAAACATTAAAGATGCAAACAATATGGGCGCAGCAATGGCACCTGCAGCTGTGGATACGCTTCTTGCTCATTTTCGCGACACAGGGCGAAAACCCTCCTACTACGACGCTATCTTTACAGGTGATTTAGGCAGAGTTGGAAAATCAATTGTGGTGGATTTGATGGCACGAGAGGGTTACGATATGGAAATCGGCTACTTTGACTGCGGTGACCTGATTTTCTCCGAAAGTCAGGATGTCCACGCAGGCGGCAGCGGTTGCGCTTGCTCGGGGCTTATGCTGTGTGCTCATGTTTTGCCAAAAATGCAGGAAAAAGAGCTAAAGCGTGTGCTGTTTATGCCAACAGGCGCTCTTATGAGCCCCACGGCAGTACAGCAAGGCGAATCAATCCCTGGGGTTGCACACGCGCTGAGCTTGTATGTGGAATAGATGTATTTACAAAAGATAATATTTATGTTATAATAGTAGATGAGCATATTGCTCATCTACTATTATTTTGGAGGTATGTGAAATGCCTATTAAAAGCAAAACTGAATTAGTCGAATTTATAAATCAAGACACCAAAGCATCAAACAGAAGCAGCGCAAAAGCAAGTTTTTGGGGCGATGAAATATGGAAATTCCAAATCAATCTACGCAAACTTGAATTCTATTCTTATAAATGCACACGAAATAAATTTTATATTTTACATAAATTGTACTATAAGTTCAAGCACCACCATTTAAGCATTAAGCTTGGCTTTTCTATACCAATTAATGTTTTTGACAAAGGTCTTTCCATTCCACATTATGGTCATATAGTAGTCAATTCAAAAGCAAGAGCAGGAAAAAACTGTCGAATTCACGAAGGAGTAAACATCGGAGCCACAAATGGTTCTGACAAAGCTCCTATTATGGGTAACAATGTATTTATCGCCAGCGGAGCAAAGATAATTGGTGATATTACAATAGCTGATGATGTATGCATCGGCGCAAACGCAGTAGTTGTAAAATCAATTACCGAACCCGGCACTACATGGGGTGGCGTTCCTGCAAAAAAAATCAGTGACAACAATTCACATTCAAATTTATCAAAAGCATTATTTTAACATTAAAAAGAACGGCTATAGCCGTTCTTTCTTTATATAAACTTACTTTTACTTTCAATAACCTTGCCAATTACCCTTATGCGCTCAACATCAGCGCCTATAAATTTTCTTGGGGGATAGTTGTGATTTTGCGAAATCAGCGTTATGGAATTTTTATCATATTCCACTATCTTTACTACACCCTCCTCATCATCAATAGTTACAACACCGTAAGAGCCGCTGTCGATGCTCGTTTGCTTGCGCACTAAAACCAAATCGCCCTCATAAAGCCTCGGCTCCATACTGTCACCCTTGACTCTTAAATAGAAAAAATCATTCTTTTCATATCCACGCAAAACATTTGCATCCACGGTTTCCGAGCCCATATCACACTCAAAAGCAAGACCGCCGTAACCTGCGCGCACCAACCCAACAACTGGAACTGCCACCAGCTTATCAATAGGAATAATGTCCATCGAGGCTGGTTTTTCGTTAAGTTCGTCCATAAGCTCACTTACCGAAATATTTAAAACCTTTGCCACCGCCTGCAAAGTTTTGGTGGTGGGCATTATTGGAAGCTTTGTTTTTGGATTTTCGTTTTTTTCAAGCATAGAGATGTAGCCCTTGCTAAGTCCGCTCTTTTGCGAAAACTCATCCATGGTCACAGAATTTTTTTCACGAAATTTTTTTATAATTTCACCTATCGTCATATTAAATTCCTCATTTTGTTTAGTATATTATACAGTATATAGCATTGAAACATTTTTGTCAACGCTTTTTAATAAATTAAATAATTATATTTAATATACTTGACAAAATATATTTAATATGTTAAACTATACTCACGGACCGGTCAATAATAAAAACGAAAGGATGAAGGATATGAATTTATCAACAGTAAAAACAGATTGTTTTGGTTTCCGTCGCGGTGAATGCACCGTTTTGTACGAATTGGTATGTGCAAACAGAAACTGCAGTTTTTACAAAACCTGCGAGCAGTTCCGACGCGACCATTTAAAATACTCCTACAAAGGTCGTGAACATTATTGACAAAACAAAAACTTGAAGAATACAGATTAAACTTAAAGGAACTCAAAAGATTTATTGAAGAATACAGAATGATGCGCGATTTAGGTGTGGCAATCGACACATTAGCCCCGAAGTATTCCCAAAAGACAAAAGAGGAACTGGAAACAGAAAAAATAAACCTCTGCAAGAAAGTAAGTAAATATCTAAAAGAAAAGAGAGAGATTGAAAAAGAAATTGAAAATGTAGATGACGCGTCGGAAGCACTGCTCCTGCGCTACCGATATATAGACGGCTACGGCTGGGAAGAAATATCCGAGCTTATGAACTACTCCCCCAGAAATATACACTATATGCACAAAAAAGCACTGCTCTCCGTAGCAAACTAAAAGAGGCGCTCCCAACAGGAGCGCCTCTTATCTACTCGTTTCCTAAATCACGATGATTAACTGATACAAAATAGTTTTTCTGAGAAAGTGTATTTTTAATATACTCCGCCACAGCTACCGAGCGATGCTTACCACCTGTACAGCCAATACCTATAACCAAAGAGTTCTTTCCCTCCTCGGAATATAAAGGCAACAAGTGAAGCAACATATCATCAAGCTTTTGCAAAAACTTCTGACTCGACTCACAAGAAAGTGCGTAGTTTGCCACTGCTTCTTCTTTGCCTGTTTTTGCCCGCAAATCTTCGTCGTAAAAGGGATTGGGCATAAATCGCACATCGAACACAAGATCGCAATCTAAAGGGATTCCCCTTTTAAATCCAAAGGAAACCACATTTACGGATATTGACTCGTACTCCCGCTCGTGAGACTCAAAGTAGGAAACAATTTTTTCACGAAATTCACGGGTTATCATATCGGAAGTGTCAATTACAAGATCGGCACTTTTTTTGATTTCCGAAAAAAGTTCCCGCTCAAAGCATATACCTGCATCGATTCTTCCTCCGTCTCCCTGAGGATGCTTGCGGCGAGTTTCTTTGTATCTTTTTATCAGAGTTTCATCGTTAGCATCTAAAAACAAAACAGTACACTCATTGCCGCCGCGCTTGAGCTTTTCAATTTCGGTATGCAAATGAGTAACAAGCTCACCGCTTCTGGCATCGGCAACAAGGGCAATTTTATTTGTGTAAAAGTTTGAGTTTTCGCACAATGAAATAAAACTGGATATCAGCATAGGTGGAATGTTATCTATACAGTAATAGCCAATGTCCTCCAATATATGTATGGCGGAGGTTTTTCCAGCACCCGACATACCTGTTATAATTACTGTTTTCATATCATTCCTCCTAAAGTTGTTATTTATGAAAGGCGTGCCTCGATGAGTTTAACCAAATAGCTTGCCTTTTGGTTAATAAGGTCGTATTCAGGGCCTTCTATCATTACACGCACACAGGGTTCTGTGCCTGAAGGACGAATCAAAACTCTTCCGTTGCCCGAGAATTCTTCCTCAACCTCACGAATAGCTTCCATAATTACTTCGTCTTCTGTGTAAGAATTTTTCTTCGCATTTGAAACCTTGGCATTTATGATTACCTGCGGCAAGGGTGTAAATACTGAAGATAAATCAGAAAGCTTCTCTCCTGTTTTCTTTAAAATCGAAAGAAGCAGGAGTGCTGAACACAAACCGTCACCTGTTGTGTTATAGTCAAGGAAAATAATATGTCCTGACTGCTCGCCGCCTAAGGTGTAGCCGTATTTTAACATTTCTTCTAAAACATATCTGTCGCCAACCTTGGTCTGAGCAATTTTGATGCCTCGTTCTTTTGCCGCATTAACGAGACCTAAATTGGTCATAACTGTTGTTACCAATGTGTCTTTTGCAAGCTGACCGTTATCCTTTAAATAGCTTGCACAAATCAACATGATTTTGTCGCCATCGATTAGGTTACCCTTTTCATCAACAACTAAAAGTCTATCTGCATCACCGTCAAAGGTAAGACCTAAGTTAACATCAATATTCTTAACATATTCACAGAATTTGTCTGTATGGGTTGAACCGCAATTTGCGTTGATATTGATGCCGTTGGGGTGATTGTGAACTACAAAAACTTCAGCTCCCAGCTCTACCAATGTTTCAACAGAGCTTTTATAGCTTGCACCGTTTGCGCAGTCAACAGCTATTTTTAAGCCTTCTAAGGTTTCAGAGCCCAGCATTGATTTTGCAAATTCTTTATAGTCATAAAGGGCTGTATCGCACCTTGATATTGTTCCCACTGCGTCTCCTGTGGGCATTTCGATTTCCACATTATCTAAAATAATATGCTCGATTTCTTCCTCAATTTCGTCGTTTAATTTGTATCCGTTGCCATTGAAAATCTTGATGCCGTTAAATTCAGCCGAATTGTGAGATGCAGAAATTACAATACCTGCATCCGCCTCATATTTTCTTGCAAGATACGCAACAGCAGGTGTAGGAATAACACCCAGTGTTATAACACTTGCGCCCATACTGCAAAGTCCGGAAGCTAGTGCAGCTTCTAACATATCGCCTGAAATTCTTGTATCTTTTCCGATTAAAATTTTGGGTTTGTGCTTGGTTTCCTTTGTTAATACATGCGCTGCAGCTTTGCCTATGTTGAATGCAAGCTCGCATGTAAGCTCGGTGTTTGCTACGCCGCGAACACCGTCTGTTCCAAATAGTCTTCCCATTAAGAAGCCTCCTCAAAATTATTTGACGTATTTTACGCCGCCATCAGTTTGGTCTAAATTATTATATCACAAGTTCTCACAAATGTTAAGTTTTTTTTTATTTTGAGCATACTATATTTATAATTTTTTACGAAAGGCGCTGAAAATATGAAAATCTCAATAGAAAAAGGCTTGAAAAATTTGGAGGAATACTTAACATCCCGTGGTTTTGAATTAGTATCAGAGGACAGCGTTGCAGACGCATACATCTATGCAGACACTCCCCTGTCACAAATCCCTGCAAAGAATTTTTCGCCTATTTCCTCCTTGGCTTCAGACCCTATCCTTTTGGTAAATTCAAAAGGGAAAACCAACGAAGAAATCGAAATGATTTTAACCCAGAAAAGTTACAACAAAATATTCTAAAAAATACCGTCAAAGGCTTGAAATCCCCAGTTTTTTGATGTATAATATTAAGTTAGAATATGTTAACCTGGAGGGATAATCAATGACAAGGAGCGTTTATCTTGACAACAGCGCAACAACACCCCTTAAAAAAGAAGTTTTAGATGAGATGATGCCATATTTAACACAACACTACGGCAATCCGTCTTCAATATATAAAATTGGTCGCGAGGCAAAGGCTGCAATAGAAGCAGCGCGCGAAAAAGTAGCTACGGCGCTTCACGCTGACCCCAAGGAAATTTTCTTTACAGGCTGTGGCACCGAAGCTGACAACTGGGCAATTAAAGGAATTGCTCAAGCAAAAGAAAAAAAGGGTAAGCACATAATCACATCCAAAATCGAGCACCACGCAGTGCTCCACACCTTGGAAAGTTTAGAAAAGCAAGGCTATGAGGTCACTTACCTTAATGTTGACGAATACGGAAAAATTTCACTTGATGATTTGCGTTCCGCTATCCGCCCCGATACAATCTTAATAACAATTATGACAGCCAACAACGAAGTTGGTACAATACAGCCCATCGCCGAAATTGGTGCCATTGCCAAAGAGCAGGGTGTGCTTTTCCACACAGACGCCGTTCAGGCTATTGGCTCAATGGAAATTGATGTAAAAGCTATGAATATTGATTTGCTTTCACTTTCTGCTCATAAATTTGGCGGACCAAAGGGCGTAGGCGCACTCTACGCACGAAGAAATGTGCTACCTGCCGTATTTATGCACGGTGGAGCTCAGGAGCGAGCGCGTCGTGCCGGTACAGAAAATGTTGCCTCAATTGTTGGTCTTGGTAAGGCTATTGAACTTGCAACATCTAATTTGGAAAGTAAAACTGCAAAAATCCGCGCAATGCGTGATAGACTTATAAAAGAAATCCCCGAAAAAATTCCTTACATTAAGTTAAACGGACACCCCACAGACCGCTTACCCGGTAATGTGAACTTTTCATTTAACTTTATCGAGGGCGAGGCGCTACTTTTAATGCTTGACTTAAACGGCATTGCCGCATCTTCTGGTTCTGCCTGCACAAGCGGTTCCCTAGACCCCTCTCATGTGCTGTTGGCTTTGGGACTTCCTCACGAAATTGCCCACGGCTCACTTCGCTTATCAATTGGCGAAGCAAACACCACGGAGGACATTGATTATGTGTTAGAGGTGTTGCCCGGAATTGTACAAAGACTTAGAGATATGTCCCCTCTTTACGAAAAAGTATCAAAGGAGATGAAATAAATGTATTCAGAAAAAGTTATGGACCACTTCGCAAACCCCAGAAATGTTGGCGAGCTTGACGATGCCAACGCAGTGGGCGAAGTAGGCAACGCCAAGTGCGGCGATATAATGAAAATATATATGAAAATTGAAGATAACATCATAAAAGAAGTTAAATTCAAAACATTTGGTTGCGGCGCGGCTGTAGCTACAAGCTCAATGGCAACAGAAATGGTAAAAGGAAAAACCATTGACGATGCCCTAAAGCTTACAAACAAAGCAGTTATGGAAGCGTTAGACGGTCTTCCTCCGGCTAAAGTTCACTGCTCAGTATTGGCAGAAGAAGCAATAAATGCTGCCATCTACGACTACTACAAGCGTCAGGGTATAGAGCCTCCTGTAGAAATCAAGTGCTCAGGGTGCTGCGCTGATTGCCACAAACACGACTAATATGAATAAGGTATTGATTGGAATGAGCGGCGGCGTAGATTCATCTGTTGCCGCAGCTCTTTTATTTAAAAAAGGATACGATGTCGAGGGTGTAACACTTCGCCTTACCGATGGCGATACAGGTTTTATCGACGACGCAAAAAAGGTATGCGAAAAAATCGGCATACCCTTTGAGGTTTTGGATTTTCGTGACACCTTTAAAAAACTGGTAGAAGATACTTTTGTTGCCGAATTCAAAGCAGGCAGAACTCCAAACCCTTGTGTTATATGCAATAAAACAATAAAATTCGGTGTACTCTTTGACTACGCCATGGAACAAGGCGCTGACTTTGTTGCCACAGGTCACTACGCGCGCATTGAATGTGATAACGGTGTGTACTCACTTTATAAGGCAGAAAGTCGCGAGAAAGACCAGACATACTTTTTGTATGCCTTATCACAGGAAAAGCTTTCAAAAATTTTAATGCCTTTAGGCGGCTTTAATAAAGATTATGTAAGAGAGCTTGCAAAAGAATTTGATTTGCCCGTATGGGAGAAAAAAGACAGTCAAGATATATGCTTTATCCCAGACGGGGATAAAAACTCATATCTTAAGCGTTTTTTAGATGACGACCCCGGTGATTTTTTAGACACTGATGGCACAAAAATCGGGCGCCACACAGGCATTTTTAATTACACCTACGGTCAGCGAAAGGGGCTGGGTGCTTACGGCGAACCACGATTTGTGCTTTCTATAAACCCTGCTGACAACAGTATCGTCCTCGGCAAAAAAGGTCAGGAGTTTTCCCAATGCTTTTACATTGATGATGTGAACGAAATGGCCGATTTTGGTGACACACTTTCCTGCAACTGCAAAATAAGGTATTCGTCACACGACCTACCCTGTACTGTAACAAAAGAAAACCATATGTACAAGGTAACTTTAGACTCCCCTGCACGCTCTGTCACTCCGGGACAAGCTTGCGTGTTCTATTTGGGCGACCGTTTGCTTGGAGGCGGCACTATAGTGACGCGCTGATGTCTTTTGCCGTTTCTATCTTGCTTGCAAACTCATCGCAATTGGTTATAATTATGTGGTCATAGGAATTTGTCAGATTCCAGAGAATTGAATATTCCCCCGCATCAAGACCACTACATACAAAAACAAGAGCACATTTATTTTTTATACTTTTGGATATTGCGCACCTTATATCACATTCGTGAGTTTGGCTTGCGTGGGTCAGTTCCGATACCAAAAAAGCTTTCAAAGGATACCTGCAGTATCTATGTAACAAAAACTCAGATAAGTTATAAAATATGCTAACAAATGCGTAGCATATCAAAAATAAAAATACACAATCTAAAAAAATATTTCCTGTCATAAGGATACCTCCACACAAATTTACTACATTTTATGTCAGGACATATTTTTTGTGACAACGGAGGCAAGAACTATGAATAAAAAAAGAATTTCAGTCAAAGATATTACCATAGCGGCACTGCTTACGGCACTTGCTTTGTCAATCCCTATGGTTATGCCTTTTAAGATTAAGCTGGAACCTATATTCTCAGCTACATTCGCATCGCATGTACCTGGGATATTGTCAATGTTTGTAGGACCCTTTGCGGTAATTGGTACAGCCGTAGGCAGCGCGCTCGGTTTCTTTACAACATTAGGCCCTTGGGTGGCTTTGCGTGCGTTTTCACATCTTTTCTTTGGCCTTGTAGGTTACAAAATGATAGAAAAAAAGTGGAATATTTTCGCGGTAATCTTACTTACAGGATTACTTCACGCAGCAGCGGAAATGGTGGTAGGTGTTATCTCCATCTTAGTTTCAGGCATTCCTGCGGGCGGCGTTTTCAAAACATTAGTCGTTACAATCGGTTGCGGTACACTTATCCACCATTGTATTGATTTTGCAATTTCTTTAGTAATTTTTTATGCATTAAAATCCGCAAGACTTTTATCTACATCTGTGAATTTTAAAAGTTTTAAGGGTTAATAAAGCGTCTTTAGCCCTTAAATAATCGGAGGTATCTATGAGGGCTGAAAAACAAAAAGTAGTACTAATCGGCACAGGTTTTGTGGGTATGAGCTTTGCATATGCTGCGCTCAATCAAAATGTGTGCAATGAACTTGTTTTAATTGACATAAATAAACAAAAAGCACAAGGGGAAGCTATGGACTTAAACCACGGACTTCCCTTTTCTAATTCCAATATGAAAATTTACGCAGCCGACTATGATGCGTGCGGTGATGCAGACATTGTAGTAATAGCAGCCGGCGTTGCACAAAAGCCCGGTGAAACAAGACCCCAGTTACTCGCACGAAATACGGCTGTATTTAAATCCATTGTTGACCCTGTTGTGGCGTCTGGATTTTCGGGGATTTTTCTTATTGCCACAAACCCCGTTGATGTTATGACCCATATTGTAAAAACTCTGTCAGGATTTCCCGAAAATCGCGTTATAGGCTCGGGAACTACCTTAGACACTGCAAGACTTCGCTTTTCCTTAGGAGAATATTTCGGCATTGACCCGCGAAATGTTCACGCCTATGTCATTGGCGAACACGGTGACACGGAATTTGTACCCTGGTCTCAGGCAATGATTGGTACAAAGCCCGTTGAAAATGTTGTTTCAGAATTTGGCGACAGATTTAAACGTGAGGAAATGGACGCAATTTCTGATAAGGTTAAAAACGCCGCATATGAAATAATTGAGGCAAAGCAATCCACATACTACGGAATCGGTATGTCATTGGTGCGAATAGTAAAGGCAATATTAAAGGACGAAAACAGCATTTTAACTCTTTCTGCATACTTAAACGGTCAGTACGGTCAGCACAATGTGTATGCCGGTGTACCTGTAGTTGTAGGAAGAGAAGGAATTGTGGGGCATCTTGAACTGCACTTAACTCCCGAGGAGTCAAATAAATTTGCAGCTTCCTGCGAAGCACTGCGACAGTTTTATAAAGAGGCTAACTTATAACAAAGAACGCCGTGGCTTCGCCACGGCGTTCTTTATAATATGTATTTTAGAATAATTCACTTAATGATGTATCGTTGTAGATACGTCTGATTGCTTCTGCAAAGAGTGATGCAACAGAAATTGTCTTAATTTTGGGGATTCTTCTTTCTTCGGGGATAACTATTGTATCCAAAGTTACCAGTTCCTCAATGGGACAGTTCTGAAGTCTTTCCATAGCAGGACCGGAAAGGACTCCGTGTGTACAGCAAGCGTAAACTGCCTTTGCGCCACGGTCAGCTAAAGCCTGAGCACCGTTTGTGATTGTACCTGCTGTGTCAATCATATCGTCAAGTAAGATACAGGTTTTACCTTGAATATCACCGATGACGTTCATAACCTCTGACACATTGGGCTTGGGACGACGCTTGTCAATAATCGCAATCGGAACATCCAGCTTTGCTGCAAAATCTCTAGCTCTCGTTACGCTGCCAAGGTCAGGAGAAACAACTACAACATCGTCTCTTACGGGGAATTTTTCGATATAGTATTCAGCTAATAATCTGCCGCCTTTTAAGTGGTCAACAGGAATGTTAAAAAAGCCCTGAATCTGTGCGGCATGTAAATCCATAGTTAAGATTCTGTCAGCACCTGCTGTTGTCAGAAGGTCTGCCACCAACTTTGCTGAAATCGGGTCTCTTGCTTTTGATTTTCTGTCCTGTCTTGCGTAGCCAAAATAAGGCATAACAGCTGTAATTCTTGAAGCTGAAGCACGCTTTAGGGCATCAATCATGATTAAGAGCTCCATTAAGTTGTTGTTTACAGGGTTTGATGTCGACTGAATAACGAATACATCTGAACCTCTAACCATTTCGTTGATATTAATAGCGATTTCACCGTCTGAAAACATACCAACATTTGAGTTACCTAACTCCATACCGAGGTTAGCCGCTATTTTAGCCGCTAACTGAGGATTTGAGTTACACGAAAAAATCTTTACATCTTTACCGTGGTTTACCATTTGTAAAAACTCCCCTTTTTGTCTTTTTGTATTTAAATTAAAATTACTTTTCTATTTTTTTTGGTCTTTCCCAACCGCTCTTATTTACCTGACGAGCACGGGCAATAGCTAAATTTTCCGCCGGAACATCGTCTGTAATTGTTGAACCTGCAGCGGTAAATGCATTTTCGCCAACACGCACAGGAGCAACTAAATTTGTGTTACAGCCAATAAACGCACCGTCTTCTATTACTGTTCTGTGCTTATTTTTACCATCGTAGTTAACTACAACAGTACCGCAGCCAAAGTTAATTTTCTTGCCCACATCGGCGTCACCTACATATGTCAAGTGAGAAAGCTTTGTACCGTCGCCGATATTTGCGTTCTTTATTTCTACAAAATCGCCAAGCTTTACATTTTCGCCGACTACGCATTTAGGTCTTACATAACAGAAAGGACCTACAGTTGTGCCTGCACCAATTTTACTTTCAGTTAAGACTGAGTGCTTGATATTTACATCGTCTGCAATTTCGCAGTCAACGATGTCCGAGCAAAATCCCACCACGCAGTTTTTACCGATAACGGTATTTCCGCGGATTCTTACATTAGGTTCTACTACTGTACCCTCGCCAATTGTTACTGTTTCATCAATGTAGGCGTTGTTTTCATCCTGAAAAATAACACCTTTTGCCTTTAAATTTTCAATGATTTCTTTTCTATTCATTGTTAAACACCTCCGTAAATACTTGTGTTTTAAACACTCGTGTTCTAATTATTCACCGATTTATCAATTCTTATGTCAGAGCCAATAAAATTCAACACCTGATAGTGTCCGTAAAGTCGTGAAACCACCCGTTCGCCATATTTGTTTTTAAGCTCGCCTATTGAAAGATTGGTATTTATCACGGTTTTCTTGCCCGCGATCAGTCTTGAATTTATAATGTCAAAAAGTGCAGCCGTTGTGTACTGGGTTGCAAATTCACTTCCTAAATCATCAAGTATCAGCAAATCGCAGGAATAGAGCTTATCTACCTTAAACCTAAGTTTTTCTTCATTGTCACTTCTTTTGAATTTAAGCTCTTCTAACATGGAAAAAGTTTTGTACGCTGTTTCATAAATCACAGAGTGATTTGTAGCTATAAGCTCTTTTGCAATGCAAGTGGAAAGAAATGTTTTGCCAAGTCCCGGATCGCCCCAGAAAAGTAAATTCTGACTTTTTGTGTCAAAATTTTTCACGAACTCACGACATACATCTAAAATGTTGTGCATATATTCCTTGGGTGACATACCAAAGTCAGCATCCACCTCATCACTGTAAAGAGACAAATCAAATGTATCAAATGACTGATGTGTTAAAAGTGCCGACAGATTTGATTGCTGGTACGCTTTTTCGATAAGCTTTTTCTTATAACACACACAGGGTTTGGCATCGTGCGAGCCTGTATCACGACAAATACTGCAAACATAACGCTCCGAAAGCTCATCCTCAGGAAAACCATTTGCAATTAGAAGTGCTTTTTTAGTTTCCAAAAGCTTTTTCTGTTCTGCACGCAGTTCATCAATTTTGGACTTTACATCATCGCCTGATAGGGCAATTTTATAAAGCTTTAGTCCCAATGACTTTATCTCAAAATCAATTTCCTCCAGACGGGGGATTTGGGCAAAAATCACTCTTTTGCGGTTTTCCAAATCCATGGCATTATTCTGCCTTGTTTCTTCGTATTCCATTTCGATTTCTCTTATTAAATCTGCATCATACGCCATCTTTTACACCGCCCTTTGCTACTTTTAAGAAGGCTCTTCTTTCAAGCTCTGAATAGTCGTATTTCGACTTTTTGGCAGGTTCTTTTTTTGCAGTGGGTTGTTGTTTTTCCTGAGCCCTGCCCTCTAAAACTTTATTCATATAGTTAAAGGAAACCTTGCCTGTATTGTTTACGGTAATTTCATAAGCTTCTTTAATGGCATCAGGTGTTGCCTTTAGCTCAGTTTGCCACTTTAGGACAAATTCCTTTTCCTTTGTGGTGAGTTTTCGCTCGTTTGCCCCTACAATGCGTTTTACAACCCCTGCATAGGACAAAAATTCCTCACGCTTTTTGATATGTTTTTTTGCTTTTGCGACTGTGTCAACGCCTGCTTCTGCCCACTTTTGAGCTTCTTTTTCAAGCTTGTGCATAGTTGTTTTACCCTTGCCTGCAAAATACTCAATCATAACAACTATAACTTCTGCAGGGAGTCTGTAATAGTCGTGCATAGAGTATAAAACTTCAATTTCTGCAGAGCTGAAGGTCCTGCCCAACAAGCCGCTTACTATTTTATACATTTGAGAAAGCTTGCCGTCTTCGGCAATTTTTTTGCTGATTTCACTACTGCGATAGTGAGGTTTAAAATCTGAAAGTTTAACCTTAGACTTTATGTCAAAGCACAGCTCAATATCAAACTCAGCATCCTCAACACTTAAAAAGTTATGTATCTTTACTAACCCCTGTGACGAACAGTACAAAAACGCATTTACAACATCAATAATATTTATGTGAAGAGCGTCTGCAATAAAACCGTTTGTAATGTCCGTTTTTCCCTTATAATAAAGGGACAGAGTAAACATATACACGCTTAGGTAAACCGAGGTTCCCGACTGTATTAACTTATCACAAGCCGCCTCAGGAACACGGATAAAATCGCTATCTGGTCCTGCGGAAATGGAATTTATAATCATTTTATCTCACCTTACACAATAATACTATTTTATTGTACCACATTGCAATCATTTTGTAAACCAAAAATTCGTCAATTTTCTCGTAAAATTGTGCACGAAAAAAGCACCACATCAGCGTAAAAGCAGTAACGTGGCACTTTTAATAAGTTCATAATTAAATTATTTACGAAGACCGAGTTTTTCGATGATCGCACGGTATCTTTCGATGTCAACCTTCATGAGGTACTTCAAAAGACCACGGCGCTGACCAACCATCTTTAAAAGACCGCGTCTTGAGTGGTGGTCCTGCTTGAACATCTTTAAGTGTTCGTTTAAGTGGTTGATTCTTTCTGTAAGTACAGCGATCTGTACTTCAGGTGAACCTGTGTCGCCTTCGTGGATTGCGTATTTTGCAATAATTTCCTGCTTAACTTCTTTACGCATTGTAAATTCCTCCTCTTTATAATATTTGCCGTATGCCGAGAGCAAGGTCAAAATCGAGGTGACTCCAAACCCCCAGTATCGGTAACAGAAAGTATTTTAACACATAATTTTTGATTTGTAAAGTATTTTTTTAAAGTTTTTTAATACTTTACTTTAATTCCCTTTACGATGTTATCCTTTTTTACAATATCCATCTTTTCCATTAAAGAATCAAGGTATGCTTCGTAGTTTTTGCTCATTAATGAGTTCTTTGCATTTTCCTGAACTGTTGCATAATCTGCATGTGTTTCATCAATAGTTAATCTCTTGATGATGTGCCAACCGTAATCTGACTCTACCAGTTCGGGGTTAACTTCGCCTGCATTAACCGCAAATGAACCTTTTGTGAAGGGAGCAACCATCTGACTCTGACCGTCTAATGTGTGACCTGTTTCTGTGATGAGATAACCGTCGGGTGTTGATTCCATACCGGGATCTTCGCCGTATGTTGAAATCAATGTTGCAAAATTTTCGCCGGCTAAAGCCTTAGCTAAAACTTCTTCTGCTTTTTTCTTTGCTTCTTCAGCATAACCTTCTGTTTCAGGAGCTGAGCCGTCGGCATTCGCTGCAGGTGTATTGCTTACTAAAACATGCTGAACAAGTGCATAAGCTGTGTTGATTTCTTTAGCTACTTCATCATCAGCAGGAACAAACAATTCGGGGTCGTCTGTTGTGAGCTTTGTGTAGTACTTGTCTGCAAGATAAGTTTTTTCCATTACATCAGCGTATGTTTCTGCACTTACTTTGTACATTTTAAGCATTTCGTCCATGCCCTCTGTGTTGCGGGCTGCTGATCTTTCCTCATCTGTTAAAGAAATACCGGCTTCTTTAGCTTTTACAACAGCTACTTCAATTCTTATAACCTGCTGCATAGCTTTGTCCTTGATGTACTCGGCTGCATTTTTATCTTCAACAGTACCGTTCTTTAAAAAATCTTTTGCGGCATCTTCATCGGCAATACCCTGTTCTGATAAAACCTGCTGTTTTGCCATTTCTACATAAAACTTGTACTCTGCCTCTGTAATTTCGCTGCCGTTTACTGTAGCAATTGTACGGCTAACCTTAAGTCCGTTTATACTTGCAAGACCTACTGCTATAGCACAAATTAAAGCAATGGCAACAATCCATTTAATTGCTGATTTTAATCCTTTCAACAAAAAACACTCCTTTGTAAATTGTAATCGTATATATTATACACTAAATTTTTTCAGTATGCAATAGTTTATTGTACTCTTGCAACAATTTTTTAACAGATTCGAGCAAATCCTCGCCACCTGTGGGTTTGGGTTTTAGTACCATGTGGGGCTTTATTCCTGCCGATACAAAAAACCTCTGTTCAAAAAGTCCCACAAGTCCCGACACAGCACGAATGTCCATTTCACCGCGGAAATAACACACCGTGTTGCCTTCCTTTATGGTAATCTCTGAAATATTTGCATCCTTTGCAAGGTACTTGATTTCGGCAATTTTTATAAGGTTTTCAACCGCCCGGGGCATATCGCCAAAGCGGTCGCAAATTTCACCCTCAACCTCTAATTTGTCCTCGTCATTCTCTATGGAAGCTATCTTTTTATAGATGTCAAGTCGGGTTGAGTGGTTTTTAATAAACACAGGCGGAATGTAGGCTTCAACATTGATGTCTATATTGGGTTGCCAGCTCTCCTTGGGAGTTTCGCCTGTGATCTCACTTACACTCTGTGCCAAAAGTTCACAGTACATATCATATCCAACGGTATCGATATGTCCGTGCTGTTCAGCACCTAAGATGTTACCTGCACCCCTGATTTCCAAATCGCGCATAGCAATTTTAAAGCCCGAGCCGAATTCTGTAAATTCTTTAATTGCACGAAGTCTTTTTGCCGCGACTTCATTAAGCATCCTGTCTGGTCGGTAGGTAAAATAAGCAAATGCTCTGCGGTTACTTCTGCCTACTCTGCCCTTTAACTGGTAAAGCTGAGACAGTCCCATACGGTTGGCGTCTTCAATGATTATGGTGTTTACATTAGGAATATCAAGTCCTGTTTCGATTATTGTAGTACACACCAAAACATCAATTGTGCCCTCTGACATATCCATCATAATACGCTCCAAGGTGTCCTCGTCCATAGCGCCGTGAGCAAAGGCGATATTTGCATCAGGAAACACATCTCGGAGTTTTCTTGCAGTGGATTCAATGCTTGCAATTCTGTTGTGAATATAGTAAACCTGTCCCCCACGAGAAAGCTCTCGTCGGATTGCATCGTGAAGTACCGCATCGTTTTTTTCCATAACTATTGTTCTTACGGGGAAACGGTTTTCGGGTGGCTCGGTTAAAACACTCATATCACGAATATTTATCATAGACATATGAAGGGTTCTGGGGATAGGTGTTGCAGAAAGAGTTAAAACATCTACATTGTTTTTTAGCTCTTTTATGCGCTCTTTGTGTTTTACTCCAAAGCGCTGCTCCTCGTCAACAACCAAAAGCCCCAAGTCCTTGAATTCTATATCCTGACCAAGCAGCCTGTGAGTGCCAATGATAACATCAATTTCACCCGATTTTAATTGCTTGATTATTTGCGACTGCTCTTTTTTTGTTTTAAATCTTGAAATTTCCGCTATCCTTATGGGGTATTTTTTCATTCTTTCGGAGAATGTATTAAAATGCTGCATAACCAAAACAGTAGTGGGTGCTAACACCGCAACCTGCTTTGAGTCCATTACAGCCTTAAATGCAGCACGCAAGGCTACTTCAGTTTTTCCATAGCCTACATCACCGCACAGGAGTCTGTCCATAGGGCGGGTGCTTTCCATATCTTTTTTGATTTCGGCTATGCTTATTAACTGGTCATCTGTTTCAACATAAGGGAAGGCTTCCTCAAAGGATTTTTGCCACTCTGTATCGGGAGAGTACGCAAACCCTTGCGCCTGCTGACGGGCAGCATAAAGCGCCACAAGTTCACGGGCAAGCTCCTCAGTTGATGCTTTTACCTTTTTCTTTTGTCTTGCAAAGTCGGCGCCGCCCATACGGTTTAAGCGGACTGTGCCTTCTTTCCCCACATATTTTTGAAGTATATCAAGCTGTGAGGTGGGAACATACAGAAAATCGTCGCCATTGTATTTTATCTTTAAATAGTCGTGGCGCTGTCCCTCTACCTCCAAGGTGTCAAGCCCCAAATACTGACCGATACCATGAGTGTGATGAACAACATAGTCGCCAATATCTAAATCGTTAAAGTCACGGATTTTACTTGCTGAGTCTAACTTTTTGCGCTTACCTTTTTTCTTGGGAGCTTTTCCGAAAATTTCTTCGGAGCCGAAGATTGCGATTTTTTCTTCTTCGTAGTAAAACCCTTGTGACAAGCCACCTTCTGCAAAATTTATTTTTGTCTTTAAAAGTTTTTCTGTTTCGTTTATCCCAAAGCCGTGTGTGGTTAAATCCTCGCATAGCTTTTCTCTTGCGTCAGCATTAACTGAGAAAATTATGGTGTAGCCGTTTTTTTGAAAATCTTTTAATTCTTCGTAAAATCTTTCACGCTCACCAAAGGTTTTTCCCAAATCGCCTACAGTAACATTAAGTTCTGCCACAGGCTTATAGTCACGGCAAGGAAAAGGCAACTCAAAAAAGCCAATAAACTCATACTTCAAAAGCGCCCTTAAAACATCGTAGTAATCGTGAATATATTTTTCTTTAAATATAAAGTTTTCATTGTCCTCGGCTAACGCTTTTACGGTTTCTTCAATATCCCACTTTAATCCCTCGTAGCGTTCGGAGATTTTATGAGGCTCGTCGAAGAAAATTACGGCATTATCATTGAAATACTCAAGGATTGATGTCTCACGGTTTTTTGCCATAAAGCTGTCGTTTGCAGGGCCTATTGACACAGTTTCAGTATTTTCCACAGAAACCTGTGTAAACACATCAAAAAATCTGATTGAATCAACTTCATCACCAAAAAGCTCGATTCTTACAGGGTTTTCCTGTGACGGCGCAAAAATATCCACAATACCACCACGGATAGCAAACTGCCCCTTACCCTCAACAGTGTCCTCACGGGTATAGCCTAAGTCAACAAGCTTTTTCGCCAGTTTATCAAGGGGCAATTCATCGGCAACCGAAATCATAAGCATACTTTCCTTATAAGAATTCAAGTCCACCGTGAACTGCAAAAGCGCATCTAACGACATAACGGTAACAGTTGAATTTCTGTCAGAAAAAGCAAGCTTTTCTATTATTTCAAGACGCTGATTTAAAAGCTCGTTACTCTTGGCATCTGCCTTGTAAAATTCAAGCTCTTTAGAGGGATAATAGTATACACTGTCCCCAAGATAGTACATAAGCTCATCAGCTATGCGCTTTGCCTCATAGTCAGAGTCTGCTATATACACGCCCTGAACTGATAAATCACGGCACAACGATGCGGCAAAATGCGCTTTTGCAGGGCGGGTAAGCCCTACTACATTCTTTGCGCCTTTGCCTGACAATTTCTTTATTTCGTTGTAGGATGATAGTTCCTTAATTGTGTTTAATAATAACATCAATACACCTTTGCATTAAAGCTGTTCATTGCAGCCTCAACTCCATTTTTTATAATCATAGGAACAGCATCTTCCACCATCGCATCTACAGCAGCTGACATATGGGTAATTTCTTCTTTTGAAAATTTACCCAAAACCCAGTCAGCTAAATCGTAGTGTTCAGGCGCTGCCCCCACTCCCATTTTAATTCTTATAAATTCGTCGCTGTTTAAATTTAAAATTATGGATTTAAGTCCGTTGTGACCGCCGGCAGAGCCTTTGGCACGGATTCTCACCTTACCGCAGTCTAAACTCACATCGTCGTGGATAACTATGACATTTTCTGGGGGTACTTTGTAAAAAGTACAAACCTCTTGCAAACTTTCCCCCGATAAATTCACATAGGTCTGGGGTTTAACCAAAATTACCTTTTCCCCTGCGATGTTTCCCTCGCCGATTAGTGCCTTATGCTTTATTTTATTTATCTTTATTCCGTAATGCGCACCCATATAATCAAGGGCGATAAAACCAATATTGTGCCTTGTTCCCTCGTATTTTTTACCTGGGTTGCCTATTCCTAAAATTACATACATCGTTTTTTCCCTACTTTACATAAGTTATTGCCACACCGTCGCCTATCGGCAAAATCGTTGTTTCAAATCGTTCATCGTTACACAAAAAGCTCAAATATTCTCGCAAGCGCCTTGTGATTGTGATGTGCTTTTTGGTTGCAAGATGGTCGCTTGCAGTCATTCCAAAATACAAAACATCGTCTGTTAATATTATGCCACCTGATTTTACTAATTTCAAGCTTTTTTCAAAATGGTCACGATACTGCCCCTTGGCAGCGTCAATAAATACAAAGTCAAACTCACCTGATAAGCTTTCTAAAACTTCTGTGGCATCGCCAAAAATCGTGTGTATTCTATCCTCAACGCCCCGAGCCTTTATATTCTCTCTTGCCTGTGATAGCACACTTTCGTCACGCTCAATGGTGGTAACGCAGGCGTCTTTCCCTGCGTATTTTAGCATGAGCATTGAGCTGTAGCCGATAGCAGTACCCACCTCCAGGATTTTAGCAGGCTTTGTTATTGACATTAACACGCTTAGCAGCTTTTCTACCTGAGGTTTGACTATGTAGATATGGTTAGCTTCAGCATAATCACGCAGCTCTTTAAAAAACGGTTCTTCAGCTTTGTGAGTGCTGTTTATATATTCTTCTATGTAATCATACTGGATATTATTCATTTAAAAGTAACTCCTTAAGGTATGAAAATCTTTTGGCTTCGTAGTCGTTGTCAACCATTTTGGCTAACGCTGCTTGTTGACCTACTAACACCACTCGGTTTTTGGCACGGGTGATAGCTGTATACAAAAGGTTTCTGGTAAAGAGCTTGTCCACTCCACGAAAAACAGGCATAACCACCGTATCAAACTCACTGCCCTGACTTTTGTGAACAGTAATAGCGTAAGCGTGGTCAATTTCTTCAAGCTGTGAATTTTCGTAGTTTACCTGCTTTCCGTCATCGTAGGTTATGGTCACTTTCCCTGTTTTTACATCTGTAATTCTTCCGATGTCGCCGTTATATACGCCGTAACCTTTGTCCCCCGCTGACCTTTTCCACACAAGGTCATAGTTGTTTTTTATCTGCATTATTTTGTCTCCTGAGCGAAGAATTCTTGTCTGAAATTCCCGTTCCGACTTTTTACTTTCTTTAGGGTTTAAAACCCTTTGCAACGCTTCATTTAGAGCATAAACCCCTGCTGCAGTTTTTTTCATAGGGGTTATGACCTGAATGTCGGAAAAAGCATCTATCCCGTAAGCTGTGGGCAATCGCCTCGACACAAGGTCAATCACTTTTTCGCAGATTTGCTCATTACTTTCCGCCTCAACAAAGAAAAAGTCCTTGTCCTTGGCGTTAAGCACGGGATACTCCCCTGTATTTATTTTGTGAGCATTTACAACAATCATACTTTCTTCCGCCTGACGGAAAACTGTATCGAGTCGTGTTACAGAAACAGCACCGCTTTCAATTATATCAGAAAGCACATTTCCTGCACCAACCGAGGGAAGCTGGTCGCTGTCACCTACAAGTATCACCCTTGCACCGTGCTTAACAGAGGAAATAAGTGCGCCCATAAGTATGGCGTCAACCATACTCACCTCGTCCACTATAATTACATCTTCAGGTAAGGCTTCAGTATTTCCACGGGAATATTCACGCAAAACATCGTCCTCGCGGTAGTCGATTTCCAAAAGCCTGTGTATGGTTTTTGCATCACGCCCGCAAAGCTCCGTCATTCTCTTGGCAGCTCTACCCGTGGGGGCACAAAGGGCGATTTTTTCACCCTGCTTTTCAAACAGCTTTATAATAAAGTTGATAGTGGTTGTTTTACCTGTACCGGGGCCTCCTGTAATAACAGTAAGACCTGAGGATATTGCACACCGCACCGCTTCACGCTGTGCATCTGCTAATGTTATTTTTTCTTCTTTTTCTATTTTTTCTATTTCTTTGTCGGCGTTTTTTAAAGCGCCGTCTGACATTCTTTCGTTTATTTCCTTAACGCAGGTTGCAATCAATTGTTCTGCCGAAAACAGCGCAGGGAGGAAAATAGCGTCTTTTCCCTCTTTTGTTTTTTTCATTACGAGCTGATGGTCAGAGAGCAACTTAACCAAAGCGTTTTCTGCAGATTGAGCGTCAATTTCAAGCATTTTAACAGCATAGAAAATCAGCGACTCACGAGGAAGATATGTGTGACCCTCGCCTCCTGCATAATAGGTGAGAATGTACTTTAGTCCTGCTTTTATTCTGTCCTGACTTCCCTTGTCTCCGCCTGAAATGCTTGCTACACGATCTGCCGTTTTGAAACTGATGCCGCGTATTCTCTCGCAGAGTATATAGGGATTTTCCTTGATTTTTTCCACAGCGTTTTTGCCCAAAATATCGTAGACCTTAATTGCATATCCTGCAGAAATATTGAACTTTTGCAAAAACATAATAAGCTGTTCTTTATCCTGAACTGCTATGTAGCTTTGATTAATTTTTGCTGCACGCTCGCGTGATATGCCCTTGATTTTTACAAGTCTTTCAGGGGTGTCTGATATAACATGGAGCGCATCTTCTGCAAACATATCAACTATTTTTTGCGCCATTTTTGCACCTATGCCTTTTATAACACCTGACGACAGGTATGTTAAAATTGAATCCTTTGTTTCGGGTTCAATCCGTTCAAAATACTCAATTTTTAACTGCTCACCATAGTTCGGATGGTTTACCCATTTGCCGCATACAACTAAAATTTCGCCACACTTAATATAAGGCACCGTGCCGACACAGGTAATTAAACCTTCGTCTGCGTCCTCAAGGTCAAAGATAGCGTAGCCGTTATCTTCGTTCATATATATGATTTCGTCAACTGTGCCGCGGTATGCGTCAAGCTCTTTCATATACCAAATTCTCCAATGTGCGCTCGCACTTTATCGTATAATTTTTCATCTAAGCAATCAAACCAAGTGTACCCTCCGCGCTTAAACCATGTCAACTGTCGCTTTGCATAGTTTCTGCTGTTTTTCTTGATTAGCTCTATGCTTTCTTCTGCTGAGATTTCGCCTTCTACTGCCATAACGGCCTCTTTATAACCAATGCCCTGCATTGACTGAGCGCCTTTTGAAATCCCATCACGAAGCAAGCTTTCAACTTCATCAAAAAGCCCCTGCTCTTCCATAATATCAACACGGCGGTTGATACGCTCATAAAGCAGTTCTCTCTCACAACTAAGAGCAATCAGACAAAAATCATAAGGTGATTTATTAAGCTTTGACTCCGCCTCGTAAGCTGTCCTTGTTTTGCCTGTGGTTTCAAAAATTTCTAAAGCCCTTATTACCCTTTTTGTATTGTTTGGGTGGATACTTTCTGCAGATTCAGGGTCTACTTCCTTTAACCTTTGGTGCATAGCCTCAGGTCCGATTTTTAAAAGTTCCTCTTGCAATCGCGCGCGCACTGACATATCCTGCTCGGAGTCTGAAAACTCCACATTATCAACAAGTGATGAAATATAAAGCCCTGTGCCTCCAACTATAATGGGTACTTTGTTCCGTGATAGAATATCATCAATTTTTTCCTTGGCATCCCTCACATAGTCAGCAACGGAATACACGCCGTCTGCCGGAACTATGTCCATAAGATGGTGAGGAATACCCTCACGCTCCTGTATGCTTGGTTTTGCTGATCCAATATCAAGTTTTTTGTAAATCTGGATTGAGTCGGCAGATATGATTTCTGCACCTAACTCCTTGGCAAGTCGCACCGAAAGGGCGGTTTTTCCCGTTGCGGTGGGGCCTGCAATTACAATTACCTTGTTCATTTAAACTATCCTTTTAAACTGTTTTTCAATAAAATCTTTTGTAAATTCTATAGTAATGGGTCTTCCGTGGGGGCAGGTGTTGATGTTGTCCAACATAAAGATGTCCGTTAAAAGCCTGTCCATTTCAGCGCTGTTCAACTCTTTATTTGCCTTGATTGCTCCTCGGCAGGCAATGCGATAAAGCATTTTAGCAGCAAGATCATCATCAATATTTTTGCGATTATTGGCAAACATTGAGATTATTTCAAACATTGTTTCTTCAATGTCTGTTTCTTCTGCCTCCATAGGGATTTCCCGCACAATAATTTCGCGCTCACCGTAGGGCGAAGCAATATAACCCAAATCATTTATCGCCTGCTCCTGCTCACAAAATACAGCGTACTCATTTGCTGTTAATTTTACAATTTCGGGCATAAGTAAAATTTGTGTGACGACATTTCTTTCTCTGTACTGAGCTAAAAGCTTTTCATAGCGTAGGCGCTCGTGTGCTGCGTGCTGGTCAACCATTAAGAGCTTTTCGTCCTTTTCCACCATTATGTATGTGTTAAAGACTTGTCCGCAAACACGAAATACGGGCTTTTCTTTTATAACCTGTGGTTCTCTTATCTCTGCTATGGGCTTTGGGGTTTCTTTTTTTTCTACCTTGATTTCAGGTTTTGGCTCTTCTTTCTTTTCGGGCACTTTGTATGTATTTCCTCCAAAGCTTATTTTTGCCTGTTCTGTTTTTGGCGGCTCGTATGGTTTTACGGGAGTAACTTTTGTAAAGTCAATTTTTGGTGTTTCCTTTTTAACTTCAGGCGTTTGCTTAAAGGTTTCTTTAACCACCTGAGGTGTGGGGCGTACAAAGGTTTTCTCCGAAGGTTTTTCATCCGACACCTGAGGTACATATGCCCTTTTGTAAAGTGCGTTTTTTGTCGCCCAGTAAACTGCGTGATAAACAGCCTTTTCATCAGCAAACTTTGCCTCAAGCTTTGTAGGGTGAATATTTATATCAACCATTTCGGGAGATAATTCAACATTTAAAACACAAGCAGGGAATTTCTTCACCATAAGCTCGTTTTTATAAGCCTCCTCTACTGCGTGGGCAAGCAAGGCGCTCTTTATGTATCTTCCGTTTACAAAGAAATTTTCCATATTACGGTTTGCCCTAGACGCCTGAGCTTTTGCGCACATACCGAATACCTTTACGCCACCCTCAATATACTCTGCTTCAACCATTGCGTTTTTAATATCCTTGCCGTAAACAGCGTAAATAGCAGAGGACAGCTGATTGTCACCAGGGGTAAAGATAATCTCTTTTCCGTTGTTTATGAATTTAACTGAAATTTCAGGATGAGAAAGGGCAAGGCGAGCCACAATGTCCTCAATGTACCCTGCCTCGGTGTAATCTTTTTTCAAAAACTTCATTCTGGCAGGAACGGTGCAAAAAAGTTCACGCACCAATACAGTTGTTCCGTCGGGACATCCCGCCTCAACTATATCAATAATCTCGCCGTTTTGGGCAATCATATATGTACCTGTTTCTTCTGTTTTGGTTTTAGTGTAGATTTCAAGCTTAGATACAGCCGCAATGGAGGATAACGCCTCACCACGAAAACCTAAAGTTGCTATACGGGACAAATCATCCTCGGTTGAAATCTTACTTGTGGCGTGGCGTATAATAGAAAGCTTTGCGTCTTCCTTTGACATACCAATTCCGTTGTCCGTCACACGCATATACTTAATGCCGCCGTTTTTTATTTCAACCGTAATAGTGGTTGCACCGGCGTCAACCGAATTTTCCAAAAGCTCTTTTATTACTGACGCAGGGCGCTCTACTACTTCACCTGCGGCAATTTTATCGGACACATTTTTTGATAAAACTTGAATTCTACCCATAATCTCACCTACCAGATTGTAAAAATATCTTTAAACGCGATTAAAACCGACAGCCCCAGTAAAAGCACTATTCCAATAAAGTGAACTATTGCTTCTTTGTCTACAGGAATTGGTTTTCTGCGTATCATTTCTATTATAACAAATAAAATTCTGCCGCCGTCTAATGCGGGCAGGGGCAACAAATTAAATACACCTAAATTTATGGTCAAAAGTATGGCAAGCCCAATGAGGTTTATTATACCCTCAAAGCCTGTTTTTTGTGCCTGTTCTACGGCGTTACCGATTTCATTGACTATACCCACAGGACCCGAAACCTGCGAAAGAGATACCTTGCCTGTAACCATATCAATAAGTGAATCAATAATAACTCTTGAATAAAAGCCTGTACTGTAAAAGGATTTTCCTATGTTGTTAAAAAACGAGTTTTCGCTGGTTGCAAGTATAATGCCATAGGAGATTTTTCCGTCAACTTCATTGGGAGTAAGGGTTATCTCACGCTTTTCACCGCCGTTTTTTACAACCAAATTCAGAGTACCATCGGCGTTTTTGTTGTTAGTCATTTCCCAGGAAAAATCCTGCATAATGTTTATACTTCTGCCGTTTGCCCTGATTATTCTGTCACCGGGCATAAGACCTGCAGATTGCGCTGCGCTGTCCTGTACAACTTCTGAAACTCGAGGCTCAACAAAGCCGTCAGCAGTTGAATTGATGCCAACAAGCAAAACAAAGCCCAAAAGTATGTTCATTGTGGCACCTGCTAATAAAATTATCAACCTTTTCCACGGTTTTTTTCGGGAAAATGCTCGCTCGCTTTCGCCTTCGTCATCCTCTCCCTCCATAGCACAAAAACCGCCTATGGGAATAAGACGCAGGGAATACAGGGTTTCGCCTTTTTGCTTACTTATCAATTTTGGTCCCATACCAAGGGCAAATTCATTTACTTTAACACCCAACGCCTTTGCGGCAATAAAGTGTCCTAACTCGTGTACAAAAATCAATACAGCAAATATTAAAATAGCCGCTATTGCCGTCAATAAAAAATTCATATACTACCTCTTTAAAAATGCGTCAAAGCCTTATATGAAAACATATAAGGCTTAATATTTTAATTTAGTCTATGTAGATTTGTCGTTACATATTCACGCGCCCAAAGGTCGGTAGAAAGTATGTCACAAATTTCGGGATTTGCAATGACCTTGTGCGCATCCATTGCCATTTCCACCATATTGCCTATGTCTAAAAATCCTATCTTATCCTCTAAAAAGAGAGCAACTGCTGCCTCATTTGCGCCATTTAATACAGTGGGTAGCGTACCCCCTGTCTCACCTGCACGGTAAGCAAGTGATAAACACTTGAATGTATCCGTGTCAGCATACTCAAATGTAAGAGGTGTTTTGGTCAAATCCAATGCGTTGTCTGACATGGAAAGTCGCTCAGGGTAAGTGAGCGCATACTGTATGGGGAGTTTCATATCGGGAACGCCGAGTTGAGCAATAACTGCATTATCACAGAATTCTACCATAGAGTGAACAATGCTTTGGCGGTGAACTAAAACATCAACCTTAGAAAGCGGCACCGAAAACAAGCTTTTTGCCTCTAATACTTCCAGCCCTTTGTTCATCAAAGTTGCACTATCAACTGTAATCTTTGCGCCCATACTCCAGTTTGGATGGCGTAAAGCATCTGACGCCTTCATATCTTTAAGCTCGTTTTTTTTCTTGCCAAAAAACGGGCCGCCCGATGCGGTAAGCAAAATTCTTTTTAGCTCTGTTTCGTAATTTTCGTTGTTAACACGAGCCGCCATACACTGAAATATAGCACTGTGTTCACTGTCAACAGGGATAATTTCAGCACCGGTCTTGCGCGCTGTGTTCATAACAATATCTCCAGCGGTAACTAAGGTTTCCTTATTGGCAAGACCTATTCTTTTACCTGCCTTAACGGCAGCTAATGTTGGCAAAAGACCCGCTATGCCTACGATGCCTGTAATGACAATATCGGCTTCAGGTAAAGATGCAATATACTCAAGGCTTTCCTTGCCCGAAAGCACTTTTGTGTCTGTATCTTTAATTTTTATCTCCAGTTCGCTTGCTTTTGCATCACTCGGAACAGCAACAAATCGGGGACGAAATTTTCTTGCTTGCTTTTCTAAAAGCTCTATGTTGGAATTTCCCGAAATGGCAAGGACCGAAAAACCCTGCTTTTCGGAAATAACCTCAAGACTCTGTGTGCCAATAGAGCCTGTAGAGCCTAAAATAACTACATTTTTCATACTTTACTCCTACCATACAACAGGTAAAAATGTAATAAAATAATATACAACAGGCGCAACAAACATCAATGAATCCACTCGGTCAACCATACCACCGTGACCTGGGATTAAATTGCCGAAGTCCTTAACCTCAAAACTTCTTTTCATAACAGAAGCCGCAAGGTCGCCAAACTGTGAAATCACAGAACAAATTAGCGCCAAAATTATCAGATAAAGATAATTTACGCTGTGTCCTAAGTTTTGCATAATCACACCGTAAATCACAAATCCTGCAACAGCCGCCAACATACCGCCCACAGAGCCTTCTATAGTTTTGTTGGGGCTAACCGAGGGGATAAGCTTGTGCTTACCTATAGCAAGACCTGTAAAATACGCGCCCGTGTCTGTTACATAAGCACCAATTAACGCCATAAAAAGAAGTGCTACACCGTTATCCAGTCTTCTGATAAGTGTGAGGTGCATCAAAAACGCTACTGAGTACACCACCAAAAAAACTGACGAGCAAACATCTGTAAACTTAACCTTTTTGTTGTTTAAAACAGAAAGGCTTGTTAATGTCATTATGTAAAGAATCCCCAAAGGGAAAATAAGCTTGCCAGTAAGCTCATTGTTTAAAAACCCAAGAGCCATAAAGCCTGATGCAAACAAAAAGTTTGCAACACAAATTGTGGGTTTTGCGCTTAACCCGAACACCTTTGTGAGTTCATACATTACCATAAATGTAAGCGCGCACACCAAAAGCGAAAACACCCACACAGGGGTAAAGAACAATATAGCTAATAACAGCGCTATCAATACAACTGCGCTTAATAATCTTGTTTTAACCTTGGACCACATAACTGCCTCCATATGTCTGTTTATACTCCGCCAAAACGGCGGTTTCTTGCCTGATAGTCTGAAATAGCACGAGTAAAGTCCTCTTTTGTAAAATCGGGCCAGTTAATATCAGAAAACCAGAATTCACTGTATGCCGACTGCCACAGCAAAAAGTTACTAAGTCGCAACTCACCGCTGGGACGGATAATAAGATCCACATCGGGAATATCGGTATAAAGATTTTCACCAATCAAATCTTCTGTTATTTCATCAGGCGAAATTTCTCCTGATTTAACCTTGTTTGCAATATTTTTTACCGCATTGGTCACTTCTTGCTGACCGCCGTAATTTATAGCCAAAAACAAGGTTGTGCGTGTACGGTCGGCAGATTCAGCCTCAGCGTTTGCCATTTCCGCTTTTATTTCATCTGTCAGTACACTTCTGTCGCCAATGAATTTAACACGCACCTGATTGCCCTCTAAGAGTTTTTTATCTTTTAAATACTCCAAAAGCAACTGCATCAGGGCATCAACTTCCTCTTTTGGGCGTTTCCAGTTTTCTGTAGAAAAGGCATACGCCGTAATATAGCGAATGCCCATATCAGAAGCAAACTCCGTAATGGTCTTTAAGTTAGCCGCGCCAACTCTGTGACCTGCACTTCGGGGCAACCCACGGCGACGCGCCCATCTGCCGTTGCCGTCCATAATTATGCCCACGTGTTTTGGAAGATTGTCTTTATCTATTTCGGATATTAACTTTTCATTTTTTCTTTTTTTAAACCAATGAAAAATCGTTATTCACTCCTAAATCAGATTTCCATTACTTCTTTTGTTTTCTTGTCTGCACGAGCGTCGATATCCTTGATGTACTGGTCTGTAATCTTCTGGATTTCGTTTTCTGCACTCTTTACATCGTCTTCTGTAATTTCACCGTTTTTCTTCTGAGCTTTTACAGCATCAATTGCATCACGGCGAGCGTTACGAATTACGACTTTTGCTTCTTCAGCTCTTCTTGAAACTGATTTTACAAGTTCCTTTCTTCTTTCCTCCGTGGGAGCAGGGAAATTAAGTCTGATGCCTTTACCGTCGTTGTTGGGTGTAAGACCGATGTCAGACGCTAAAATTGCTTTTTCTATATCCTTTAAGATACTTGCATCCCAGGGCTGTATTAAAAGCTGTCTGGGGTCGGGCACTGAAATTGTACCAACCTGTGCTAGGGGGGTAGCTGTGCCATAATAATCTACTGTTACTTTGTCTAAAATTGCAGGGTTAGCTCTGCCTGCACGAATACCTGCAAAGTCACTTTCCATTGCAGCTATAGCTTTGTCCATTTTTGCTCTTACATCTTCGTACATATCGAAAATCTCCTTTTAAATGAAATTTATTTACTTAATCAGTTTGTTACTACTGTGCCGATTTTTTCACCGCACAGAACCCTT
>Ga0233360_1000040_pt1 | contig 43238 bp, 43 predicted proteins | sample ElkDunMinimDraft_20_FD_180671 | JGI IMG/M metagenome (GOLD analysis project Ga0233360, IMG submission 180671) | Fecal eukaryotic communites from dung pellets of Tule Elk in California, USA - Elk Dung A0 | ecosystem: Host-associated > Mammals > Digestive system > Large intestine > Fecal | place...
AACCAACGACCGCCGCGGTGGCTGGGGCGACCTCTGGGACTAATAGACACAAACGACGGTCGAGTGTAAATCAACCGTAACGGACAATAAGGAATAGGGGCACGGCAGGTACCGTGCCCCTATCTGTGTCTATATCTGTGATGGAACAGAGATGCTTTTTCATATCACTAAACAAAATCAAACGAACCATATATGACTTTTATAGTTTATTTTAGGTGGATACGAAAAGAATGCGTACCTTTGCAGCGTGAAATTATAATGAAAAGGAATAACTATGGCAAGACCGATAAAAGAAACACCCATACTGACTGGTAAGGACGCTGAGCGTTTCGTGAAGCGGATGAATGAAACTCGTGCCGTGCCTGAGAATGAAATCAGACGCGTGAGGAAGAACTATGAGTATATCCTCAGCATCTCCAAGTTTTAACATAGAAAACGAATGGAGCAACCCACAGAAAGACAGAGGCAGGTGCGCCGACTTGATGAAGACGAAAGGATTGAAACTTTCGATTGCGGTGATGCCGATTTGGATGATTTCATCATCAACGAAGCTCCAATGTATCGTGATGCCTTGTTGGCTGTGACGTATGTGATGGAGCAGGATGGTATACCTATAGCTTACTTCAGTCTTGCAAACGATAGGGTGTCCATTCAGGATTTCGATACAAATACTGAATTTAATCGGTTCCGACGTCAACGGTTTGTTAATGAAAAGCGCATCAGAAGCTATCCGGCTGTAAAGGTCGGGCGATTTGCTGTCAGTGCTTCAGTGCGCGGTGAGGGTATTGGCTCTATGTTGCTCGACTTTATCAAAGCCTATTTTATCATTGATAATAAAACTGGATGTCGTTTCATTACAGTTGATGCCTATAGGTCGGCCATTCCCTTTTATGAAAAGAATGGCTTTTTACCTCTTCTGGCCGATGATGATGATGCGACTACACGTCTTATGTTCTTTGACTTGGCCGACTATAAGCGCCAGTTAAGAGAAGACAACCATTCTTTACAATAAACAAAACCAACGAACTTTTTGTGCACCTTCCGAAAACAGCAAAGAATGGCTGTATCGTAACCATGTATGCGCAGGTCAACCGCAGCTCCTAAGGAATAGGGGCACGGCAGGTACCGTGCCCCTATCTGTGTCTATATCTGTGATGGAACAGAAATGCTTTTTTGCCAGCACATGCGAATCTCTACCGAATATCTTGGATAGTTGGACTTTTTGGCTTATCTTTGCATAGAACCGCGAAGATATACTGCACTCGCAGTGAAAAATACTGAAACAAGTTTCGTATTTCTCGCTCGTTTGTTTCTATCTTTGCCTAAGTTAGCAATAATTAAAAAACAGATTCTAATAATGATATACTATGGTGTCGGTTAAGAAGATGGGGGTGCTCTTGTCTATGGGAGCATTGATGGCGTTCGGATCGTGCATGGACGATACGTATGACATGGCTAATAAGGAGGTTGTTACCGATGTGGCCATCGAAGGGAACAGGGTAGTATTGCCTTTAGGCGACCTGAAACCTATCATGCTGGACTCGCTGATTCGGGCAGAGGAGAATGCGGCTATCAGAAATGTGGATGGCGTGTATTGCGTAGGCATGGAGGGTGTTATAGAGTCTATGCAGTATGAAATCGGTAGCTTCAAGCTCTCTATGGAACCCTCGTACTCGACCAAGGGACTTGACTTCTCTGTGCTCTTTCCCGGGGTGATGATGCTGGATGGCATCAACGAGGACGAGGTATTGCTGTCCGAAGTGGATATTGATGCACCTCTGGTCATTGACGAGGTTGTCCCCGATGAGGTGAAGCGGATAGAGGCGGTAGGATTTACCGAGGAGGTGCCTATCAATATAACCATCTCGTTAGAGGGACTGGAGATGCTGGATGCACACATGCATTTGGATCTCTCGTTCGAGGTGCCGTCGTTCCTGGACTGGTACTGCGTGGAGGAGGGTGCCATGCGCGAAGGTGACAAACTGCTCGTAGCGGCTGAGATGAATCCGTATAAAGACAAGCACTTGAAAGTGCAGCTGATGTGTCGGGGGTTGCACTTCGATAGGGATGAGTTTGCTGCTACCAAGGGTATATTGCCGGAGAAGGATGAGAATGGAGACAACCGCTTGGAGTATGCTACGGGAATACATATCCATGGTGATGTATTCATCGATGATATTGAATGGCACGATCATGTGCTGGGTGAAGAGGTGAGATTGGCTGTGGAGGTTGCTGTGGATGAGATAGAGGTGGAGGATTTCCATGGAATCTATGTCCAGGAGCTGGAAGCACACCCGGAGCTGCTGGAACTGAATCTGGGTGATGAACTTGCTTTCCTTAATGGCGGAGACAATGTGATTGTGCTGTCGGACCCACAGGTGACTGTTGAACTGGAGAATCTGGTGAGCATACCGATGTCGGCAGATATGATGCTGTGCCCGATAGATGGACAGGGAAACCGACTGACGACAATAGAGGTGAAAAATGTACGGATAAGTCCTGCCCGCTACGATGCGGATAACGGTGTGCTGGAGCCTCAGGTGACACGCCTGCTGTTTACCTGCACACCGGTGGATAAGCAGGGGTATGTGAATGTGGTGGTGGAGGAACTGCCAGGTCTGTTGAAAGAGTTGCCCGAAGCTGTGGAACTGGTGATAACCCCTCGTATAGAGACGGATGAGACACATCATGTGGTGCTGGCAAAGCCGTTAGGCATAAAGGGTAACTATGAACTGATGGCACCGCTCGCGTTTGATGAACTGTACGTCTGTTACAACGATACGATTGTCGATGTGGAATTAGGTGAGGCTATAGAAATCTTTAAGGAGCTTGGCCTTGAAGCCAAGATGAAGGTGAAGAACACGACACCGCTCGGAATGGTCGTTTCGCTGCAGGCATTGGATGCTTCAGGGGCTGCCATTGATGGTATCACCATAGAACCTGCAGAGATTGCGGCTGGGAATGGCGGTGAGTTTGATATGGCAGAACAGCAGGATGTGGTGTTGCGACTGGATGGAGAATCTCAGGGCATGTGCAAACTGAGCAAGCTGGCTGTAAACATTGAGGCAACGGCTAAGGAGAAGGTGGCGCTGGAGTGTAACCAGGGATTGCTTATCACCGATCTGGTGCTCGATATCAGTGGAGATATTGAAATGAATATGGAACAATAACAGATGGATGCGTATGAAAAAGTTGAAATATCTGCTCTTCTTGTTTTCTATGGCGGCCATGAGTGGTATGGCTCAGACAGCCAAGTCGGGCTACTTCCTTGACGGAACACTGTATAACTACCAACTCAACCCTGCTATGGATGCCGAGCGTGGGTTCTTCTCCTTGCTGGCAGGCAATATGTCGATGGGAACATCTGGAAATGTAGGTATATCTAATTTCCTCTATCCTTATGGTGATGATAAGCTTACCACTTTTATGAGCGGTACGGTTGCTACAGATAAGTTCCTCGGTCGCTTGCCCAAGGCTATACGTCTGGGTACGGATGTGAATGGGACCTTGCTTGCGGCTGGATTTCGTATGTTCGGGGGGTATACCACCTTTGGGGTCACTGTGCATTCTTCCCTGTCGGTATCGCTCCCCAAGGGATTCTTTGAGTTTGCCAAGAAGGGTTTCTCTGAGAATGCATATAGTTTTGGAGGCATGGGTCTTAATACGATGAACTATGCTGCCGCTACCATAGGCCACTCACGGGAGATCATTGACGGGTTGCGTGTAGGTGTGAATCTCAAGTATCTGGTAGGTCTTGCTTATGCCAATGCTACGATTGATAAGTTGGATGTAGAGATGAATGAGCAGCACTGGATGGTGCAGAGTCAGGCCTCGGCCAATGCGGCTCTTATCTCGGAATCGCGGCTTACGGTTGATGAAAACGGGGTGATCAGTGGCGTGGAGACGGGACCCTTTGCTCCTTCGGCCAGTGGTTTCGGAGTTGACCTGGGGGTGGTGTATGATATGAAGAATATCGTGCCTGGATTGACGCTCTCGGCATCGGTCATAGATATGGGGCGCATCAACTGGAAATATATGATGGGATTGGAGGCCAACGATGCAAGTGTGGAGTTTGAGGGTTTTGAGGAAATTGACCCGAACGATTTTGAAGGTTCTACCGCAGACGAACTGGCTCAGTTGGGAGAAGATGCAGCCAAGATGCTGGAGTTACAATCCAATGGATTGTCATCAATGAGTACGAAGCTGAATACTACCATGTACTTGGGTGCTGAGTATAATATGCCTTTCTATACTCCTCTGTCTGTGGCAGTACTTTATGGCAAGCGTTTCTCAGAGGCCGATATTGCCGAATTGTCCGAGTTTAGGGGATATGTCAATATCGCACCTCTTAAATGGCTTGAAGCATCAGTAAATGCCGGGCATACTACTTTTGGTACCAGCTTGGGTTGGATGGTAAATGTGCATCCTGCAGGCGCTAACTTCTTTATCGGTAGTGACTATATGATAACTAAGGTGACACCTCAGTTTATACCTGTCAATAATTTCAATTCGCATATCACATTGGGCGTAAATGTAACGTTCGGTGAGCGCAAGTAATCTGTGTACTTTGCAGTGAACAAAAAAGAATGAGGTATCTTTTGCGAAAGATACCTCATTCTTTTTGTCCGTCGCATAAAATTATGTACATTTGCACGGTTATGAATGATTCGCACGTATTACAGCTTGCTTGTGCCCCTCTTCCGATAGTGCGTATAGGCTTCATCGGTCTGGGCAATAGAGGAATGGCTACACTCCGTCGGTATCTCGTGATTGATGGGGTGGAGATAACGGCACTGTGCGATATCACTCAGGAACACCTTGGTGAGGCTGCAGCCTTGCTGCAGGCTGATGGGCGGTATAGCCCTGCTTTGCTTGGCGAGTCGGATGGCTGGATGCAAATGTGTCACCGTGACGACATTGACCTCATATATATATGTACCGATTGGCTCACTCATGCCCCTATGGCCTGTTATGCCATGGAGCAGGGTAAGCATGTGGCCATTGAGGTACCGGCTGCCACTACGGTGGCCGAGTGCTGGCAGCTGGTCGATACGGCCGAGCGTACCCGTCGCCATTGCTTCATGCTTGAGAACTGCTGCTACGATACTTTCCATCAGGCTACACTCACGATGGCCGAACGTGGTCTGTTAGGTACTCTCACCCACCTTGAGGGGGCATATATCCATGATCTGCGTGACAAGTACGATGCCGATGGCCCCAAGGGGTGGATGTCGCGCCTATGTGGTCAGCACAAGGGCAATCCTTATCCCACACATGGTATAGGCCCAGTGTGTCAGTTGCTGAAGATTCATCGGGGCGACCGCTTGGATTATCTGGTATCGATGACTCCTGCCACCGATGTGCCGCACGATGTGTGTGTCAACAACACACTGATACGCACGGTCAAGGGTAAGACTATACTGTTGCAATACGATGTCACCACGCCCCGTCCCTATAGCCGTATGCAGACGGTATGTGGCACACGTGGCTTCGTGCAGAAGTATCCTCGCCGCTGTATCATGCTTGACGGGCAGGAACCCGTCAAGGGAGATGCCGTAGAGCCCATTATAGCACAATATACACAGCCCCATATCGCTCGCATACAAGAGGAGGGCTATCGCCTCGGCGTGCCCAATATCATGAACTATACGATGGATCGTCGTCTGATACAATGCCTGCGTGAAGGATTGCCACTTGATATGGACGTATATGATGCAGCCGAGTGGTCGTGCATTGCCGAGCTCAGCGAGCAGTCGGCACAGGGTGGGGGAGTCCCTGTGAAGATACCTGACTTTACACGTGGAAGAGGAAAAGGGGACGACCTTGAATGCTGAATCTTGAATTCTGAAATGGTAATGGTGAATTCCTAAGAAACTGACTGATGGCCTTTTAAAGGTCTTTCAGCAATATGCCATTGCTCTTTACATACATTTCCTGTTTGTGCCCGATGAATGCTTCCCATTGACTGCTGAACTCCTTGGAATGGTCTATCTTGAAGTCCTCGCAGCCTTCGCTGTCGATGGTAGATAGTAGGCGCCCGACAGAGAGTTGGTTGATGTCGACAGCCGGAACAAAGTGCTCGATGTCTGATTTTGCATCAGCGCTGAAACCATGTATAAGACCGGATTCTTCCAGTTCGTCGAGCAGGCGGTTGGTGAGGCGTATGGGGATTTGTCCGGCATCGGAGAGCTCATTGGCGGTATAGGGCTTGTCTCCCTGCTCGAAGCGCTTGCAGATGAGCGACATGATGACCACACACATGAAGTCGTGGTATCGGCGGCTCACATTATCTACCTCCTGGCCGAAGTTATATTGCTCAATGTTTTGACTCACGTAGCTCATCTCCACACCGAAGAGGATGATGCTCCAGGATATGTCGGCCCAGAGCATAAACATAGGGATGATAGCAAACGAACCGTATATGGCATTGTAGCTCGATACTGACATCTGTATCTGGATGTATATATAGAGGAATGCCTGGAATATGATACCTGTAATCATGCCGGGGATGAAGGCGTTGAGAAACTTTACCTTCGTGTTGGGGATGAAGACGAACAGGCCCGTCATGATGAGACCCGACAAGGCGTAGGGAGCCAGCTTGATACAGATATGCACGAATGAACTGATGAGGAAATACTCGGCCAGCCGTTCATAGATGGTAGTCATGAAGATACTGATACCGGCATACAGGATGATGATGATGGGGAACACGATGAACAGAGCCATGTAGTCGGTAAGCTTACGGAAGTATGACCGCTGTTTCTTGACATCCCAAATGGCATTCATGTTGCTTTCGATGCTGTCGGCCAGGTTGATGATGGCCCATAGCAACATGGCAATGCCTACTCCGATGAATACACCGCTCTTGGCATACTCCAGATAGTTGTCAATGAAGGTCATCACCATGTCCACGGTGCCGTTCTCTACCAAACCTCCTCGTAGCAGGCGTTCCATGAGGTTCGAGAAACCGAATCCTTTGGCAATGGCAAAGAGCAGCGCCAAGATGGGGATGACGGAGAATAGGGTAGTGTAGGAGAGGGCTGCAGCACGTATCCACACTCGATCCTTGATGAAGCACTTGACGGTCTGTATCGTAATTTTCAGCAGGTTGTAGCTCGTGTAGCGGCTACGGCTCACATCGCTCTCAGTCACTCGCCAGAGTGAGCGGGTAAGAAAATGGATTAGTTGTCTGAATTTCTCCACCATAAAAACAGGTTCTTAAAAGAAGAAAACAGTTGGCCTGTAAGCCGGGTTCTGTACTAGGAAAAAACTTTCCATAGCGTCTGTCATTTATCTGTGTCTGCTGTTACCAGCCGACTATAGCGGTCTACCCTCCGGTTCGGGCGAGCAACCCTCAAGCACCGGTATACATGACCTTGCAACTCCCGGGACGCACAGCTCAGGATGTCACCATCCGACTGGTGGGCTCTTACCCCACCTTCTCACCCTTACCTCGCCTGAACGGGGCGGTTGTTTTCTTCTGCGTTTCCCCTGCCGTCACCGACACCTTGCATATTAACAAGCGGGATGCTCTCTGTTGCCCGGACTTTCCTCATACTCCACAAGGGAGCAAGCGACAGACCGTCCAACTGTTTTCTTCTGTAATAATTTATCCTCTTTTCGGATACTTGCGGAACCAGCCGTCCCATCTTAGGCGCATGACACCGAAAACAGCCTCACCGAAGATGCTGCTGTTCATCTTCGAAGTGCCTAATTCGCGGTTGACGAAGATGACGGGAACCTCCTTGATCTTGAAACCGCACTTATAGGCGGTGAACTTCATCTCTATCTGGAATGCATAGCCCTTGAAGCGTACCTTGTCGAGCTCGATGGTCTCCAACACTTCGCGGCGGTAGCACTTGAAGCCTGCCGTAGTATCTTTGACCTTGATGCCGGTGACCAGCTGCACGTACTTGGATGCGTAGTACGACATCAGTACACGGCCCATAGGCCAGTTCACCACATTCACACCACTTATGTAGCGCGAACCGATAGCCACATCGTTCCCCTCATCGGCACAGGCGCTGTAGAGACGTGGCAGGTCGTTGGGGTTGTGCGAGAAGTCGGCATCCATCTCGAATACATAATCGTACTTGTGCTCTATGGCCCACTTGAAACCGCAGATATAGGCAGTGCCCAGACCGAGCTTTCCTGTGCGCTCTATCATAAACAGGCGCTCGGGAAATTCCTTCTGCAACTCCTTCACGATGGCGGCCGTTCCATCGGGCGAACCGTCTTCGATGATGAGTATATGGAATGCCTTCTCTAATCCGAACACCGCATGGATGATATTCTCGATATTTTCCTTCTCGTTATATGTGGGGATGATAACGATGCTGTCGCTCTTTTGCATATTGGTATAGATTTTACTCTTTGATGTTTGGTTGCATTTGTCTGCAAAGATAACACAAACGGCCGAATATTGCTTCGGTTACCTCCTGATTTTTGTTCTTGAAGGCCTCTTATCTTCTGCGTTGGCTCTTCTTTTTGCGCTTTTGGGTTCGCTTGTTGGCTTGCACCTTGGTGTATACACCCCAAGCAATGGCAGCACCAAGCACTACGACGATGAGGACGATGACCCATGAGTCGAGGTTATCACCCTTGACGCGGCTCCACATCTCGATCATCGCTTTGGTGCGGTTGCCGCAGTCGCGCATCAGGGCAGCACGGTCGATGACGCTCTGGTCGGGATATTGGATGCTGTTGACAGGTACACTGTCGGCCTCCTCGCCAAAGAAGTAGGTGAGGTCGATGTATTCGTCCAAGGTGGAGTCAATCTTGGCTTCCAGGATCTCGGGTGAGGCGATGACGCTCACATAGCCTATCTCGTCCATATTACGCAACGCATTCTCGGGCATACACATGAAGTTGATGAAGTAGGCGGCTGCCTTTGTGTTGACGGCATATTTTGGGATTACCCAACCGTCGAACCATACGTTGGATCCTTCGCGGGGCACGTGGTATTTCAGTGTCATGCCGATGGCAGCAGCTTCGTCGATAGCCCATACGGCATCACCGCTCCAGCTGACGTTCATATACACCTTGCCCTTGGTCATCATCTCCTTGCCGAAGTCTACCTCCCAGCCGGCGATATTCTTCTTGGCCTCCTTGAGCAGGTTCTCCACGGTGGCGATGGCCTCGTCCGACGAGTCGTTCATGAGCTGCTCGCGGGTCACCTTGCCATCGAGGATGTCCTGGTAGCGGGCATACATGAGCATGGGACCGTAGATGTCGCGGTAGGCATCTTTCATCAGTATCTTACCCTGGAAACGGTCGTCCCAGATGATACCCCATGTGTCCACTTCCTCGTCGGTTACATACTGGGGATTGTAGAGGATACCAGTGGTGCCCCACATGTAGCCTACGGCATAGTCGTTGGCCTTCTTGCTGGGCTTGTCGAGGCGGGAAAACTGCTGGAGGGCATAGGGCGATACGAGGCTTATGTAGTCAGGTGTCGTGCCGAAATCGCGATTGATGGGCAGCAACATGTCGTTGGCCAGCATGCGGTCAATGATATACTCAGAGGGGCATACCACATCGAAGTCCTCGTGTCCCTTCTCGAGTTTGGCGAGCATCACCTCGTTGATGTCGAAGAGTTGGTAGATGACCTCTACCTCTTCGCCAGTCTGTTCTTTGTACCATGCCTCAAACTCATCGAGCAGAGCCTCGTCGATGTAGTCGGCCCAGTTATACACCTTCAGTGTGTGCTCGCGGTCGGCGGCATACGAATGGTTTGTCGGGAGCACCCCGAACAGCACTGCCACGAGCAGGCTGAGATTCAGGAATCTTTTCATTGTTTCAGTTTTCTTTTAATTTGAGGGGACAAAGATACAACAAGCCGAGAGGAGAACAAAATAAATTTATTTATTTTTTATCCCGAGGCGCCGTGTATCTTCTGTTTGCCAAGCAAACTAAAGTCCAACAAGCCGAGAGGAGAACAAAATAAATTTATTTATTTCTTATCCCGAGGTGCCGTGTATCTTCTGTTTGCCAAGCAAACTAAAGTTCGTTTTAAATAAAAGCACCGTATCGGTAAATACGGTGCTTTTATTATTATATAGGAGTGTGGCTTACTTGATTACACCCAGCTCCTTGCCAACCTTCGTGAAGGCTGTGATGGCCTTGTCGAGGTCCTCGCGGTTGTGGGCTGCCGAGAGTTGCACACGGATACGTGCCTGGCCTTTCGGCACTACGGGGTAGTAGAAGCCGGTGACGTAGATGCCCTCCTCGGCCATGCGGTTGGCAAAGTCCTGTGAGAGCTTGGCATCGTAGAGCATCACGGCACAGATGGCCGACTGGGTGGGCTTGATGTCGAAGCCGGCAGCCAGCATCTTCTCGCGGAAATAGGTTACGTTCTCCTGCTGCTTGGCGTGCAGGTCGTTGCTCTCCTTGAGTATCTTGAACATCTCAAGCGATGCACCTACTACCGAGGGTGGAATGGAGTTGGAGAAGAGGTAGGGGCGTGAGCGCTGGCGCAGAAGGTCGATAATCTCCTTGCGACCAGTGGTGAAGCCACCGATGGCACCACCGAATGCCTTGCCGAGGGTGCCGGTGTGGATGTCGATACGGCCGTAGCAGTTGAACTGCTCGCTTACACCGTGGCCTGTGGCACCTACAACGCCTGCTGAGTGGCACTCGTCGACCATCACGAGGGCATCATATTTCTCGGCAAGGTCGCAAATCTTGTCCATCGGAGCAACGTTGCCGTCCATAGAGAACACACCATCGGTCACGATGATACGGAAGCGCTGAGCCTGAGCCTCCTGAAGGCAACGCTCAAGGTCTTCCATATCGGCATTGGCATAGCGGTAGCGCTTAGCCTTACAGAGGCGTACACCGTCGATAATGGAGGCGTGGTTGAGGGCATCGGAGATGATGGCATCCTCGTCGGTGAGCAGGGGCTCAAATACACCACCGTTGGCATCGAAGCAGGCAGCGTAGAGGATGGTGTCCTCGGTCTTGAAGTAGTCGGAGATGGCTGCCTCAAGCTCCTTGTGAATGTCTTGGGTACCGCAGATGAAGCGTACTGATGACATTCCGTAACCGTGGGTCTGCATAGCCTTGGTGGCTGCCTCGATGAGACGGGGATTGTCTGACAGGCCAAGGTAGTTGTTGGCACAGAAGTTCAGCACGTCACGTCCGTCGGCCAGCTTGATATTGGCGCGTTGCGGGGTGGTGATGATACGCTCGTTCTTGTAGAGGCCGGCTTCCTTGATGCCGGCAAGCTCCTGTTGCAGGTGCTCTTTAATCTTTCCGTACATAGCTTTACTTGTTTTTATAGTTTGGTGAAATGTTGTTTCTGTTCGTTGTGGGCAAATTTAGCTATTTCGTTTGATATGGCATTGCTGAATGAGTTTTTTTTGCAGGCTATATTATAAATGAAGGGTATATTTTCTTTTGCTGAAGTCTATTCTTCTGAAAATTGCTCAATGGCTTTTACTATATCCTGTTCGTTGTCTGATATTGAAAGGAGGAGGTTGCGGTATTTGCCTCGCTCGGCGAGTGACTGCAACATCGGGTATACGGGTATCTCCTCGGTCCAGTAGTGGGTGTCGAGGAATAGCATGGGGCTGGCATATCCGAAACTGAGGTAGTGGTTCTGCACGGCATCCTGGAAGATTTCCTGCATGGTGCCTGCACTGCCTGGGGTGTAGATGATGCCTCCCTTGGCAATGGTGAGGATGCCGTCTTCGCGAATAGCGTTCTCGAAATACTTGGCAATGTGTGTGGCAAAGGGAGTTGCAGGCTCGTGTCCGTAGAGCCAGGTGGGTACGCCGAGGCTTCGGTAGCGGGTTTGTGGGTAGCGGTTGCGTACTTGGAAAGCGGTGTCGAGCCACAGGGTATCGGTATAGGCCGGGGCTTGCACGAGTATCTTCATCGCTTCGTAAACATCGGCTTCCAGCCGTCCGGCCATCCAGGCACCAAGGTGGGTGGCCTCCATGGCTCCCGGTCCTCCTCCGCTCACCATCAGGTAGCCACGCTCAGTGAGCTGCTTGCTGATAAGGGCTATCTTGAGGTAAGCCTTGTCTGTACGTGACAGTCCGTGGCCACCCATGATGCCTACGATATGCTTCTCGTCGTACTCGGCCAGCAGATCGTGTAGTGAGTTGCTGATGGAATGGTCGTGTAGCGTACGTGCCAGTGTCTCTTTGATGTCGGTCGTGGTCTTTCCCTTCTGTAAATAGTATTGATATACCGTGTTGTCGTAGCAATGCCTGTAGCTGTCGGGAGAGCCTGTGAGGTATCCTTGATAGAGTGTGTCGGCTGTGTATAGATGGTTGCGGAAGCAGTTGTAGGGTACGTCAATATGGGAAAATATGAAGCAGCTCTTGTCAATCTGTACGCGCATCTGCTTGCTGAAGGTGCAGCCCATGAACAGGCAATCGTAGTAACGGCAGGTGCTGCTCTCTTCGGTGAATGCCGAGAAGTCAAGATCCTGGAAAACGTATCGCTCGATACGCCCGTTGTGGGCAAGTAGCTCTTGCAACTCTGTGGTGCTTTGTATTTCGTGGTATTGTCGATCCATTGGTGTGTGGTGTGTAGGCTATTTTTCTACCTTCAGCAGGGCTCCTGTATGTGGGTCTAAAGTGATTTCTATGTCTTTTTTCTTGCTGAAGAGCGCCGATGAGAGGGTTTCGGTATTGCCGAATTGTGATAATGAGAGGCACTCTTCGGCAAATACGGTGTTGTTGCTGTATACCTTGATGTCTGCTTTTCCTGGCAGATTGTATACCAGTCCGTCTTGTTTCGTGTTGTTTTTCTTACCTTTGAGCTTTGCCTTCTTGTCGGTAGCCTCGGGCTCCGGGGCAGGTGCCGGTACGGTATTCTTATTGGTGATGTCAATATATATAGGTGTACCGGCCAGGTCGTCTTTATGCAGCAGCCCGAGTTTACGGGAGAAACGCCCGAGGAGTGCCCGCTCTGTTTCGCTGTCAGGTATTACTTGATAGGTGTGGGTAGTCGTTTCGGTGGTGGTGGTACCAATGAATAGCTGCATGAGAGCCTGCTCCTGCTCGTTCATGCCTTTGAGTATAATCTTTAGCGCTTCGCCATCTTTGGGCATATTGTCGTTTTGCCCACGTAGCAATAGGTTTCTGCTCTCACGTATATCATAAATCTCTTTGGCTACCAGTTCGGCCATCTTGGCCTTCGATGTTACCATGAGCATCTCCTCGGTCAGGTAGGTGCGAGGGTCTACGGGCTGTTGCTCGCTGTCTTGGGGTGTTGGTGGCTCACTTGCCGTAGGGGGGAGGTTGGTGTTGATGCCCAAGAGTACGCCTGACTCGTTGAGGTGTACGAGGGGAGCTACGGAGTTGCCTGTAAACAGAATGTGATAAAGCTTCTTCTCGTCGGGAATACCCATGGTGGTGAGTGTAGCGTTCTTTAACTCGTAATACAGATTTTCCTTGTCTGCTACGTTGTTGATACGCAGGTATCTCTCGGCGTATTGGGATAGCTCGCCTGGAGTATAGACTTTCTTCTCTACCGTCAGATTCACGTTGATAATTGTTTTGGGAAGGTAATATACGGCTCCTTCCGTAGAAACTCCCGGCTGATAAGTGGTGATGGCTGTTTGTGCAAAGGAGGTCAAAACTCCCCAAAGTGTAGTAACTAATATGGCAGTTCTTTTCATATTCTTATTGGTGCTTTGCGTAAATAATTGAGTAAAGGTAGTATATTTTTTAGAATTACTCTACTCTTTTGCCTTTTTTAACGACAATTCGTCGATGCACTTTTTTCTGTAACTATTTTTCCTTTCATGTGATTTTGTTCATTTAACGCCTCGAATGCTTGAGATAGGTTGTGTATTATATCACTGGAAATCAGACTTGTTTCGCCAAGTATCGAGGCGGCAATGTCGCCCGAAAGTCCATGGATAAATGTACCCAAAACGCAAGTTTCGACAGGAGTGTAGTTTTGTGCAAGTAGAGCGGCTAATATGCCAGTCAGTACATCGCCACTGCCGGCAGTTGCCATACCGGCATTTCCCGTTGTGTTGAATAGGACATGCTGGTCGGGGCATACTATGGCCGTATAGGCTCCTTTGACTATGATGTGAAGCTGGTGTTTGCCTGCCAGTTCGCGGGCTATGTCTAACCGTTCGTTGAGTGCAAACTCCTTACCCGCTATTCGCTGTAGCTCCCGGTAGTGCGGGGTGATGATGCTGTTGGCTGGCACCATGCCGAGTAGTTCGGGGTGGGTGCCAATGAGATTTAGTGCATCGGCATCTATGATAAGCGGCCTTGTTTCTTTCTCAAGCAATTCAGCAAATGCCTGTGCGCTCTCTTCTGAGATTCCTATCCCGGGACCTATAGCTATGGCATCGTATTTGGCCGTGTTGGGCGCATGGCTGAAGTGCGTGGGCGAATTGTCTTCGCTGATAATGGCTTCGGGTACGGCACCCTGTATGATAGGGGTATTGTATGTGGGGGTATGTACGGTGAGGAGTCCTACTCCGGAACGTAGGGCTGCCCGGGTCGATAGAATGGCTGCTCCGGCCATGCCTTGCTTGCCAGCAATGAGCATAGCATGCCCGAATGTGCCTTTGTGGCTATTGTATGGCCGTTGATGAAGGTAGGGGAGCACGTCAGTTGTAGTAATGATGCGGCTCTGTTTCCAGTCGATGGGGCAACCGTAGGTGGATTCTATCTTCTTATGGTTGGGCAGGTTCATCTTCAACTTCGTGTTTCTGGTTGTAAAAGTAGTGCTTTTCGGTGATATTTCTTGCAATCGTGAAAAAAAAATCCTTTTTCGTTATTGAATAAATGGATTTTGCTTAATTTTGTAGAAATTTCGTGTGGTATTTGAATATGGATACGATAAAAATTAAAGGTAAAGAGTTTGCTGTCTCTATCCCTGAAGAAAAAATCTTGAAGGAGGTCGAGCGTCTTGCAGCACAGATTAGTCGCGACCTTGAAGGCAAGAACCCACTTTTCTTGGGTATACTGAATGGTAGTTTTATGTTTGCTGCCGACCTTTTTCGTCGAATCACCATTCCTGCCGAGATTTCGTTTGTCAAGTTGGCCTCGTATGAGGGAACGGCTTCTACAGGTGTCATCAAGGAGGTTATCGGACTTTCCGAAAGTATCAGTGGACGCACCATCGTAGTGGTAGAGGACATTGTGGATACGGGTTGTACTATGCAGAAGCTGCTGGAGAACCTCGGTACTCGTTCTCCCGAGTCAATCCATGTATGCACACTGCTTCTCAAACCAGAGAAACTGAAGGTGGATCTCAATGTTGAGTATGTGGCACTGGAGATTCCCAATGACTTTATTGTGGGATATGGTCTCGACTACGATGGTTACGGCCGCAACCTGAAAGATATCTACACCGTCGTGGAATGAAATGTAAAAATATAATATATAAATAAGTAATAACTATGTTGAATATCGTTATATTCGGAGCCCCAGGCTCAGGAAAGGGTACCTATAGTGCCCGTCTCGTTGAAACATTTAAGTTGGATCATATCTCTACTGGTGACGTGCTTCGCGCTGAAATAAAGAATGGCACAGAACTGGGCAAGACGGCTCAAGGCTATATCGACAATGGTCAACTCATTCCAGACGAACTGATGATTGGTATCTTGGCCAGTGTGTACGATGGCTTTAAGGGCAGCAAGGGTGTTATTTTCGACGGTTTCCCCCGCACCATTGCCCAAGCCGAGGCCTTGAAGAAGATGCTTGAGGAACGTGGCGAGAAGATTTCTGCGATGATCAACTTGGAAGTGAGCGAAGATATCCTTATGGCTCGTCTGCTCCGTCGTGCCACACTCGAAGGTCGTGCCGATGATAATGAGGAGACCATTAAGAAACGCTTTGCCGTATATCACAGTCAGACAGCTCCGCTCATTGAGTGGTTCAAGGGCAAAGGTATCTTCAAGGGTTTCACATATACCGATGAAATAGGTCTTGAGGGTATGGTGAAGAACATTACCGAGTACGTAAATACCATCGTTTAATAATTAAAATAAAATTAATAATTAAGAATTAAAAATGCCTTCAGGTTGCTTGCCTGGGTGAGGGCTCTTAATTTTTAACTTTTAATTTTTTGCTTTGTGGCTGAAACCAATTTTGTAGATTACGTAAAGATATATTGCCGTTCGGGCAAGGGAGGCCGTGGCAGCACTCACATGCGTCGTGTGAAGTACAATCCCAATGGTGGCCCCGATGGAGGTAACGGCGGACGTGGAGGACATATCATCCTGCGTGGCAACCGTAACTATTGGACATTGCTCCATCTCCGCTATGACCGTCATGCTTTTGCTGGCAATGGTGGTAATGGCTCCAAGAACAAAAGTAGCGGCAAGGACGGCGAAGACAAGATAATAGAGGTTCCTTGCGGTACTGTAGTGTACAATGCCGAGACGGGTGCTTACCTGTGCGACATCACCGAACACGGGCAGGAGGTAATCTTGCTACGTGGCGGACGTGGAGGCCTGGGTAATTTCAACTTTGCTACACCCACTCGTCAGGCACCACGTTTTGCACAGCCGGGCGAACCTATGCAAGAACTCACAGTGATAATGGAGTTGAAACTCCTCGCTGATGTCGGTCTCGTCGGTTTTCCCAATGCCGGTAAGTCCACCTTGCTGGCTGCCGTGTCGGCTGCAAAGCCCAAAATTGCCAATTACCCGTTCACAACGTTGGAACCCAATTTAGGTATCGTCTCATATCGTGACAACCGTTCGTTTGTGATGGCCGATATCCCAGGTATTATTGAAGGAGCCAGTGCAGGAAAGGGGTTGGGATTGCGATTCCTCCGTCATATAGAGCGCAACTCCCTGCTGTTGTTTATGGTTCCGGGTGACACGGACGATATCCGTAAGGAGTATGACATCCTGCTCAACGAATTGGCCACGTTCAATCCCGATATGCTCGACAAGCAGCGTGTGCTTGCCATTACCAAGTGTGATCTGCTCGATGATGAGCTGATAGAGATGCTTGAAGAAACTTTGCCTTGCGACATCCCCCACGTATTCATCTCTTCTGTCACAGGACTTGGCGTTTCGGTGTTGAAAGATATTCTGTGGAACGAGCTCAACAAGGAGGATATTCATGCTGAACTCAGTAAGGATAGCCTCGTGCATCGCGCTAAGGATATGGGCAAGTTGCAGGACGAGCTCCGTGCTATGGGACAAGACGATGACATCTCTGTCGAATACGATGACATCGATGAGATGGATGACTTTGAATATGAATTTGACGACGATTTTGAATTTGACACCGACGACGATGAATAGCGAAGATATTTTCACCAAAGGCATCATGTTCAAGAAGGTGGCCTCGGATCGTCCAAAAGAAGAGAAGGTCAAGACCAAGGCCAAGAAGAAAGCCTACATTACCGGCCAGCACCACTCGGCATCGGCCAAGATGAAGGCCGAGATACGTCGCAAGCGTGCCAATAGACATAAGTGATGATTTTTGAAATTCTATTTTTGAAAGGAATAAAGGATACGTATGAAAAAGTATATTCTTGATTTAACGGTTCGCGAGGCCTTAGCCGTAGGCAAGCAGTTTGTGCTGTTGCGTCTCACCTCTGAGAATCCGTTGCCCGAGATGCTTCCCGGACAATTTGTGGAGGTGCGTGTTGATGAGACACCCAGTGTGTTGCTCCGTCGCCCAATCTCAATACATTATTATGACAAGGATGCCAATGAACTGGGTTTGCTTGTGCAGCTTATAGGCAATGGTACTCGTTGGATGGCGACGTTGAGGTCAGGAGATGTGCTCAATGTTGTATTGCCTTTGGGCAATGGTTTCACCCTTCCTGCCGACAAAACGGTGCGCCCGCTGTTGGTAGGTGGGGGAGTAGGAGTGGCTCCCCTGCTTTATCTTGGCATGAGACTCAAGGAAATGGGGGTTACACCCACTTTCCTCCTCGGAAGCCGCACAGAGAACGAACTGATGCAGATTGCCGAGTTCGAGAAGTATGGCCCCGTATATATCACCACTGAGAATGGTGCTGTGGGTGAGCAGGGCTATGTGACCCAGCACTCGGTGCTTGCTCGTGAGCAGTTCGGGCAGGTATACACTTGCGGTCCAAAGCCCATGATGGTGGCTGTAGCCCGTTGGGCCAAGGGTGCCGGTGTACCTTGCGAGGTATCGCTCGAGAATAAGATGGCCTGTGGTGTAGGCGCTTGCCTCTGTTGTGTGGAAGATACCAAGGAGGGTAATGTGTGTGTGTGTAAGGAAGGTCCCGTATTTTCAATAGACAAGTTATCATGGCAGATTTAAGAACATCGATAGGCAAGCTCGAACTTGCCAACCCGGTGATGACAGCATCGGGTACATTTGGTTACGGCACCGAGTTTGCCGACTTCGTTGACCTCGACCGCCTCGGCGGTGTCATCGTCAAGGGTACCACACTGTACCATCGCGAAGGTAATTCTTATCCTCGTATGGCCGAGACTCCTGCTGGCATGCTCAATGCCGTGGGTCTACAGAACAAGGGGGTGGACTACTTCTGCGAGCACATCTATCCTACCATCAAGGATTACAGGACTAATATGATTGTCAACGTCAGTGGTTCGGCCATTGAGGACTATGTGGCTACAGCTGAGCGCATCAATGCGCTGGAGGCTATTCCCGCCATTGAACTCAACATCTCCTGTCCCAATGTGAAGCAGGGAGGTATGGCCTTCGGTGTCACTGCCAAGGGAGCCGAGGAGGTCGTGCGTGCCGTGCGTCAGGTGTACGACAAGACCCTCATAGTGAAACTCTCGCCCAACGTGACCGACATCACAGAAATAGCACGTGCAGCCGAGGCTGCCGGTGCTGACAGTGTATCGCTCATCAATACCTTGCTGGGTATGGCTATCGATGCCGAGCGTAGGCGTCCTCTGCTCTCCACCGTTACTGGTGGTATGAGCGGTCCTGCCGTGAAACCCATTGCTCTGCGTATGGTGTGGCAGGTGGCTAAGGCTGTGAAGATTCCCGTAGTGGGACTTGGTGGTATCACCAATGGTACCGATGCCATTGAATTTATGTTGGCTGGTGCCTCGGCCATTGAGGTGGGTACGGCCAACTTCATCGACCCTGCCGTGACAGGTAAGATTATTGATGAGATTAATGCTTACCTCGACCGTCACGGTTTCGCTTCTGTGCGCGATATCATTGGTGCATTGGAGGTATAAGTAGAGTGCTCTATAATATATGCATCCACCGATTCCTAAGGGAATCGGTGGATGTGTCTTAGTAAGTAATCTCAGACTTTTGGCTCCGCACGTGCCGGAGGCTCAGAGTTGATGTCTTACTGATACAAGTACCGCTTAATACTTTTCTTGGGGGTCTTTTCAAACTCCTCACTGAAAATCTGCACGTTTGAAATCTGGCAGTAAGCAGGGAGGTTCTTGTTCAGTTCCATACGGTTGGCATCCATCTGTGCAGTCACCTCCTGCTCGGTCTTTCCCTCCTTGAAGGCCGTGTCGTAGTCGGGGTGGATAAGGGCTACGAGCTTGCCATCACGATGTATGATGAGTGACTCGCCCACATAGAGCATGCTGTTGAGTTGGTCTTCAATCTCTTCGGGGTAGATGTTCTGCCCCGAGGGTCCAAGGAGCATGTTCTTCGAACGTCCCTTGATAAATACGTTGCCCTCCTTGTCCATCACGCCGAGGTCGCCGGTGTGGTACCATCCATCGGCATCGATAGTCTCGGCAGTAGCCTCTTCGTTCTTGTAGTAGCCAAGCATCACGTTGGGACCTTTGACGAAGATTTCGCCGGGAGTGTTCTCTGGGTCACTGCTGTTGATGCGTACCTCCATACCATAGGCGGCCTTACCGCATGAGCCGGGTACAAACCTCTTCCAGTCTTCGTAGCAGATGATGGGGGCACACTCCGTGGCACCATAACCTACAGTATAGGGGAACTTGAGCTGGTGGAGTAGGGTTTCTACCTCTTGATTGAAGGCTGCTCCACCTACGATAACCTCGTAGAAGTTGCCGCCAAACGAACTTATCATCTTATCTCTTACCTTGGCAAGGATGGTTTCGTTCACGATGGGTACCTTGAGCAGGAGTTTCATGCTTGGAGTCTCAAGCTTGGGGAGTACGTTCTTCTTGATAATCTTCTCGATGATGAGTGGTACGGCTACTACTACCGAGGGCTTTATTTCGTTGAGTGCCTGGAAGATAATCTTGGGTGAAGGTATTTTGGTGAGGAAATAGATGTGCATGCCGATGGTGAGCTCGTAGAGGAACTCGAAAGCCATACCATACATGTGTGCCATAGGAAGCATGGATACGATGGTCATACCCGCTTTGAGGTTGAGTGCATGCTCGGCAAACTCCATGTTGTTGGTAACAGCACGGTAAGGAATCATTACACCCTTAGAGAAGCCGGTAGACCCACTGGTGTAGTTGATAATGGCCAGTTCGTCAGGCTGGTTGGCATGATAGTAACTGATCATTTCCCTTTCGAAGCGGTTGGGGAACTTCTTGCCGAAGAGCTCGTTGAGATGTTCACGGGCATGGGTGAGCTCCTTGCTGCGACTGATGAGCAGATCGTAGTTCTCTATGCGTACTACACCGAGCACGTTGGGTATCTCCTCTTCATTGAGGTTCTCCCAGATGCTGTCGCCGATGAAGGCCAACTTTGAGTCACTGTGATTGATGATATTATGTATGTTGTCAGCCTTGAACTCATGAAGGATAGGCACAGGTACGGCACCATAAGTGATAGTGGCAAGGAAGGCTACACCCCAGTTTGAACTGTTGCGTCCGCAAAGCGAGATCTTGTCGCCCGGCACGATACCTGCCTCGTGGAACATAATGTGCAGTTTCTCGATACGGCGGGCTACATCCTTGTATTGTAATGTGCACCCTTTGTAATCGGTCAGTGCATCGAGGTTCCAGTTATGTTTCATACTGTCCTCTATTCGTAAAATAATGTCTTTTGCCATAGTGGTACTAATTATTTTAGGTATGTTCTTAATTAACGACTTACAAATATACGAAATTACGGTTGATTCTACAAAACCATATCCAATTTAATTATCTGCCATTATTCGTATACCGTCATTTTTACTTCTGCAAAGATACATATTGCATGTGGAAGTGCAAAAATATAACGTTAAAAACACACTCTGTTCATGTTTTTCAAAATGGTATAACCCACGATTATGTAAGATAACGCGAGTGATATAAGACAGTTTCAGCTGGCGATGCTGCCGGCAAGAAGCGTATAGCCTACCCCGATGATACCGAAGAGCATGACGGCTGAGCCGATGATGCGATTGAGTAACCAGATGCCACGTACATCGAAGCGGCTGCCCAGCTTGCTTACCATCCATGTGATGGCAAACCACCAGATGGCAGCACCCGCCCAAATAGCAGTATAGCCTGACACACGCTCCACGCACCCTAATTCTGGAAGCACAAACGACATACGGGCAAAGAGAGCCACGAACATAAGGATGATAAGCGGATTGCCAATGGCCAAGGCAAAGCCCGTGGCAAAGTTGTAGGCAAGCTTGCCCTTAGTGACTGGGTAGTGCCCAAGCTTGTCCATCGGGTTGGCGCGGTAACTGTGGGGATTGGTACGGAAGGTGTGGAGCCCGAAGATAAACAGCAATATACTACCTGCCAGCTGCAATGCAAACATGTTGTGGACATTATTCACAAAGTCGTACACGAACGACATGCCGAGAGCCGTAAGCATGGCGTAGAAGAGGTCACTCATAGAAGCACCCATGCCTGTCATGAAACCGTGCCAACGCCCCTTGTTTAGGGTGCGTCGTATGCACATCACACCTACGGGACCCATCGGAGCCGATACGATTACTCCTATTGCCAAGCCTTTCAGTATGAGTTCCACGAACGAAATCTGTCCCGCAAACTGCTCCAACCAATTCATTCTGCAAAATTAGTGCAAGCTTTGGGAAAATGCAAATAAATTTGCTTTTTCGCTCATCGTGCACAACTTTAGTATCTGCTGTGCAGAACAGAAGTTAGGCTGCGGTTCGGAAAAAGACAAATAAATTTGCTTTTTCGCTCACCTTGCACTAACTTTGCACGATAAAACGCGTTAATAGGTATATTAGGATGAAAAAACTCATAGTAATAATGCTCTCTGCTGTCATGTTGGTAGGCTGTACTCAGTATGCCAAGGTGCAGAAGTCTATGGACTATGATTATAAATATGAGTTGGCCAAGGTCTATTATATGGAGGGTGAGTATAGCCAGGCTGCTTCTTTGCTCGAGGATGTGCTCGCATTCATGAAGGGCACGATGTATGCCGAGGAGTCGCTCTATATGCTTTCGATGTGCTACTTTGACATGAAGGATTATGTGACTGCTTCTCACTACTTCACCACTTATTTCAACACTTATCCTAAGGGGGTGTATGCCGAGGTAGCTCGATTCATGTCGGCTAAGGCGCTCTATCTGGATACTCCCGATCCTCGTCTCGATCAGTCGAGCACCATACGTGCCATCAATGAGATACAGGTGTTTACCGAGTATTATCCCTATTCGGAATATAAGCAAGCTGCTCACGATATGCTATATGAATTGCATGACCGTCTGGTGGAGAAAGAGTACCGTTCGGCTAAGCTGTACTACGACCTGGGCAATTATATGGGCAACAATTATCAGGCCTGTATCATCACGGCACAGAATGCACTCAACGACTATCCCTATACCAAGCTTCGCGAGGACCTCTCTATCCTGATTCTTCGTGCGCGCTATAGTATGGCCAAGGAGAGTGTGAGAGACAAGATGATTGACCGCTATCGCGATACTATTGACGAATACCATGCTTTCAAGAACGAGTTCCCCGAGAGCAAGTACCTGAAAGAGGCGGAAAAGATATATCGCGACTCACAAAAAGCTATCAAGTAAACTATAGGAACAAATATAATCAATAAATAAACTATGGATTTTAAGAAAACCAACGCCCCTACGAACACGGTAACTCGTGATATGCAGGATTTTAGAGACAAGACAGGAAATGTGTATGAATCAATCGCTATCATGGGTAAGCGTGCCAATCAGATTTCTGTAGAGATTAAGGAAGAGCTCAAGAAGAAGCTTGACGAGTTCAGCTCTTCGTCGGACAACTTGGAGGAAGTTTTTGAGAATCGCGAGCAGATAGAGATTTCACGCTACTACGAACGTCTGCCGAAACCCACACTCATTGCCACGCAAGAGTTTATGGAGGATAAGGTGTACTATCGTAATCCGTTGAAAGAAAGCGCTAACTTGGATTGATAGTACCGTGTAAAGGTTAGTGGTTGGCGGTCAGTGACAGGGAATATCCCTCGATGGCACTGCGCTGACCACTAACCGTTTTTTTATATATGCACTATTTGCAGAATTAATATAACCTTACGAACATATGAAATTCTATATTCATCATCTTTATTTGTTGCTGGCTATTGTGGCTCTCATCGTATGTATGTGCTCTCCCGCACTTGTAACTTTTATGTATCAAGATATGTCGTCGGTAGAGATGGGCAACTTTGTCCTACGTTCTATGTCATTGACCAGTCCTGAACCTACATCATCGGCTATGCCCTGTGTCTTGGGCATACTACTCATTATCTCGGCATTGGTCAGTGCTTTCACGATGTTTGTGAGCCTGTTCCAGAATTTCTCATTGCAGAAGCGCTGCACCATCTTCAATTGCCTCCTTTTAGCTGGCTACTATATCTTGTTGCTGGTGTTCGTGCTCATTTTGCGTGTCGATACCCGCCATGTAGAGATTGCTTGGCAGTTGGCTCTTCCCCTGGTGTCGCTCATCCTTACGGCCATGTGCTTCTATTCTATCCGTACCACTGAGGCTAAGATGCTTGCCCGTGCCAATAACTTCCGTTTGCGCGACTGAGAACGCAGTCACCATACTATCAACATAATGAGGCCGAAGACGAGGGTGCCGATTCTTATCGTAACCTTACGCTTCGGCCGATCTTAACTTACGCTTCGATTTATCGTAAGTTAAGACTGGTGTCTGCCTTAACGTACGCTTCGCATTGGATTCAGGCAAATTTCATTCACAGGTTACGGTTACGGATTCAAAATAAATCGGAGTGTGCGTAAAATCCTTTAGATTTGCACCAACAAACAAAAAATAGTACCTCGATATAATGAATATTGCCAGTCTTGGAATGAATATTGCTAGTCTTGGAATATATATTGCCAGACTTGGAATATAGAACATCTTGCGCAAAGTGTGTCTTTTTTACGTGTGTATTGGAGTGCAAATCCGATGGGGTGAAGTCTATCGTTGTAGTCTTAAGTTTGAAAGTGTTCTGCTTGTCCATTCTGTTTATCGTAAGAAAATGCAAAGTTTGCACGATAAAATGTAAAATATATTTGTCATTACGGAAAGTATGCTTACCTTTGCGGCGTGAATCTTACGTAAGAAAGTTTTATTGACAAACTCTAAAAAAATGTATGCTATGAAGAAAAGTTATTTGTTGCCCGTAGGCTTTAAGAAAGCTGGGCTTTGGATGGTGGTGCCGTTCTTGGTGCTCAGTGCGCTTTGCCTGTGCGGCAGCGACGTGCTTGTGGATATTTGCATCAATGCCACGGTGCCGGCTGTAATCAGCCATGAAGGTTGGTTCTGCATGACAGAGACTGCCCTTATCGAAGAGATTGCGATGCTCGGTCTCCTCGCTTCACTCGCTTTCATCGCCCTTTCGCGTGAGCAGGACGAGGATGAGATGACAGCGCACATCCGTATGCAGTCGTTTGTGTGGAGCACTTGGGCTACATCTATCGTCTTGGCATTGGGCATACTCTTTGTCTATGACTTGGAGTTCCTCACCTTTATGTTCTTGACAATGTACCTCTACCTGATGCTGTACATCGTGAAATTTAACCTCGCCATGTATCGCGAGAGAAAGGAGCAGCGATGAAGAATACTGTCCGTGTAGAGCGTGCCATCAAGGACATCACGCAGCAGGACCTTGCCGTAGCAGTAGGCGTGAGCCGCCAGACAATCAACTCCATTGAGGCAGCTCGCTACGTGCCCTCTACCGTGCTGGCACTGAAGATTGCCCGCTATTTCGGCAAGTCCGTTGACGATATCTTCACACTCGAAGAGGGGGATTAAATGCGATAAGCGCAATCTGTCATAGGACAACCTCGGCTTCCCGAGGTTGTCCTTGTTTGCTGAGTTCCTTCTAGTTATAAAAGGCAAGGACAGCCGGACATCCTAATCGGAGAGACTGCTTTATTGTAAAAAAACGGAAAAGGATTAGGATATTTGGAATACAATTTGTTTCTTTGCATAAACTATACCATCATGAACTCTATCATTCAAGGTCAGTTGGGAAAGATTAGGGCACTTTGCAAGCAACACAAGGTAAAAAGCCTCTATTCCTTTGGGTCGGTAAACACACCTGAGTTTACTGACGAGAGCGACATTGATTTACTGATAGACTTTGAGGCAGGAATCAGTGTAGAGGACTATACGGACAATTACTTCTCCTTGCGCGAGAAATTCGCACAGCTCTTCAAGCGGGATATCGATTTAGTGACACGCCGCTCGCTGTCGAACCCATTCTTCATCCGCGAAGTGGAACAATCAAAGCACTTGATTTATGGGTAGTAAAAGCGTAAAGAAATATCTGTACGATGTGCAGCAATCCATTGATTCCATTTATGAATACTTGGGAGAGAAACGAGATTTCTTCGAGTATGAGCATAACAAATTGCTGCGTCGTGCGGTAGAGCGTGAATTGGAGATTATAGGCGAGGCCGTCAAGCATCTATTAGAACTGGACAGTACAATCAAAATAAATAATGCACGTAGGATTGTTGATTTGCGCAACTTTGTAATACATGGTTATGACAAAGTGGATAATGTAATCATATGGGGAATCCTCAGCAAAGACCTTCCTAAATTGAAACAACAGGTAGACGAACTGATGTCTGAACATACTTTATTGTAAGTATCAATACGCTAACCATGACTCAAGGCTCCACATCCGTCTATCTTTACAATAAATCTATCCGTAAGCTATGAAAAGAATAGCATTCTCACTATGTGTCATTAGCATTGCTTTGTCCGGTTATGCACAAGCCCAAACATTGGATGATTATGTATCAAGTGTGAAGGAGAATTCCTGCGCCCCTATAGACTATATATTCAATTTGTTTGAAAACTCAGACATCGTAGTGATTGGAGAGCGTGACCATAGGGATACCACGCAATACGAACTGATATTGGATTTGTTGAAAGACCCGCGATTTGCCTAAGAGGTAGGTTATGTGTATACTGAGGTAGGGTGTGTGAACAGGACAAAGGATGTAAACAAACTGCTCTGTGGAAGGTACAAAAGCGACAAAGCATTCAACGATGCCCTCTACACATATCTTCGCAACGAAGATTTCAACCCCTTGTGGGATAAGTACAATCGTGTGCAGTTCTTGCGTGGACTCTATGAAATCAACCGTAATAGCAAGCATAAGATTACGTTAGGACTGACGGATTGCAACTTTTCGTGGAAGAGAATCAAGACTGCTGAGGAATACAAGAATTTTGACGACTCTCCCGCTTGTGCATATCGTGACTCGACAATGTGCCTCCATTTCTCCAAAATGTATGCAAAGCAGAAGCTTAAAAACGGCAAGCGTAAGGCTTTGATCATAACCAATCATCCTCACGCTCTAAACGCCACTTTTGAAGGGAGTGACTATCACCGTCAAGGCAAATGGCTCAAAGAGCGGTATGGCAACGACAACGTAAAAATCGTAATGCTAAACTGGACAGAGTACACGGATTCTAACGACCAACAGACCTCATTGGTGGCTGACGGCCTATGGGATGCAACTTTTGAAGTCGTGGATTGCCAACCTTTTGGAATGGATATAAAGGGAACCCCATTTGGCCATACTCCTTACTTTAATGATCGATATGGAAAAATGAAATGGGAAGATGTTGCAGATGGCGTTATCTATTACAGGCCATGCTATGAGACAGTACTGACTATAGGAATTCCCGGTATCGTGAGCGCAAACTTTGAAGAAGAGTTTATGCGTAGAATCAAGATATATTTCGAAGCGATGGAATTGTCCGTTCCCACATTAGAAGAAGCAAAGCCCGCATACGACAGGTTCGTTTCTTTTCCAGTCACCTATCCACAATCACCAGATAGCGTAAGAGAATCTATTCGCAAATTATTAGCTGAATAGACAAGGGCTACAGAAAAAAGCATTTTCCCCGTATAGCTGATACAGACATTTTAGCAATCAATATAAAAGGCAACCCGCGGGTTGCCTTTTATGTAAACTATTGTTGCTTATGCATGAGTAATGTGCTGTTGATAATTGCATGTTTTTTTTGTCTATATCGTTTTTTATGAGTAACTTCGCATCATAATTGAAATACTGTATACTTATGGGATTTTTTTCATTTTTCTCTAAGGACAAGAAAGAAGTGCTCGACAAGGGTTTGTCGAAGTCGAAAGAGAGTGTGTTGGGAAAGATTACCCGAGCGATTGCGGGTAAGTCGAAGGTGGATGATGAGGTACTCGACAATCTGGAGGAGGCTCTGATAACCTCGGATGTGGGCATCGATACCACGTTAAAGATTATCAAGCGTATCGAGGAGCGTGTGGCGCGTGATAAGTATGTGACCACGAACGAACTGAACGGAATACTGAAAGATGAGATCGCGGCTCTGCTTACTGAGAATGAGACAACAAATACCGAAGGATTCTCTATCCCCGATGATGCCAAGCGTCCCTATGTGATTATGGTGGTGGGTGTGAATGGAGTAGGCAAGACGACTACTATCGGTAAGTTAGCTCACCAGTTCAAAAAGGCAGGTTTGAAGGTCTACCTTGGTGCGGCCGATACGTTCCGTGCAGCTGCCGTAGAGCAGTTGGTGGAGTGGGGACATCGCGCAGACGTGCCTGTCATCAAGCAGAAGATGGGTGCCGACCCTGCTTCGGTGGCCTTTGATACGGTGAAATCGGCCGTTGCCAATGATGCCGATGTGGTCATCATTGACACTGCAGGCCGTCTGCACAATAAGGTGGGACTCATGAATGAGTTGACGAAGATAAAGAATGTGATGAAGAAGGTGGTGGACTATGCGCCCAATGAGGTTCTCTTGGTGCTCGACGGCTCTACCGGACAGAACGCCTTCGAACAGGCCCGGCAGTTTACACTCGCTACGGAGGTCACTGCATTGGCTATCACGAAGCTCGATGGTACGGCCAAGGGTGGCGTGGTAATCGGAGTGTCTGACCAGTTCAAGATCCCTGTTCGCTACGTTGGATTGGGTGAAGGAATTGATGACCTCCAACCGTTCAACAAGACCGAGTTTGTGGATTCACTTTTCTAATTACAGAGAATGGTTAAAAACAGAATAGACGTTATCACGCTCGGTTGCTCCAAAAATCTGGTGGATTCGGAGAAACTGATGAAACAGTTGGAGGCGCACGGTTACACGTTGGCCCATAATCCCGATGTGGTGGAGGGCGAAGTGGTAGTCATCAATACCTGTGGGTTTATCGGTGATGCCAAGGAAGAATCTATCAATATGATTCTTGAGGTGTGTGCGCTGAAAGCCCAGAGACGTGTGCGCAAGGTATTCGTGATGGGTTGCCTCTCGGAACGTTATATGGCCGAGCTTGGTGAAGAGATACCACAGGTGGATGGCTATTTCGGCAAGTTTGATTGGGAGAAACTGGTGGAGAGATTGCAAGAAGACAAGAATGGTAGTTGTCAGCAGTCAAAGTCACAATTAAGCAAGAGCAATGATTGTTTGCAAGCTCTGTCGAGTGACGCGACTTCAACGAAGATTACTGTTGATTGCCGGTTGGATCGTGTTCTTACCACTCCTAACCACTATGCCTACGTGAAGATATCGGAGGGATGTGATCGTACCTGTGCCTATTGCGCCATACCTATTATTACAGGCCACCACGTGAGCCGTCCTATGGAGGAGATTGTAGAGGAGGTACGTTTGCTGGTGAGCAAGGGCGTGTCGGAGATACAGCTGATAGCTCAAGACCTAACATACTATGGCGTGGATCTCTACAAGAAACAGAGCATCGCCGAGTTGGTGGAGCGCATTGCGGATGTGGAGGGGGTAAAATGGGTGCGCCTGCATTACGGCTATCCCACACACTTCCCCATGGACTTGCTCCGTGTGATGCGCGAGCACGACAATGTATGCAAATACCTTGATATAGCCTTGCAGCACGTGAGTACCAAAGTGCTTAGGAATATGCGACGTAATATCACCAAGGAGGAGACTATGGATCTGCTTCAGACCATCCGCCGCGAAGTGCCAGGTATCTATCTGCGAACCACGCTGATGGTGGGTTTCCCCGGTGAGACGGAGGAGGATTTCGAAGAATTGGTTCAGTTTACCAAAGATATGCGATTTGAGCGTATGGGAGCCTTTGCCTATTCTGAGGAGGAGGGTACGTATGCTGCCGAACATTTTGAGGATAATATCGATGATGACACCAAGCAGGAGCGTCTGAGCCGTTTGATGCGCGTACAGCAACGTATCGCCGAGGAGGTGAGTGCTGCAAGCATAGGCAAGACTCTACAGGTGGTTATCGACCGCGAAGAGGGCGACTATTACGTAGGTCGCACTGAGTTTGACTCGCCCGAGGTGGATCCTGAAGTGCTGCTCCTCAAGGCCGACAACAAGGTAGAGGTGGGACAGTACTATAGGGTAGAAATTACGGGGGCCGATGAGTTTGACCTGTATGGAAAGGTTAATGCTTAGTGCTCCAAGCAATTGAGTAAATAAGGGATGATATGAACAACAAGGAGTTTATCAATGAATTGTCTAAGCAGACGAACCAATCGGTTGGTGCAACGACCAAATTGGTAAATGATACGATTAGGATACTGGAAGAGCACTTTCAACAGAATGATGTTGTTGCCTTTTCTGGCTTTGGCAGTTTCGAGGTGAAGAAAAAGATGGAGCGTATTTCGGTAAATCCTACCACAGGCAAGCGTTATCTTATACCGCCTAAATTGGCGCTTAGCTTTAAACAGAGCAACGTGCTGAAAGACAAATTTAATGCAGAATAAGCAGTCGTGATATGGGAAAGATAACATTGACCACTATAGCCGAAGAGTTAGTTGCCAGAAATGGTGTGAGCAGAGAACTGGCCGATAACTTTGTGCATGCAATTGTAGAGACCATAGAAAAGGGACTGCGAGAAGATGGCTTGGTGAAGATTAAGGGGTTGGGAACCTTCAAACTGATGGAGGTGAGCGATCGTGGAAGTGTGGACGTTAATACAGGTGAACGTATCACCATTAAAGGCTATCGCAAAGTTTCCTTTACGCCCGATAGTGCTATGAAGGAGTTTGTGAACCGTCCGTTTGCACATTTCGAACCTACTGAGCTTAATGAGGGATATCCTGCAGAAGAGGTGCGGCTTGAAGATGTTGGGGGTGAAGACGGGGTAAATGAAACTGTCGATGTTGCCGGACTGCCTGAGAGTCCAGTGTCATCGGACTGCCAGTCTGATAAGACTGATGACGAGGAATTGAAATCCTCTGAAGAAAATGCAGCAACCATTGGTGGGATCGCTGTTTCGGAGGTTGATGAAGTTTCAGAGGTTGAAAGTAAAGCCGCTGTAATCACCGGAACCGAAGAGGTGTTGGTGCCTATGGTGAATGAGGAATCTGTAGAGGTGGAAGAAAACGAAGTACCTGTAACTGAAGAACCTGTTGTCACTGAAGAGGCTGTTGGTATTATAGAAGAAGCAGCTGTCACTGAAGGAGAAGTGGTTGTGGCTGAAGAAACGATTGAGCCTAAGGTGTCAGTCTCAGAAGAGGAGAAGCCTTCAAAACGCGGTGGTTGCGGGTGGATTATCGTAGTCCTTCTCATAGCTCTAACATGTGGGGTGTACTATTTTATAACGATAGATCAGGATGCCCTTTCGGACTACGAAGCCAAGATAGAAGAGTATAATGATATGATGGTGAATCCCAACCTGGAAGAGGAATTGGGAGAGGAGTGGGATGAAGAACCTCAAAACGCACCAACTCCTAAGATGACTCCTGGTATCATAAAATCACAGAAGCAACAAGCGGGAGTGGATTCATCGGAGGTCTCCACGGTACAATCTGAACAGCAAAACAAGGTGATGCCAACAGATCAAGAATCTGGCAGTGAAAAATACTGTACGGTGAAGCTCACGGAGTTACTTGAGGCTAAGGAACTCAAAGACATTACTCCTGCTGATACTACCGATTATATTATCGATGGTACGCTCGTAACTCACGAATTGAAGAGTGGGGAGACCATCATTCTATTGGCTCGTAAGTATTACGGTGACAAGCGCTTGTGGCCTTACATTGTCAAATACAACTGGATGAAAGACTATAACAATGTGGCTGTCGGTCAGATGATTAATATTCCTGCACTGAAGGATAAGTCGCACTAAACTTGGGTCGGTCAGCTTCAAGCTTACTTAAGAAGAACTGTCGTTATAATTTGCGGTGGCCCCTTTCTCACGAGAGAGGCCACCGCTTGGCAAATAGTTTTTTATAAATCAATTCTTACTGATAGTTCACGAAAGCCGCCTGGTTGGGATTGGCACCACCCACATCGAAGCGGTGGATAAGGCGACCCTCATGATTGCAGCGGTGTATCATGCCCGACGATACGAACTTGGTGCCCGCAAGGCCGATGTAGAAGTCGCCATTCTTTGGGTTCACCTCCATCATATATACACTATTGGAAGTAAGCTCCTCGGTGTCTCCCTGCAAGAACGACTGGTTGCTTATGGTAGCCGTAGCCACATCGTAAGTGAAGAAGGTGTTCTCGGTTTCGTAGGTAGCCCAGTTGGTGGCAGAGTTGCAAAGATAGAGCATGCCATCATAGGCGACGGCACGTGTGGCGTGGGTAATGGTGCGCACATCACCTGTAGCCACATCGATGTGTTGCACTGGGTAATCGCAGTTCCAGTTCTCGTCGTACTGACCGTTGGCGAGGAGGTATACGCTATCTCCTGCCACGACAAACTGCTGAGGATTCCACTCTACGGTGATGGAGGCGATGGAGTCGAAGGTGGCTACATCGATGACTGTCACCCGATTGTCGTATCCCCAGCCCGAGTTGGCCACAAGCAACTGTCCCTTATGCAGGATGATATCCTCGGGGTTCAGACCAGTGGGAGCATAGTCCACGACACTCAAGTCTGAGGCCTTCATCTTGGCTACCTTACCGCTGTAGAGGGTGACGTAGATGTAATCCCCGTCGGCCGTGAGGTAGCGTGGCTGACCCTCTTCGGCCGAAAATGGATGGCGGGTAAGTTCATTACCCTCGATGTCGAGTTTGGCCACATACGAGGAACCATAAACCGAAACGTAGAGATGCCCCTTGTGGTAGAGGATGTCCTGTCCTGTGTCGCCTAAGTACTGGCCGTTCTGAGTCAAATAGTATTCGGGAGTACAGAGCAAGCTGTCGGACTTATATGCCGAGATATCGGCATTGTTTGCCCCCCACAGGCCTTCGCACAGGATGAATACATCAGGATTACTTACCACGGGGTCGATACAGCCTCCACGGTCTTCCGGTTCGCAACTTGCAAGCACGAAGCCTGCCAAACAAGCGCATAATGCGCTACGATACACTTTCTTCATTTTTTGATTTTAGATAAGAAAGTAAAACAAAATGTGTCCCTACGCATACTTTCCTCGAATACACGCGGTTTAACTGGTTTTGCAGGTCTTCTGACTCACCCTACACATCGGCCTTCCCAACCTCTTCTTCTGGTTTAGAGTTTCTTGTTTAGTGTTTAGAGCTTAGGAAACCATCCTAATAACTAACTCTTAACTTTCAACTCTAAAAACCCTGACAGAGCATCAGTGGCAATAGATTCGATGTGCAACACAAGGGCACACAGCAGCGGGACTGTTCAGGACTCTCACCTGATTCCCTTTTCATCCGTAGCCCGCAATCGGGGCATCGGGAACAAAACTGCTACAAAGGTAATATATTCCTTTATTGAATGAAAGTTTTTCTTCGTTATTTTTTTACCTTTGTAACCGTTATGATACATTTCCATACCATACATGATGTAGAGGATCAGTCATGGCCACTGTTTTTAGATGTCTACACCGCGTCATTCCCGATAGATGAACAAAGACCTACGGACGATATCGCCCGCCTGCTGACTGATGAGCCACGCTTTTGCGCTATGGCACTCCTCGACGGAAAGGAGCGCTTCGTGGGGTTTCTCACCAGCTGGAAATTTGATGCCTTTATATATGTAGAGCATTTCGCCTTGGCTGTCGCATTGCGCTCGCAAGGATATGGCAGCATGGCATTGCAGACATTCATTGCGAAAGTGTCCCCCTGTCCTATCGTACTGGAGGTGGAACCTCCTACGGACACTCTCGCCAGGCGTAGGGTAGGCTTCTACGAACGGTGTGGCCTCGCATTATATGATTACGACTATATCCAACCGTCCTATACGCCCGACCGTATGGCACTACCACTGCGGTTGATGGGAACCTTGCCTACAGGCACCGACCTCCACGAGGTTGCCGAAAAACTGCATCGCGAGGTGTATGGGATAAAATAATCGTCAAACAGGGTGCGCTGTGAAAAATATTGAAATAAACTTCATATTTCTCGCTCGTTTGTTTGTATCTTTGGGGCGAACCTCGAAGATATACTGCACTCGCTGTGAAAAATATTGAAATAAATTTCATATTTCTCGCTCGTTTGTTTGTATCTTTGTGCCACGTATGAAGATACTGCTTCTTGGAGAATACAGCAATGTGCATTGGACGCTGGCTTGTGCTTTGCGCAAACTGGGGCATGAGGTGTGCGTGGTTTCGAACGGTGATGAATGGAAGGGCTACTCTGCTGACATTCCGCTCGTCCGTCAAGCAGGCTATTTTGGTAGTGTCGCCTATGTGTGTAAGGTGCTGCACCTATTGCCTAAACTAAGGGGATACGATGTGGTGCAGCTCATTAACCCCGTACACTTCATTGACCTTAAGGCCGAGCGGGGCATACGTATCTACGACTACCTGCGTCGTCACAACAAGCGGGTGTTTCTCGGCGCTTTCGGCTACGATTACTATTATGTATATGATAGTGTGGTGCATCGTACATTGCGCTATTGCGATTTCTACACCCCGACCCGCGAGGTTCGTCACGAGTGGAACACGGCCAACGAGTACGATTGGCTACACACCTTCAAGAAGGAATCCAATATCCACATTGCCGAGACGTGTGACGGCATCATCAGTGGACTCTATGAGTACGATATTGCCTACCGCTCTCGCTTTCCCGAGAAGACAACGTTTATCCCCTTTCCCATTGAACTGAACGCCCCGTCGGAAGGTGTGCTGTCATCTATAGGTGTCAACCGTAAGATTCGCTTCTTCATCGGTGTGCAACGGCACCGTTCGGCTCTGAAGGGCACCGATATCATGCTACGTGCCCTTGAAAGGCTTGTGAACGACTATCCCGATCGTGCCGAGATGGTGAAAGCCGAGTCGGTTCCCTTCACCCAATACAAAGAGATGATGCGTAGTTGTGATGTGTTGCTCGACCAGATATACTCATACACCCCCGCCATGAATGCCCTGTTGGCTATGAGCCAAGGGTTGGTATTGGTGGGAGGTGGCGAAGAGGAGAACTATGCTATCCTTGGCGAGGAGGAGTTGCGCCCTATTATCAACGTGCAACCTGATGAGGACGACATATATCGCCAGCTCGAGCAATTGGTGCTGTGTCCCGAACGCATAGCCCAGCTCAAACGGGATAGCATCACCTATATACAACGTCATCACGATAGTATCAAAGTGGCCAAGCGATATCTGGAGGCATGGAGGAGAAAATAAAAGAACCCAAGTCATCGACTTGAGTTCTCCTGCTGGTAGCGCCTACGGGAATCGAACCCGTGTTCCATGCGTGAGAGGCATGTGTCCTAGCCGCTAGACGAAAGCGCCATAAAAAGCCCCTTATGTTTATCCACCCCGGGGCGGGTGTTTCCATTAACCTTGTAGCGCCTACGGGAATCGAACCCGTGTTCCATGCGTGAGAGGCATGTGTCCTAGCCGCTAGACGAAAGCGCCATCTTGCAAAAGAGCGGAAGCTGGGGGATTCGAACCCCCGGTACGGTAACCCGTACGGCAGTTTAGCAAACTGCTGGTTTCAGCCACTCACCCAAACTTCCATTGAGGATTAACTGTTTCCCTTTTGCGGCTGCAAAGGTAGGTACTTTTTTCGAATCCGCCAATAAAACTGAAGTTTTTTTCTGTCTTTGTGTGAAAAAAAACGGAGATTTGCTGTGTTAGTTGTGAATGGGGCTGATTTTATTACTCGTTTTGCCTATTTTTGAGGTGAAAACTTGAAGATACTTTCACTCGTTTTGAAAAAATCAAAGTAAACTTTGCTTTTCTCACTCGTTTATTCGTATCTTTACCCGAAATTAATGACGATAGTATGAAGATTCTTTGGCTTGATCTTAATTGCTCGTATGCTCACAGTTCGTTGGCATTGCCTGCGTTGCATGCTCAGGTGATGTGCCGAACGGATGTGGAGTGGAGTGTGGTGCGCACTACTACGGGAGAGGCTGTAGGGACGGCTGTTGATGCAGTATACGCCCATCGTCCCGATGTGGTGGCTGCTTCAGCCTGGTTGTTTACTCACGAGCATTTGTTGCATATCGTGGCGCGAGTGAAGGCGTTGTTGCCACAGGCGGTTGTCATCTTGGGAGGTCCCGAGTTTCTGGGTGACAATGATGCTTATCTTCGTCAGCATACATATATATCTTGTGTGCTTCGTGGGGAAGGGGAGGAGAGCTTTGCCCGTTGGCTTGATGTGTGGGATAAACCTGAAGCGTGGGGTGGCCTCTCTGGACTGTGTTATATATATAAAGGTATATACTATGACGGTGGACTGGCTCGCGTGATGGATTTTGCTTCGCTAAAGGCACCCGAGGAAAGTCCGCTGTTTGCGTGGGGCAAACCCTTCGTGCAGTTGGAGACTACGCGGGGGTGTTTCAATACGTGTGCTTTTTGTGTCAGTGGAGTAGGTGACCCTGTACGTACGTTGCCCATCGAAGCCATTCGACTGAGGCTTGACTGCATACGTGATCGGGGTATCCGTGACGTGCGTGTCCTTGACCGTACCTTCAACTATCATCCCCAACGGGCTATCTCGCTGATGCAGCTTTTTGCTGAGTATCATCCATATATGCGGTTTCATCTGGAGATACACCCGGCGCTATTACCGCAAAGTGTGCGTGAGGTGTTGGCATCGCTGCCTGCCGGATTGCTACATCTGGAGGCTGGTATACAAAGCCTACGCCAAGAGGTGCTCGATGCCTGTTGTCGCAAGGGGGTGTTGGAACATTCGCTTGACGGACTGCGATACCTCTGCTCGCTGTCCAACCTCATCACTCATGCTGACCTTATTGCGGGGCTGCCTCGCTACACCCTTGCGCAGATATATGAAGATATCCACACTCTTGCTGGCTATCAGGCGGGAGAGATACAGTTGGAATCCCTAAAACTGCTGCCAGGTACGATGATGCGTCGTGAGGCTGTACGCTTAGGCCTGTGCTACTCGCCACTACCTCCTTATGAGGTGCTGGAGACTGAGGCTATCACAAGTGCTGAGCTGCAGGAGGCTCGCCGACTCTCTCGCCTGCTTGATGCCTACTATAATACTTCGGCATGGCAGCAAATCACGCGGCAACTGCTTTTGGGTGAGCCCGATTTCCTATATCGCTTTCTTGACCATTTGACCCACAATAACTATATAGACCAGCCAATGAGTCTGGAGCGTAGGGGTGAACTGCTCTATCTCTTCTGCCGTGATTACTATCCTGACTATCTCCCCGCTGTCACGATTGCGTGGATTGAGGCCGGCATGTCGCTCAAGAAACGTCCTGCCGAGGGAGTGCGTACCAAGCATGTGCAGCCGCCAGGGAAGTGGAATGTCATCTATGGCGAGTACAATGATGATTTGCGACTCTGTTTCCTACCTACAGTCGAGGGTGGAGGATATTGGTTTGGGTATGACACTACGACACAATGTCCTACTCCGATATTTAGAGCCGAGGTGTAGACCGGCGATGATATTCGCTTGCTTTTCGTGTCTTTGCACTAATTTGAGGTAAACCTCGAAGACACTTGCACTCACCGTGAAAAATATTCAAATAAACTTGATATTTCTCGCTCGTTTATTCGTATCTTTGAGGTAACCTCGAAGATATTTTCACTCGCTGTGAAAAATATTCAAGCAAGCTTGATATTTCTCGCTCGTTTATTCGTATCTTTGTAACCCATAAGCATACAGAATCGAATGAGCGAACTGAAGAAGAGATTGTTGGGCATGGATCTTTCTGAACTGCAGGTGGTGGTGAGAGAGATGGGTATGCCAAGTTTTGCGGCACGGCAAATGATGGAGTGGATATACGTGCGCCGTGTACGCTCCATTGCCGATATGACCAATATCTCGTTAAAGCATCGCGAAGCGCTAAGTCAGCACTATGAGATAGGAGTGAACGACCCTGTAGAGGCGATGCATTCCAAGGACGGTACCATCAAATATTTGTTTAGGATACGTGAAGGACAGTTTGTGGAGGCGGTATACATCCCTGATGAAGAACGTGCTACATTATGTGTTTCATCGCAGGTAGGGTGCAAGATGCATTGTGCTTTCTGCATGACGGGGCGCCAAGGATTCAGTGCCCACCTTACGGCAGGCGAGATTCTTAACCAATTCTACGCTATCCCGGAGAGCGCTTCGCTCACCAATGTCGTGATGATGGGAATGGGCGAACCGCTCGACAATACTGATGAGGTGCTCAAGGCGTTGCGCCTGCTTACTGACCCGAAATTGCTGGCATGGAGTCCTCGTCGGATCACCCTCTCTACGGTGGGTGTGAAGGGCAATCTTCAGCGTTTCCTCGACGAGAGCGATTGCCATCTGGCCATCAGCTTACACGCTCCCACACCACAGTTACGTTCTGAGTTGATGCCTGCTGAGCGCATATATTCGGTGACGGAGATGGTAGACCTGCTCAGAAGATACGACTTTACGGGACAGCGTCGTTTGTCATTCGAATACATCCTTTTCGATGGAGTAAACGATACGATGGCCGATGCCCGCAAACTGGTGCGCCTGCTCGACGGGCTACAATGCCGTATCAACCTCATTCGTTTTCATGCCATCCCCGACTCGGAACTTGACGGGGTACCAATGGAGCGTATGGTGGCTTTCCGCGATTACCTCACTCGTCACGGTCTGTTTACAACGATACGTGCCTCACGTGGCGAAGACATCTATGCCGCGTGTGGAATGTTGTCAACAAAGAAACTGAGAAACAATTCATAACCCACACATTCGTAATTTATGAAAAGATTTTTTACTTATATCACCGTATGTTTCGTAATCTTATTGGCCGTTAGTTGTATTGGTGGCGAAAAGAAAGGCGAAGAGAATAAAGCCGAGACCTCCACTACAGTAAGAAAGACCACTAAGCAGGCCACAGCTAAGACATCGAAAAAGAAGAAGCCTCTGCTCATGCCCAATGCCACAGGTCTGCCCTATGAGATGCTGGTGGTGATGGACGATGAGCAGTGGGAGCGCCCCTTAGGTCGTGCCGTGTTCAACGTGCTCGATACTGATGTGCCGGGCTTGCCCCAGTCGGAGCGTTCGTTCCGTATCTCGCGTGTCGATCCGAGTGCCTTCAACAGCAACATGTTCCGTATTATGCGCAATGTTATCAAGGTCGATATACAGGACATCTACTCCCAACCAAAGTTCAAGTTTGCCCGCAACGTATACTCCTATCCGCAGATGGTCATGACCCTTCAGGCTCCTGATGAGGCCAGTCTGGCGGAGTATATCAATGCCAACCAACAGTCCATCATCGACTTCTTCACCAAGGCCGAGATGAATCGCGAGATTGAGAACCTGCGTGAGAAGCACAATCCCGAGGTGTCGCGCTTGGCTCGCGAAATCCTTGATGTAGACGTATGGGTGCCTTGGGAGGTCAACCGGTTCAAGAAAGGTAAGGATTTCTTGTGGGCATCTACCAACATAGGCAAGAAGGATATGAGCATTGTGCTCTACTCCTATCCCTATACTGACAATAATACCTTCACGCTCGAGTACTTCCTCCAAAAGCGCGACTCGGTGATGAGGGTCAATATCCCCGGTGGTCCTGAAGGCAGCTACATGACTACCAACCACGACTACGTATACGTGGAGGATGGCACCGTGCGTGGCAAGTATGCGCAGATTGCCCGTGGCCTCTGGCGTGTGCAGGGTGACCGCATGGGTGGCCCTTTTGTGTCGCACTCCCGAGTGGATGAGGTAAACGGCCGTGTCGTTGTGGCCGAAGCTTTCATTTATGCTCCCGAATCCTTGAAACGCGACTTCCTACGTCGTATGGAAGCTGCCCTGTACACTGTTCAACTTCCTTCGGAGCAGGAGGTAAATAGCCTCTCGTATGGCTTGGAAGAGGTGGTGATAGAACCTGAAACTAAATAATGTTATATAGATATGGAACAAAACAATATTAGGATAGGCATCACACAAGGCGATGTCAATGGTATCGGGTACGAAGTTATCCTGAAGACTTTTGAGGATCCTGCGATACTCGAACTCTGCACTCCCATCATTTACGGTTCGCCCAAAGTAATGACATATCATCGCAAGGCGTTGGAACTGGAAACGTCATTTACTATTATTAACTCGGCAGCAGAGGCCGTACAAGGTAAACTCAACGTTGTTAATTGCAACAACGATGAGGTAAAGGTTGAACTGGGCAAGCCTTCGCGCGAATCGGGCAAGGCAGCTTTCGATGCACTGGAAAGAGCGATGAAGGACTACAAGGAGGGGTTGTACGATGTGCTTGTAACCGCTCCTATTCATAAAGAGATGATTCAGTCTGAAACGTTCACCTTCCCCGGTCATACCGAGTACATAGAGCAGAGCGTGGGCGATGGTGCCAAGGCTCTGATGATATTGGCTAATGAACGATTGCGCGTGGCACTCGTCACCGGCCATATCCCTGTAGCCAAGATATCCTCTGTGCTGACACAGGAGTTGATAGAGGAGAAGCTTGAGATCTTCAACGCCTCGCTGAGAGCTGACTTCGGTATCAGTGCACCACGTATAGCTGTTTTGGCTCTCAATCCGCACGCAGGCGACGGAGGTGTTATAGGTGACGAAGAAGCTGCTATTATCACTCCGGCTATCAAGGCCATGCGTGAGAAGGGAGTGCTCTGCTTCGGCCCTTATCCTGCCGACGGATTTATGGGCAATATGTCGTACACTCACTTCGATGGTGTGCTGGCTATGTATCACGATCAGGGCCTTACACCGTTCAAGGTGTTGGCCATGGATGATGGTGTCAACTTTACCGCAGGCCTTCCGCTCGTACGCACCTCACCTGATCATGGCACAGCATTCGATATCGCAGGCAAGAATAAGGCTTCAGATAATTCCATGCGTCAGGCCATCTATATGGCCATCGATATTTATCGCAATCGCAAGAACGAAAACGAAGCATGCCGCAATCCACTACGCAAACTCTATTTCGAGAAACGCGACGATAGCGACAAACTGAAATTGGAGTAAGTCGGAGATGCTTTACGCAATATTGGCAGCCGGTGAAGGATCGCGCTTGGCACAAGAGGGATGTGAAGTACCCAAACCCTTGGTACGCATACAGGATGAGACACTTATAGAACGTCTCATCCGTGTGTTTGTGGATAATGATGCTACGCACATCGTAGTTATCTGCAATGCACAGCATCAGGCCACACGTGAATATCTTTCTACCCTTTCTCTTCCCATACCATTGGACATAGTGGTGCAGTCCACTCCCAGTTCCATGCACAGCCTCTATGCCATTCGCGAGTATTTGGCTGCCGAGGAGCGTTTTTGCGTGACGACGGTCGATACGATATTCTCTGAGCAGGAGTTTGCAGCCTACATCCGGGCATTCAGCACGAGCAACATTGATGGTTTAATGGCCGTGACCACCTATGTGGACGATGAAAAGCCGCTTTATGTGCAGACCACCGACGCACTCACCATCACCAACTTTTGCGACACACACGAGGAACGTTGCGCACATGTGTCGGGCGGTATCTACTGCCTCAAGCGTAAAGCCTTGAACACGCTGTCGCGTTGCATCGAGCAAGGGCAGTCGCGCATGCGTAATTTCCAACGACAGCTTGTTGCTGATGGACTGCACCTTGCGGCCTTTCCTTTCAGTAAAATTATAGATGTGGATCATTGCTCCGATATAGTCAAGGCCGAGCAACTGATACGTGAATGGCAATGAAACGGGTATTGTGTATCTTTCGTGCAGCATGCTTCTCTCCTGGTATGGTCGAACGCGACGAAGCCATACTCCGTGCTGTGGCAGAGCGCTTGGAGGGCACACACTACACCGTAGAAATGATGCATGAAGAGCTGTTTACCCCCGACACACCTATGCCCGACATTGTACTCCACATGACCCGATCGCCTCAGGCATTGGAGATACTGAATCACTGGGAGACCGCTGGTTGTCGTGTGCTCAACTCTGTAGAGAGCATTTGCGGTGTAGAGCGCGAGGCTTTGGCTATGCAATGTGTCAAGTGGGGCATACCTACTCCTACGACATGGATAATATCCACTGCATCTTCCCTCACATGGATGGCAGAGACCACCGAAAAGACGCTCGCCCCGATAACCTTCCCTTGCTGGATGAAACGTACAGGCGCTTGTGCCCAGCATCCTGAAGATGTTTGCTTTGTGCCCGATGCCGAGGCATACTGCTGCTGCCTTTCCCGTTTCCGCACACGCGGTATAGATAAGGTAGTTGTGATGGAACACCTTGAAGGCACCGCAGTCAAGTTTTACGGAGTGCAAGGTTCCGACTTCTTTTATAGCCTATCTGCCAGCCAATTAGGATATGACAAATGGACGGATCGCTCTGCAGACACACAAATGCCATCTATAGCTCCCGACACGTATTCTGGAATGTTGTCCCATATAAGAGAGCTATTTAAACAGACCAGGAAAGGGCTTCCCGTGATTTATGGCGGAGATGCCATCATTGGTCCCGATGGTATTGCGCGCCTTATCGACCTCAACGACTGGCCCAGCTTCTCCGCTTGCCGAGAAGAAGCTGCCGATGCTATAGTTCGGTTGGTAACTGAAAACACTGGTGCCCGATAACAGTAAGCATACAAGGATATCCATCAAAAGAAAATGCTTATCGTACCTTACGTTTCGGATTAACAAAATGCGCTGATATTCTGCGCGTTGCCTACGTTTTCTTATTTAATGACTATTTTGTATGAGGAGGGAAGAACCTTTCCCTCGGCGAGCAAAATGGCTATTCATCTATTTGCTTTTCTGTTTCCAAACACTTATCTTTGTACTGCGTAAAAATACGCACTCCACTGCGTAAAATGTAAAACCATGTATAAAAGGGCTGAATATCAGACTATAAAGAAAAGGCTTGAAGAACCAAGAAGGTTCATTCAAGTAGTTATGGGTCCCCGTCAGGTGGGTAAGTCTACCGTTGTAAAGCAGGTATTGAAGGAGTTGGACATACCTTACCAAATGTTTTCGGCAGACAATGTGCCTGCGACAAACAGCGCATGGGTGGCCAATTGCTGGGAAGCTACGCGAAGTTTGCAAAAGAATAAAGGTTACGAAAGCATCGTACTTGTAATCGATGAGATTCAGAAAATAACCAACTGGAGCGAGGCCGTAAAGAAGGAATGGGATGACGACACCTTCCATGACAGAAACATCAAAGTACTCCTGTTGGGCAGCAGTCGTGTGCTGCTTGAGAAGGGATTGTCTGAATCGCTTGCTGGCCGCTTCGAGGAGATACGCATGAGCCATTGGAGTTATATGGAGATGAAGGAATGCTTCGGATTTACGCTTGACCAATACATCTACTACGGAGGTTATCCAGGTGCAGCCTCTCTTATTGACGAAGAGGAACGCTATCTGCAATACATTCAGTCGGGTATCGTGGATGCCACTATCAACAAGGATATCCTTATGGATACTCCCATTGGCAAACCGGCCTTGCTGCGGCAAACCTTCGAACTGGGGTCGGCCTATTCTGGACAACTGCTATCGCTCAATAAGATGTTGGGATCTTTGCAAGATGCAGGCAATACTGCTACTTTGGCAGGATATATCCATCTGCTTGATGAGAGTGGGTTGCTATGTGGACTGCAAAAGTACAGTATAGATACTGCACGCAGAAAAGCCAGTATACCTAAGTTGCAAGTATACAACAATGCCTTGAAA
>Ga0233360_1000041_pt1 | contig 42990 bp, 31 predicted proteins | sample ElkDunMinimDraft_20_FD_180671 | JGI IMG/M metagenome (GOLD analysis project Ga0233360, IMG submission 180671) | Fecal eukaryotic communites from dung pellets of Tule Elk in California, USA - Elk Dung A0 | ecosystem: Host-associated > Mammals > Digestive system > Large intestine > Fecal | place...
TGACATGGTAGCCTACGGGGGTGAGCACCGGCTCGCTCAACTCGCCAGGCTGCATAGCCAACGCCACGGTTTCAAACTCTTTGATCAGCTGACCCTTCGAGAGCCACGGGAGCATACCGCCTTCACGCGCGGTGCCGGGGTCTTCAGAGAGCCGCTTGGCCATCTCGGCAAAGTCGGCTCCACCCTTCAGTGCCGCGTAGATAGAGTCGATACGCAGTTTGGCCTGGGCCTGCTCCAATGGGGTGGCCTGTTGTTGCAGACGGATGAGGATATGGGCAGCCTTGAACTGACCATCGGGGCCAATGTTCCTGGCGGTAGCCTCATAGGTCTTGCGAGCCTCCTCCTCGATGAATGCCGAGTCTATCAAGTATTCTTCAGCCTGCTGTGAACGATAGTCGGCAACCTCTTTAATGAATGTCGCAGCTGTATCGAGCTGTGCATCTTTGGCTGCAGCCACTTTGAGTTTGTAGTTGATGAACAGCTCTACATACTCATCGAGCGATTTCTTATCGACTACCAAATCCGTATTGTTCTTGTTGTATGAGTACTCAAACTCCGAGCGAGGCACATCTACCCCATTCACAGTCATCACGATAGGATCGTCAGTCTGAGCCATTCCTGCCTGCAATGCGGCCGAGGCACAAAGTACGAATAACAGTTTCTTCATATTGTTCCGTTTAGTTACTTCCTGATTATTATGCAAAAATAGTGAAAAGACCAACACCAACGGCCATTTTTGCATTTTTTATTACATTCGTTTTCTATTTTCCATTAGTTTGCACTTGGTTTATCACCCTTGCCTCCTTTGCCTCCGCGATGGTTCTTGCCACCACGGTGGGCATTCTTCCCTTTGCCACCGCTCTTGCCGCCACGGTGACTTCCCTTACTGTGACGGCCACGTCCCTTTCCTCCGCTTTTCTTGGGATTGTATTCCGGTGCTTCGCCCAATTCCTCTGGCACAGGGAGTTTGAACACTTCACGTTCGATAAACTCCTCAATGGCAGCAAAGCGCGCCTGGTCGTCCACAGAGACGAAAGTGATGGCACACCCCTCGGCACCGGCACGGGCCGTGCGGCCGATACGGTGCACATAGTCCTCACAATCGCGGGGAACGTCGTAGTTGATAACGAGGCGAATGTCGTCGATGTCGATGCCACGCGACACGATGTCGGTAGCCACGAGGATATCGACACGACCGCTCTTGAACTCGTGCATCACCACATCGCGCTGTGCCTGGTCGAGATCGCTGTGCATCTCGCCCACATTGAGCTTCATACGCTTGAAAGCGGCCGCCACCTCCTTGACTTTGAGCTTTGACGAGGAGAATACGATGACGCGCTCAGGCTTCGACTCGCGGAACAGGCTCTTGATGATACCCAGTTTCTGTGTCTCGTAACACACGTAGGCCGTCTGCACAATCTTCTCGGCAGGCTTGCTCACGGCAAGTTTTACCTCCACGGGATCGTGCAGGATGCTGGCGGCAAGTTTCTGTATCTTGTCGGGCATGGTGGCCGAGAACATGATGGTCTGCCGCGTGTCAGGCAGCTGCTTCACAATCTGCATGATATCATCGTAGAATCCCATGTCGAGCATGCGGTCGGCCTCATCGAGAATGAAGAACGAGGTGCGCGAGAGATCCACGTTGCCCAACGATATATGGCTGATGAGACGTCCCGGCGTGGCTATGACCACATCGGCACCGAGCGAGAGGCCACGGCGCTCCTGCTCGTAGCGTATGCCATCGTTGCCGCCATATACAGCCACGCTGCTCACGGGCACGTAGTAGGAGAATCCCTCCATAGCCTGGTCTATCTGCTGCGCCAGCTCGCGGGTGGGCGACATGATGACACAGTTGATGGCATCATCGGGAAAACCACCGTCGCTCAGCATGCTCAGTATAGGCAACAGGTAGGCAGCGGTCTTGCCGGTACCCGTCTGCGCCACACCGATGAGGTCACGTCCTTCGAGCAAGGGCGGTATGGTGTGTTCCTGTATGGGCGTACAGGTAGTGAAGTTCATTGCATCGAGTGCGTCAAGCACATTGTCATGCAGGTCAAGATCGTAGAAGTCCATGTCTTTCTTATTCTGAATTCAAAATATGAATTCTCAGGTTGGTTTCTTATTTGTTATCATTATGAAATTCAGAATTTCTGAATTCAGAGTTCCTTTCATTTCGGCGCTTTCCAATACAGGAACACGCCGATGACGAGGAACACTATATTGGGTATCCACACCGCCACAATGGGTGGTGTGTTGCCATTGATGGCAAAGGTAGATGAAATAGTCTGGAACACGATGTAGCCGAAGCTCAGGGCTATACCAATGCCGAGGTTAAGTCCCATGCCGCCCTTCACCTTTTTGGCCGAGAGCGACACACCGATGAGCGTGAGGATAAAGGCCGCAAACGAGGTTGCTATACGCTTGTGATACTCAATCTCAAATTCTTTGATATTGGCTATGCCGCGCCGGCGTTGTTTGTCAATGTAGCGTTTCAGCTCGGGAGAGGTAAGCGTCTCCTGCTGGTTCTTGCTGATGAGCAGATCGTAAGGTTCTATCTGCACGATGGTATCCATCTGCAAGCCACTGGTGATAATCTCCAGCGAGTCGGTAATGACACGGCTCTGCCAGTTCTTGGCTTTCCATTGGTGAGGGTTGTCCTTGTTGCCGGTATACACAAGGGTGCGTGCTGTGAAATGCGATTTCATGGAGTTCCCCTCGAAGCGATCCAGCGAGAAGCGGTAAGCCGTGTTGTTGCTACTCTCAAAGCGCTCAATGTAAGCTATCACATTAGGCTCCACCTCCATCTGTATGTTGCGGGCACTCTCCACCTTCTTCTTCTTCTTGTAAGTATTCTCAAATTCCAGCCTCACCACGTTACCTTTAGGGATGATGTAGGCTCCCAGCCCATAGGTGAGAAGCGCAATAATCAGTGCCGAAACCATATAGGGACGCATCAGACGATGCAAACTCGTACCCGTAGAAAACATCGCGATGATCTCGGAGTTCTCGGCCAGTTTCGAAGTGAAGAAGATGACCGCGATGAACACGAACAGCGGACTGAAGAGATTCGAGAAATAGGGTATGAAATTCAGATAATAGTCAAAAATGATGGCCTTCCACGGAGCATTATTAGCCACAAACTTATCGATATGTTCATTGTAGTCGAATACTACAGCGATGGAGATAATCAGTGCTATGGCAAAGAAATAATGCCCCAGGAACTTCGCGATGATGTACCTATCGAGTCTTTTCAGAGGTTTGCCCTTGAACTGTTTCTTCATATATCTTTCCTTTCAACCTGCAAAGATACGAATAAGCGAGTAAAATGCCAAGTTTACTTGGATAAAAACCAAGTGCTAAGGCAGTCCAGCATTTTGCAGCGCCGACGCTTTCATACCGCGTCGGCGCTACGCTACGTTTTTTATCTTCTTAATCCGTCTCGCCCCACAGGTCGCCCCACGAGCCGCGGCGCTCGCGGGTGGCCGAGGGCTTCACCTCGTCACCTACCGGGATACGGTCTGAGGACAGGGCCAACATACCTTCGAGGACAAGCTCCTCGACAATCATTTCGGGTTTCTTATAGTGCTGTTTCATCGTTCAAAAAAATAATTACATATTACACAATACTATTCACACGGATTTTTCTTTATCTCACATTTTTATCTCACACAGATCTCACGAATCTCACAGAGGGCTGCATCGCAAAAAGGCTCGCAGCTTGTCGGCTTTGCCGAGTGTATACATTCCAGAGGTACACGCGAGTTTACGATGCGTGTTTCGTGAGATTCGTGAGATCTGTGTAAAATTAATACCATATCCGTGTGAAAAATAAATCACCTTCGTGTGAGCCTCGTTAGAAAATCACTTTTCTTCCGTTCACGATATAGATGCCCTTGGCAGGGTTCTCCACCCTTCTGCCCTGCAGGTCATACACCGCGCCGGAGGCAGCATTGTCCATTGTCAATTGTCCATTGTCAATTGATGTGCTTTCCCCACGTGTCACGATGCGCACGCGGGCCATGGCCGCTGCGCTCACCTTCACGGACGAGCCTTCGCGCTCGGTGATGGTCATGTACACGCGGAAGGGGTTGAGCCCCTCGGTCTTCCACCACCCGCCTTCGAGGGCGATGGCATAGTGCGTGCCGTCGAGGGCAGCGAAGTCGGCAGCCTCCATGCGGTCATAGATGCCGGTGAGGATGAAGGTGGTGTAGAACGACTGGCAGGTCATCGCCACCGACTCCGTAGCATACAGCACGGCATCCTCCACGGTGAGCGTCAGTGCCCAGGCAGCCTCGCTCTTGGCGCGGATGAAGTAGGGGTGGTTGGCATGCAGCGTGCCCTGCTTTATCTTGATCACCTCCATCTCCAGCTCGTCGATCTCGCCATTGTCGTCGGTGTCGTAGGCGTGCCATAAGGCAGTGTCAATCGATGGACAACGTGAGTGTCAAAGTCGGTGGACAGCCACCTGAGCCCCATGCGAAGCGTAAGTTAAGGCAGGCGACGGTCTTAAGTTAAGGCAAGCCGAAGCGTAAGTTGAGCCTCCGGATGACATCGTGATTATTTATGGTACACGGATAACACAGATTTAACTGATGCCCGCTGATCTTATATTGACCACGGAACATACTGATCAGCACTGATAATAATTAATCCGTACAATCCGTGTCATCCGTGTGCTCCGTAGACAAAAAAAGGAAATCAGCGGTCATCAGCGTGCCATTACTCGCAGGAATCTTACAGCCTCGTTGCCAATCGCTTCACCATGGCAGGTTTCCAAGTAGAGAAGTCACCGGCGATGATATGCTTACGGGCTTCGCCTACAAGCCAGAGGTAGAAGGCAAGGTTGTGGATGGAGGCAATCTGCATAGCCAGCAGTTCCTGCGCATGAAAGAGGTGGCGCAGGTAGGCCTTGGTATAGAGAGTATCGACGATGGAGGCACCATCGGCCTCAATGGGCGAGAAGTCCATCTCCCACTTCTTGTTCTTCATGTTGATGATGCCGTCCTTGGTGAAGAGCATGCCATTGCGGCCGTTACGGGTGGGCATGACGCAGTCGAACATATCAACACCGCGCTCAATGCCTTCGAGCAGGTTCATCGGGGTACCTACACCCATGAGGTAGCGGGGCTTATCGGTTGGGAGTATCTCACCCACAACCTCAATCATCTCGTACATCTTCTCTGTGGGTTCGCCTACAGCAAGTCCACCAATGGCATTGCCCTCAGCCCCCTTCGAAGCGATGAACTCGGCCGAACGACGACGCAGGTCGGGGTATACACAGCCTTGCACGATGGGGAAGAGCGCCTGATGGTAGCCATACTTGGGCTCGGTGGCATTGAAGCGCGCGAGGCAACGGTCGAGCCAGCGGTGCGTGAGCTCCATCGACTTCTTGGCGTATGCATATTCGGCATCGCCGGGGGTACACTCGTCAAAAGCCATCATGATATCGGCACCGATAGTGCGCTCGATATCCATCACACGCTCGGGAGTGAACAGGTGCTTGGAACCATCGATATGGGAACGGAACTCCACACCCTCTTCCCTCATCTTGCGGATACCTGAAAGGGAGAACACCTGGAAACCGCCACTGTCGGTGAGCATGGGACGGTCGAAACCGTTAAACCGATGCAGTCCGCCAGCCTTCTCCAGCACCTCCAAGCCGGGACGTAAATATAGGTGGTACGTATTACCCAGGATAATCTGTGCCTTGATGTCGTCCTTCAGTTCGGTAAGATGCACGCCCTTGACACTGCCCAGCGTGCCTACGGGCATGAAGATGGGTGTCTCAATCTGTCCGTGGTCGGTCGTGATGAGTCCGGCACGGGCATGGCTCTTGGAATCGGTATGTTGGAGTTGGAATGTCAGCATATATGTAACTCGTGTAATAGCATGAAATCAGGAAATGAATACAAATGTACGAATAATAGTTGAGAATCGCGTTAGTAATGAAGGAAAATACTCGACACCTCGATTTATGTTCTCTTTTACTCCGACTTATATGAGAGTATATGGATGGTGACACCTACGGCAATGGCTATCATAAGGCATTTGAGACCAATAGGGTCGAGGATATAAGTACAGTAGAGGAGCGATGCCCACAACATGGTGAGGATATACACCTTGACACGGCGAGGGATAACCTTATGTTCACGAAATTTACGGATATAAGAGCCCAATTTAGGATGGTTCATCAGCCAGGCATACAAGCGTGAGGAGCCACGGTAATAGAAAAAAGCAGTGAGCAACAATAGTGGCGTAGTGGGCAACACGGGCAGGAAGATGCCGATGATGCCCAATATGAGACTGATGGTGCCAAGTAGGATGTAGAGAAGTTTCACTTGTCCTTACATATCATAGTCCAGTCCGTCGCCACCGGTGCTGTAGTCGGGCGACATACTGTCGTCCATCTTACGGGGTTTCTTGGCACGCATGTTACCGAAACTATAGGTAAGGGTAGCGCTGATGCGGCGACCGCCACGGAAGTTGCTGCTATCCTGATAGAACTCACCATCGACCCACTTCACGGAGTGGAAACGGCGCGAGTTGAGCAGGTCGCGACCGTTAAGCGAGAGGCTCCACTTGCCACCGGCAAACTGCTTGCGGATACCGGCATCGAGGCCGTAGTTGGGGGCGCGGTAGCCTTGCGCGATGACGCTCTTGGCATTGTACATACCGGTGAGCTGCACCGACCATGCCTTGGGCAAGCCCATGCTGGCCATCATACGGAGGTTCCACGAGAAGTCCTCACTGGCATCGCCATGAAGGTTCTGACCATTGGGCATAATGAAATCGAAGGCTTCGAGCTTGTAATAGTACATGTTGAGCGTGGTGGTGAGGTCAAGCTTGCCGAAGAAGCGGTTCTTGCCCACAATCTCCACACCTGAAGAGAGCGACTGCGCCACGTTATCGGAGGTGCTGTACATGATGCCGCCATCCATATAGGAGATGCGCTGCATGATATCGTCGGTAGTGCGGTAGTAGGCCGACACGGAAAGCATGTGGTTCTCCCATGATTTGAGGTAGTTGAGTTCAAAAGCATTGCTGTACTCGGGTTTCAGCAGGGGGTTACCGAACGAAATGTTGGTAGAGTCAGTAACGTTCTTGAACGAGTTGAGCTGACCTCCCCACGGACGACGCACACGCTTGGTGTAGTTGACCTGCAACTCATTATCGTTGGGCAGCTGATAAGAGAGGAACACACTGGGGAAGAGTTGGAACACGGGCTTCATGCTCTCGGGATGCGGAATCTCATTGCCTCCAGCAACCTCTTTGGAGCGTGAGTCGGTGAATACCTTATAATATTCACCGCGCAGACCTACCTGATAACCGAAGTTCTTCCACAGCTTACCCGAATAGGTAGCATAGAGGGCGTGCAGGTCGCGGTTGTAGATGAACTTGTTGTAGAGTTCCAAGATCTCCTTTTGTTCATTCTTATCCTCAAAAGTACTCACAGGACTGTTTTCACGGGTAAATGTTCCGCGATAACCAGCCTGCAACTTATGGTTCTCGTTGAAGGCATTCTCATAGTCGAGTTGCAGTTCGTAGTCTACGTTGTCCATTGTGCTCTTTTGCAGTTGGTATGTACCATAGCTATTGTAGACGGTATCTATGTACTCATTGCTTCCACTATTGCCCCAAGAGTGGCGCGAAGCGGTGAAATCAATCCAGTGGGTAGTGCTCCACTCGTGTTTATAGCCGATGCTGAGATTATACATGAGCATGTCGCCCGTACTCGTAGTAGTACGATTACGGGTATAAGCCTTGTGAAGGGTGCTGTTGATAAGTTCTCCGCCTTCGTAGTTAATCTCATTGTGTCGTTCATTATTGCCCATCATCCCCATCAGGTCGAATGAGATATGGTCTTTCTGCGTGGGGTTCCAGGTAAGGCCTGCACGAGCAAAAACATTACCACCCTTCATGTTTCCACAGCCCAGTTGGTCAAGGTAGGTGGTGTCCATGCCGAGATAGTTCTCACGGTAGCTCTCGTTCTCGTTCATGTGGCGACGCTCACGGTAACTCACATTAGCATAGGCATCAAGTACGCCGCTGCTGTAGTTGATATTGGCACTGGCATTGTAGCCACCGAAGTCGGTATCGTACATGCTGGCACCTGCCTGGGCACTGCCATAGTAGCCAGCTTTACGGTCGCGCTTAAGCACGATGTTGATGATACCCACCGTACCTTCGGGGCTGTACTTGGCCGAGGGGTTGGTGATGACCTCAATGCGCTCGATGCTCTCGGCAGGCATCTGCTCCAGAATATCGCCCTGATTGTCGGCAGTGAGACCCTGTGCCTTGCCGTTGATCCATACGGTGACACTCTCAGAGCCGCGCAACGACACAGTACCCTCGGTATCGACCTCCACAGAGGGGATGTTCTGCAGGATGTCCGAAGCTGAACCGCCTGTAGCGGCAATAGCCTGATCTACATTGAACACCTTCTTGTCAATCTCAAATTTCATTTGCGAACGTATACCGGTAACCTCCACCTCACCCAGTGTCTGAGCATCTTCCTCCAATGCTATCTGCCTGTAATTGGCGTTCTTGGCTGAAGCCGAGAGGGTAAATTCGCGGGTTGCGTTCTGATAGCCGATATACGATATGGTAAGCACATAGCTGCCAAACTTGAGTCCTTCGATACGAAACACCCCATCCACATCCGTGATGGCTCCTCCGGCCATGCTGTCGCTACCTTTCGGGGTAACCACTACATTGACAAACTCAATGGGTTCGCTTGTCGCCTTGTCCACAATCTTACCTCTCACACTACCTTGCGCCATCAATGCCGCGAACGGTGCCAACACTCCTACAAGAAGGAGGAGAAACTTCTTTGTCATTCGGTCTATCTTCTTTTAATCGTTACTTCCAGTACAGCCTTTTTGCAAAAATTATGCAAAGATACTTCTAATAAGACTCATATTCATGAGAGAAGTTTAATTTTTTGAGTTTTTTTACATTTTTTGGAGGGCTTGTTGTCTCTTTAGCTTGCTTATAGCAAGCAGAAATTAGGCTGCGGCTCGGAAATATTCAAATAAATTTGATATTTCGCTCGCCTTGCACTAATTTTGCAGTTAATTTCAAGCGCCCTCGTAGTTCAATGGATAGAACGTGGCTCTCCTAAAGCTAAAATATGAGTTCGATTCTCATCGGGGGTACTTGATATGTTCTAATTAGCCAATAATCCTGTATACATTACCTGCAGTAGGGCGCACGATACCACGCAGCTCAAGCTCAAAGAGATGGGCACTGAGACGGTTGATAGGGATACCGGATTCCACAACGAGGGTATTGATATGGAGACCATCGGGATGCTGTCCAAGCAATCCGACGACACGAGTCTCTTCATCGTTGAGCGTGGGGAATAGGGTGCGTTGTATGACTTCGGGACGACCGCTTTGCGGAGTATCCCACAGCATAGCCTCAATAAGGTCGTCCGCAGAGGTGATGAGAGCTGCCTGATGGTGGCGGATAAGACGATGACAGCCTGCCGAGGTACTATCGTAGATACGTCCAGGGAAGGCAAAGCAGTCACGCCCATAGCTATTGGCAATGTTTGCTGTAACGAGCGCTCCACCCTTGCTTGCCGACTCAACAACGATGGTAGCATCGGCCATACCGGCTACAATGCGGTTGCGCTGAAGGAAGTTCTGCCGCTCGGGCTCGGTGAAGCTGACATACTCTGTGAGTAATCCTCCACATTGGGTCATCTGTGCAGCGACATTGCGATGTACCGACGGATATATGCGATCGAGACCATGGGCAAGGACACCCACTGTAGCCAGATTGTACTTGATAGCAGCGCGGTGGGCACACACATCAATACCATAGGCCAAGCCGCTGATGATGAGCATATCGGGGTATTGGCTGGCAAGATCGCGCACCAAGCTGTCGCAAAGGTCGCGCCCATAATCGGAGCACTTGCGAGTGCCTACGATACTGACCACGCGGTGTGGGTTTAAGTTCGTGTTACCGCGATAGAAAAGAAGTATAGGGGCATCGTCACACTCGCGCAATCGGGAGGGATAGGCTTCATCGTGGTAACCAAGGCTGGTAATATGATGCTTTTCTATGAACTCCAGCTCTTGTTCGGCTCGGCGATGGGCAGCAGGACAATTGAGTGCCTCGATGAGCGATGGACGGACATCGGGGATGATACTTGACAATTCAGTGCGTTGCTCAAAAAGCGCAGTAGCACTGCCAATCGCCTCAATCAGCCGTTTGGCCGTGATACTTCCAATGCCTGGAATGTGCTGTAAGGCAATGAGGCTGAGTAGTTCCCTATTGTCCATATTGCTTCGCACAGATATTTATTTGTTTATCAGGTGTCCCTCAAGAATATGGTCGTATGGTGTACTACGAACCAACTTGCCTTCGTGTATACAAACACTCTCTACAGTGCCTTTGAGACACACCTTATTGTCGGAAACACGCACAATCTCTTGGTGAAAAACACATTTGATGCCTTCACGAGTAACGTAGAGCTGCGAGCGAAACTCATCGCGACTGCGCAATGGAGACTTGTAGTTGAGGGTAACCTTTGATACCACAAAGTCGTAGCCGGCAGCGCTCATGTCAGCGAAGCTGAGACCGATGGAGAGAAGAAATTCGTGGCGGGTATGCTCTAAATAGTGCTGGTAGTTGGCATTATTGACAATACCTTGAAGATCGCACTCATAGTCGCGTACCTTCATCAACAGTTCATAACTGTATTCTTTCATAGGTATGGTGGATATGGTATGACGAATTATTCATTCTGACAAAGAGGAGCGGAGCTTGCTCATGAGCAAATCTCCGCTCCTCTTATATTAGGATGGATTAACTACTATCTTAGAGATTAAGAATAGCCGAAGCAAACTTCTTGAACTCAGCATCGTTGATAGCTCTCTGACGGAGGTTAGAATCAAGACGCACGGCCTTTGTCAGATTCTCGGCTACCATAGCGGCATTGTTGGTGCGGGCACCTACGATAGCATTGAGGTAATAGGTGTAGGCATCGGGGGTCTCTACACTATTGAGGGTACTCTTGGCTGCAGTGTAGTTCTCAGACATGATTTGTGCCAATGCAGCTGCATTGCTCTTGGTGTCGCCAAAGGCACTCACAGCACGTTCATACTGACCCTGTGCGATATAAAGGTTACCTAAAGCTGCTTCATTGGCCTTGGCATCAGTACCTTTTATAAGGTAGCTCTCTGCATCGGCAACATTACCCTCGATGAGAGCGAGCATACCAAGATTGGTGTTAACCTCAGCAGCAGAAGCATTGAGCTTGACAGCTTTCTCAAGGTGATTCTTTGCTGCTGCATAGTCACCCGCCTTCATAGAGAGGTCTGCAAGATTGTTGTATGCACGATAGTCGTTGGGATAGAGTTTTACGGTCTTGTTATAGATGGTTGACTTCTCATTGGCGCTCTCTACAAGTGTAGCGGCATAGAGGAGTTCCTCTACGCTGAGTACAGAAGCATCTTCCTTCAAAGCTGCAAGAATCTCATCGTCAGAGCGGCCGATAAGCTGGTAGTTAAGAGTGAGGCGTGCACGACGCAACTGAGGCAGAATCTCCTCGGCCAACTCACTGTATACAGCCGAGATGTTTTTAATCTCGCGTTCTCTCACTTCAGGCTCCTTGTACATAGAGAGTACACGCAGAATGAGGTCTTTGTCAGGGATGTTTGACCCTGCCACGAGTTCCTGGAAACCTTCCCAGTCCTCGGCAGTATACTCAGTGTCAACATATGCATCCACTTTGTTCTTCTTGAGCAATTTATTTACGTGTGACTCGGCATTGTTCTGACGCTGAGCAGCCAAACGGTCGTTGAGATCGATGTCACCATCGGGTGAAGCGTATGCAGACACCTCGATATTATCGAGCACCTTGTTTTCCTTATCGGCATCCACGTCTTTAAGAGTTTCGGTGAACTCCTTCATATCAGCAGAGTTGAGCTCGCTCCAACGGAGATTGGTCTGCTGAATAAGGAACATGATGTTAGCCTGCTTGGCCTGCTTGATTACACGCTGGAAAGCATCCTCTGCGTAGGCAGGTTTGGTCGATGTAGTGGTTTGGCTATACAGCTCAGCTGTGGCCAATACACCATCGGCAACCTTCACGGCAGGCATAGCTTTCGTCTTGTTCTTCACCTTTGCTGCAAACTCAAGATAAAGTTCAGACTTAGCCATCTCGGGAATATAGTCAAAAGAGCTCTTCATAGTGAAGTTGCCGCCAGTCTTGTTTGAGATAACCTGGCTGTTGCCTTCTACCTTCTCACCTATAAAAGTGTAAGAGTCACCACTTACAGAGCCACCCTCATATTTCAATACGGGAGTAATAGTGATGACAGCTTTCTTGGGGAAGAACTTCTCGGGGAAAGTTCCAGAGATGGTTACGGGCACTTCGCCATTAACGGCCTCAAGGAGCTGAGGGGTCACGGCAAAATAGTTCGATGAGAGACTGCCCAACTTGTTGCTGCATGAGCAGAGCAACAGCAATGCTGCTGCAAAAAGAGATGCTTGAACTTTTTTCATTGTGTTTTAATTATATTGTTATGTTACTGTTTGGAATCCTCCACTCATTTCAAGGTGCAAAGATAGTTAACATTTGCCGACTTTCCTTGCAAAACCTTAGTTTTTTAGTTCTCACCATTAAAAAAGGCGATAAAGACGGGTGATACTCCTACAGATGTCGTTCTGGATAAAGGTCATTCCACCACTGGGGACTATCCTGCAGATAACGGGCAAACCAAGCCATAATGGTATTCTGCCAAAGCACACGTTTGGTATAGTCCGCCACAAAATGATTCTCGCCCTCTACTTGGATGAACTCGACAGGCTTTCCGAGTATCTTCAGTGCATTGAAGAGCTGGATACTCTCGCCAATGGGGACATTGGTGTCTACCGTACCGTGCAGGAGCAGGAGCGGAGTGTTGATCTTATCGGCATTGAAGAGCGAACCCTGCTTGGTGAAGAGGTCGGGGTTCTGCCACGGATAGCTATCGGCTGCAGCGATAGCATTGTAGCTGTAGCCCCAGTAGCCCTCGCCCCAGTAGCTGGTAACGTTACTGATGCCAGCATGCGACACGGCAGCAGCAAAGATGTCGGTTTGAGTCTGCAGATACTGTGTCATGAAGCCACCATACGATGCACCGAGACAGCCGATGCGTTCAACATCCACATAGGGATGTTCCTTACAGAATTGCTTGGTACCCTCGATGATGTCATCGGCTGTGCGTTTGCCCCAAGCATTGACGTGGCGGGCGGCAAACTCCTGCCCGAAGCCAGTGGTGCCACTGGGCTGGACTACATAGACCACGTAGTCGCGTGAAGCAAACAACTGAGCGCAATAGGGATTGCTGATACCCTTAGTCGTAGGCGAAGTGCCGCCATAATAATATACAATGAGCGGATACTTCTTTTCGGGATTAAACGATGGGGGAAGACAGTACTTACCGTGGATGAGTGTGCCATCCGAGGCTGTGAAGTTCCACTCGTGTGTCTCGCCCAGTTCAATCTCATCGAGGATAGGCTTCATGGGGTCGGCGATGAGGCGTGAGCGGTTCTTCTTCAGATCAAAAAGGTAAGCGACACCCGCCGTATGGTCGTCCTGTCCATAGTAGGCAGCTGTAGCAGCACTCTGCGAAGGCAACGAGAAGCGTTGAGTAACAGAAATCTCCAAAGGTAACTGTTCAAAAGTCTTCTTCACTGTGTTGTAGCGGTAGATGTTCACCTCATCCTTATCTTCAGTGGTGAAGTAGATGTTATTGTCAGCAACGTTCCATTGCAGCACGCTTACCGAGGGATCAAATTCTTTGGTGATGGGAGTTACCTCGCGTGTAGCTATATCCATGATGAATGCCTGCTTGTCGTAATCATTGGCGATGGGGTGTGAACCACAATTTTTACCGATTCCATCGAAGGCCTCGGCACTACCTGTGAAGAGAACCTGTGTACCATCAGGTGAATATTTGGCATCGTCAACAAAAGCACTTTCGTAGACAAGTGTATCAATGGTATAACTGTCGAGATGAAGCTGATATACCGATGACTTTCCGAAGGGGCGTTCTGTCACATGCTCAGCACTGGTACTGAAGAGTATCTTTGTACCATCCTGACTAATATCGTTGAGGTAAGTTGAGCGTTTTCCATAGGTGAGGCGCTCGGTAGTCCCCTTCTTGATGTCGTACTTGGCAAGAAAGCTACGTCCACGGCTACCTGGGATGCGATCGCGCGGAGTCACTACACGCTTCAGCGGTCCCTGCTCGGCCTGTCCTTTCTCACTGGGGAAATAGACGAGGAAATCCTCAGTGGGTGCCCAAACGAAGCGGTCGGAAGGAATCTCCGTAAGCAGCACCTCCTCGACGAGTGTGGCGGGATCGAGAATGATGACATTGTTACCCGCGGCAGCCGTAGCCGTATAATAGAGTTTGTCACTCTTGGGCATCCAGCGCATGCCATCCTTGGCATTGGCAATGAGTACCTTGCCCGTTTTTGTCTCCGATAGCTGAACATATACATGCTGGCGATCCTTGCTGTAATTGTACCAGTAACGGGTAAGCAGATACTTACCGCTGGGCGATACTGCCACGTCAATTACACGGTTGCCATATACTGTATTGTCAAGGGTAAAACGACGTTTCAAGTCCTGACCGCTCAGTACGTTCACCTTGTCATACCCCTTATCGGCCACCACTTCGCACTTGAAGGCAGGTGCCACCTTGTCGTCTTTATGGGCGAGGAGTTTCAATGTCACCTCATAGTTGCGCTCCGGTTCCATACGCAGGGTGATATCACGTGTAGCCTTTACGCTAAGGCTGTCATCGGCATTTTCCTTCTTTGATTTTGAGGCGCCATCGATGAATGCCTCCCAACGAACGGGCGATGTTACCTTCAATTTACCCTTCATAAAGCGGTCTGCACGGATTTGTGTACTCACCACATAGATGAGGTGGTTGCCTTCGGCACCAGCCAATGTCACAAAACCTGCCGTATCAACCTCCTGCACCTGTGTAGTGTAGTTGTCTTGATTGAGACTGATGGCTGTACCCAGCAAGTCCTTGGCTTCATACTTACGGCCTTCGCCATTGATGCTATCGGTAAAGACTGGTGTACGTAGCGTCACGGCTTCGCGTACCTGATAGTTTTGTATTACCTGAGCTTGTGCACTCAAAGTGAATGCCACAAATGTGGCAATTAACCATGTTTTTTTCTTCATCTTTCGTATATCTATCAATTAATTATTCGCCAATCCTACAAATTGGTTACAAAAGTAGTGTTTTTTATTGACAACTCAAAAGTGAAGATATATCCAACGCAAATGGTTCTTGTTTTTTAGCAGTAGAACACTATAAACAAAAAGCACCTGTTTCTTGCCGATATCGACAAGAAGCTATATCTTTGCAAGGAAAAACAGGAACTTATCAAGATAAAGACATAAAAAGCATGAGCGAGCAATTATTTTCTACACTCCCGTATAGAGTAGCCGATATGACATTGGCCGAGTTTGGACACAAAGAGATTGACATGGCCGAGCATGAGATGCCAGGTCTGATGGCGTTGCGTGAGAAATATGGCGACAGCAAACCGCTGACAGGTGCCCGTGTGATGGGTTCACTGCACATGACCATACAGACTGCCGTGCTTATCAAGACCCTCAAGGCATTGGGTGCCGAGGTGCGTTGGTGCTCATGCAATATCTATTCTACTCAAGACCATGCCGCTGCGGCCATTGCCGACTTGGGCGTTCCCGTATTTGCATGGAAGGGCGAGACACTGGCCGACTACTGGTGGTGCACCCTGCAAGCGCTGAACTTCGGTGGAGGCAAGGGACCCAACGTGATTGTCGACGACGGTGGCGATGCCACATTGATGATACATCTCGGTGTAGATGCCGAGAAAGATGCAGCGGTACTCGACACACCTTCAGGCGGTGAGGATGAGGCCGAGTTGAAGTCTATCCTCAAGCGGGTACTGGCCGAGCAGCCCGGGCTGTGGACAGCCATGGCCAAGGAAATACGTGGAGTGAGTGAAGAGACCACGACCGGTGTGCACCGTCTCTATCAGATGAAGGAGGAGGGCAAGTTGCTGTTCCCCGCTTTCAATGTAAACGACTCCGTCACCAAGAGCAAGTTCGACAACCTCTACGGTTGCCGCGAATCATTGGCCGATGGCATCAAGCGTGCTACCGACGTGATGATAGCCGGCAAGGTTGCTGTCGTATGTGGTTACGGAGATGTAGGCAAGGGCTGTGCCCACAGCTTGCGTTCGTATGGTGCCCGCGTGCTCGTCACTGAGATCGACCCCATCTGCGCATTACAGGCAGCTATGGAGGGTTTTCAGGTAGTGACTATGGAGGAAGCCTGCCAACAAGGCAATATCTTCGTGACCACTACGGGAAATATAGACATTGTACGTATCGAACACATGACCCAAATGCCCGACCAGGCCATCGTTTGCAACATCGGACACTTCGACAACGAGATACAGGTGGAAGCACTGAAGAATTACCCTGACATCCGTTGCGAGAATGTGAAGCCGCAGGTCGACCGCTATTACTTCCCCGACGGACACAGCATCATCCTGTTGGCCGATGGCCGCCTCGTCAACCTCGGTTGCGCTACCGGTCACCCCTCATTCGTGATGAGTAACTCATTCACCAACCAGACCTTGGCACAAATAGAGCTCTACAGCAAGGAATATCCCATCGATGTATATCGCCTACCCAAGCACCTCGATGAGGAAGTTGCCCGCCTGCACTTAGAGCGTATCGGTGTACACCTCACCACGCTCACCCAAGCTCAAGCCGACTATATCGGCGTGAAGGTTGAAGGTCCCTACAAAGCTGAGCACTACAGATATTAATTTAGAGAAGAATGAAAAGGGAAGAGGGAAGAGTTCCCATCTGACAGTTCACTTTTTCCCTCTTCTCTCCTCACTCTTAAAGTCCTAATAAGATGAGTTTTTCCGTATTCCGTGCAACAAGCGAAAATACTGACGATAAAGTTCTTCAAGTTTCCGAAGAGTTGTTCACTCTCCATAGAAAAAGTGTTTGCGTATATTGTGCTTCGAGTACACAGATTGACGAAAAGTACTTTCGTGCTGCAGAGGAGCTGGGAGCCCTAATTGCGCAAAACGGTTTGCGCCTCATCACAGGAGCAGGTAAGCTTGGGCTGATGAACACGATACAAGATGCCGCACTTGCTGCAGGTGGAGAGGCCGTAGGTGTAATCCCCACTTTTATGGTAAACGAAGGCTGGCATCATGAAGGTTTGACTCAATTGATTGAGACCGCCTCGATGCACGAACGCAAACAGACGATGGCCGACCTATCGAATGGCATCATCGCCCTTCCCGGTGGCTGCGGCACGATGGAGGAGCTGCTCGAAATTATCACCTGGAAGCAACTCGGGCTATACCTCAACCCCATCGTCATACTTAACATCGACGGTTATTACGATGCCCTGCTTGCCCAACTGGCCACAGCCGTGGAAGAGAATTTCATGCGCTCTATCCATGCCGACATCTGGAGTGTGGCCACTACGCCCAAAGAGGCCATAGAGCTACTACTCAATACCCCTAAGTGGGACAAGAACATCCGTAAGTTTGCAGCTATCTGAGGGCTGCATTACCCCAAAGCGATAGATAGACAGCCATGCATGAGGAGGATATACTACAGTGGAATGAACGCATACAAAGCATACCAGCCGAACAGCCTTTGTATGCCAACAACTGCTATGTGACCATCCTGCTTGTCGGACTATTCATTCTTGTGGTAGCATTGTCAGACAAAGGGAACCTCTTAGGCAACATATTGAACCAGTTCTTCCTTCCACGCAAGAGAACTGACGAAGGAGTAAAAACCACCAGTAGCCAATACATACAGCTCGGGCTATTCGCTAATGCTTTCATAGCCACAGCCCTTTTCCTCACTATATATATAATAAGGAGAGGCAACCACGCTGCCGTGCACGACTATCGTATTCTATGCCTACTCTTCGTTGCCCTCATAGCCGCATTTCTGTTCAAACAAGGAGTATACAAAGCGGTGAATTGGGTGTTTTCCGACAAATCACAAATGAATCTTTGGCAACATTGCTATGCCAATTGGGCCATCATCTCCGGTCTCTCAATGTATGTGACTACTATGGTCACGGTGTTTCTCGATTTGTGTTCAACAACGATGACAATTCTATTGATTGCACATATCATTCTAATCGAAACATGTTTGTTTCTCAAGGCATTTCACATATTTTTAACAAAAAAACATGGCGGTTTGCAATTATTTATCTACCTTTGCACCCTCGAAATAATGCCCCTGCTCGTAGCAGGCAAAGCATTGAACTATTTTTTATAAAGCAGACAAAAACAATAAGCCTTGAAAGTAACTAAGATTCTCGTTTCGCAGCCTAAGCCGGCTTCAGACAAATCGCCCTATTTTGACATTGCGCGAAAGTATAATGTAAATATCGATTTTAAGCAGTTTATAAAAATCGAGGGTGTTAGCCCAAAGGAGTTCAGACAGCAGAAGGTTGCCATCCTTGACCATACGGCTATCGTATTTACCTCGCGCCACGCTATCGACCATTTCTTCAACTTGTGCGTAGACCTGCGTGTCAGCGTACCTGACACCATGAAGTATTTCTGTGTGTCAGAAACTATTGCTCTCTATATTCAGAAGTACGTGCAATACCGCAAGCGCAAGATTTTCTTTGGCGACAACGGCAAGATGGACGGTCTGCTCCCTATCATGGTAAAGCATAAGAACGAGAAGTACTTTGTGCCCCTCTCTGACGTACACAACGATGATATCTGCGCCATGCTCAACGCACATAATCTGCAACACTCCGAAGCAGTGATGTACCGTACGGTAAGCCACATCTTTGAGCCTGGAGAACTGGACGGCTACGACATGATGATATTCTTCAGCCCCTCAGGTATCGTGTCGTTGAGAGAGAACCTTCCCAACTTCGAACAAGGAGACATGAAGATTGCCTGCTTCGGTCCCACCACAGCGGCAGCCATCAAGGAGGCAGGGCTTCGCCTTGACCTTGAGGCTCCTACAGCCGAAGCTCCCTCAATGACAATGGCATTGGAGCAATACCTTGCCAAGACAAACAAATAATCTACCACTATAGAGCACCTCTATGGGCTGCCAAGGGTAACTGACTGTTTTCTGACACACTCCCTTAGCAGCCCTTCATTCTCTTAATAGCCACACCCACATCATGTCTTCATCGCAAAGAAACACCTTCAAGAAAAGCGAGCGACTATGTAGCCGTACTCTGACGAACAGCCTTTTCCAGGGAGACAACCACACGGTAGCTTCATACCCCATCAGGGCCATCTTCCTCCCCGTAGGAAAGGACAAGCAGAAGGGTGTATCTATTCTGATCAGTGTACCCAAGAAGCGTTTTCACGATGCTGTAGACCGCAACCGGGTAAAAAGACAGATACGCGAAGCTTACCGCAAAAACAAACATGCCCTCATAGAGCAGGTGAACCAAAGCGGGAAGGGGCTGTTAATAGCTTTCGTATATGTATCGGCCGAGATTGAGCCGACAGAGCACATTGAGAAGCGCATGATACGCCTACTGGACAAAATAAGCGCGGAGCTATGAAGAAGTTGCTGACATTCATCCTCCTGCTCCCGATATACTTCTATCGGGCATGTATCTCTCCACTAACTCCACCATCGTGCCGCTACACCCCCACCTGCTCGCAATATGCCATTGAGGCACTGAAAAAGCACGGACCCTTCAAGGGAATGTACCTTGCCATACGTAGAATCCTCCGCTGCCACCCTTGGGGCGGCTCGGGCTATGACCCCGTACCATGATATACGACATACACACCCATCACCACCCCAAAGAGGCAGGCACAGCCATCGTGCAGCGCACGCCCAACGACTTCGTCCCTCGTCCCGGCCACTACTACTCCGTAGGGTTACACCCATGGGACATCACCGGCAATTGGGAAGTCCAGCTCGGCAAACTGGCCGTAATGGCCCTGCACCCGCAAGTAGTGATGATAGGTGAGACAGGTATCGACAAGAAAAATGGTTCGGCCTCCATCGCACTCCAGACAGAGGTACTGCACGAACAAGTAAGGCTAAGCGAGTTAGTGCACAAACCCCTCATCATACATTGCGTGAAAGCCGTAGACGAGCTACTGGCCATACGCAAAGAGACGAAGGCTACCCTTCCCTGGGTGCTCCATGGTTTCCGAGGAGGCACGAAACAATATGAACAGCTCAAGCGGGCAGGCATCTACGTCAGCGTAGGAGAGCACTACAACGAAGAGTTCGTAAAAGAAGTCCCTCTCACAGACATCCTGCTCGAGAGCGACGAATCCTACGGCATTGACACTATTTACGAACTAGTAAACAACGATATGGCAATGGACGAGACCGACCTTCGCCAACGCGTATGGCTCAATATCCGCCACATACTCGGTTGGGAACCCACCCCACCCTTTTGATATTCTCCGCCATTTCGTTTGTGTGTTCGGTCAAAGAGTTGTAACTTTGCATTTCAAAAAGCGAAGATAAGTATCACTCGTTGGAAATAAAGCAAGCTTTATTCATTCGTTTGCATTATCTTTGCAGCATTAAAGCATAAAAACATAATACTTATAAACATATGAACTTTGTAGAAGAACTCCAATGGCGCGGCATGGTACACACCATGATGCCCGGAACAGAAGAACTGTTGAGTAAAGAGATGGTAACGGCCTACTTGGGTATAGACCCCACGGCCGATTCACTGCACATCGGCCACCTTTGTGGTGTGATGATGCTGCGTCACCTCCAGCGTTGCGGCCACAAGCCGTTGGCACTCGTAGGTGGTGCCACAGGTATGATTGGCGACCCTTCGGGCAAGTCACAGGAACGCAACCTCCTCAATGAGGAGACCCTGCGTCACAACCAAGAGTGCATAAAGAAGCAACTGGCCAAGTTCCTCGACTTCGAGAGCGATGCGCCCAACTGTGCCGAACTGGTCAACAACTACGATTGGATGAAGGACTTCACCTTCCTTGACTTTGCCCGTGAGGTAGGCAAGCACATCACCGTCAACTACATGATGGCCAAGGACTCCGTGCAGAAGCGCCTCAACGGCGAGGCACGCGATGGTCTCTCCTTCACCGAATTCACCTACCAGCTGCTCCAGGGTTACGACTTTCTCTACCTCAACGAGCACAAGAACTGCAAGCTCCAGATGGGTGGTAGCGACCAGTGGGGAAACATCACTACCGGTGCAGAGCTCATCCGTCGCACCAGTGGTAACGAAGTATATGCCCTCACCTGTCCGCTCATCACCAAAGCCGACGGTGGTAAGTTCGGCAAGACCGAATCGGGCAACGTATGGCTCGATCCGCGCTACACCTCCCCCTACAAGTTCTACCAGTTCTGGCTCAACGTAAGCGACGACGATGCCGCCAAGTACATTAAAATCTTCACCGCCATCGGCCGCGAAGAGATTGAGGCTCTCATTGCAGAGCACACCGAGGCTCCCCACCTGCGTATCCTACAGAAGCGTCTCGCCAAGGAGGTCACCATCATGGTACATTCAGAGGCAGATTATGAGGCTGCGGTGGAGGCATCAGGCATCCTCTTCGGCAACAACACCCACGATGCACTCGTGAAGCTCGACGAAGACACCCTGCTCGCCGTGTTCGAGGGCGTACCCCAGTTCAAGGTATCGCGCGCCAAGATTGAGGCAGGCATCAAGGCCGTAGACCTCTTTGCCGAGGAGTCGGCCGTGTTCCCCTCCAAGGGCGAGATGCGCAAGATGGCTCAGGGCGGTGGCGTATCGCTCAACAAGGAGAAACTTGCCGCTTTCGATCAGGAAATCACCACCAAGGATCTGCTCAACGACAAGTACCTGCTCGTACAACGCGGCAAGAAGAACTATTTCCTGCTGATAGCCGAATAACTACAACAAGCAATAACCACAGAAGGGATGGCACAATAATGCCATCCCTTGTTGAATAATACGTTGACAAGGATACATATAGATGCTCCTTGTTACTACTCTGAGAGATAAGAGAACGCAATGATTGACCCACAGACGGCAGCTTTTATCCGCGAGCACAGTCATGATAATGTACACGCTCTTTCCTTGCAGGCTGCTCGCTATCCGCAAGTAGATATGCGGGTGGCAGCCACGCAGATTGAGGGACGACGGATAGCGACCACAAAGTTGCCAGCCTGGGCAGCTGTTGACGGGGTGATATACCCTGTCAGACTATCGATGGAGCAATGTTCCTCAGAGGTTACCGCCCGGTATAAAGCTTCGCTTGTACAGGGACACAAGATAGCTGATCTTACGGGTGGCTTTGGCATCGACTGCAGTTATCTGTCCGACCGGTTCGAGAGAACCACCTACATAGAACGCAATGAGGAGCTATGCCGTATTGCCCGACACAACTTCACACTGATGGGACTTGATATCCATGTCATCAACGGGAATAGCACAGAAATACTTCCTTCTCTACCTCATCAAGATTGGATATTCATTGACCCTGCCCGACGCGACGGAGCAGGCAAGAAGGTGGTGGGCCTGAGTGACTGCGAGCCCGACGTATGCCAGCTTGAAGAGCTTCTTCTGGAGAAAGCCACACAGGTGATGATCAAGTGCTCCCCCATGCTCGATATCACGCTGGCCATGCACCAACTGCGTTCAGTGAGTGAGGTACACGTCGTGTCGGTCAGCGGTGAATGCAAGGAGTTGCTTCTCATCCTCAGCAGCGACACCCACAAGCCGCGCATCACTACTGTCAATTTTCAGGGAAAGCATGTACAAACCTTTGCCTACATGCCCGAAGAGGAGCAGGAGGCCTCTTGCTCATACACCGCCACCTTAGAACGTTACCTATATGAGCCCAATAGCTCAATGATGAAGGCGGGATGCTTCCGTCTACCTGCTTTGCGCTACGGATTCCATAAGCTGCACCGCAATACCCATCTCTACACATCCGACTCGTTGGTTCCCGATTTTCCAGGTCGCGTGTTTGAGGTGAAAAACATCGATGGATTCGGCAAAAATGAGCTCAAGCGACTCTCGTCGGAGCTTAAAAAGGCCAATATCGCTGTACGCAACTTTCCTGAGCGCACGGATACTCTGCGCAAGCGTCTGAAGATGGCTGACGGTGGAGACATATACCTCTTTGCCACCACACTGGCCGACGAGAAACGAGTAATTGTACAGTGTGAGAAGGTGCCATTCGCCCCATAATAGGATATTTTCACACATTTCGCTCCCATCTTGTGCATTAAATTGCAAAAAAGTGTTATCTTTACCCACTCATATAAAATGCGTGAGCCAAGAGAAGCTATGTCAATATCAGTAATACCCGTTACCACAAAGAGAGAGATGAAGCAGTTTATCTGCTTCAATTACGAGTTATATAAAGATTCGCCCTATGCCGTACCCGAGTTGTTCAACGATGTGCGCAACACCCTCGACCCGGAGAAGAATGCAGCTTTCGAATTCTGTGAGGCACAGCCCTTCATCGCCCTGCGCAAAGGTGAGGTGGTAGGACGCATCGTGGCCATCATCAACCACAAGGCCAATGCGGCATGGAGCAAGAAAGCCGTACGCTTCGGTTGGGTCGACTTCATCGACGATGCCGAGGTAGCCGATGCCCTTTTCGCCACCGTAGAGCAATGGGGGCGCAAGCGCGGCATGACCGAGATACATGGTCCGTTGGGCTTCACCGACTTTGACCCCGAGGGTATGCTCGTTGAGGGCTTCGACCGCATAGGCACCATGGCCACCATCTACAACTATCCCTACTACCCCGTCCACATGGAGCGTATGGGCTACACAAAGGATGTAGACTGGGTTGAGTACCTGCTCACCGCCCCCGAGGCATTGCCCGAGAAGCACGCCCGCATCACCCGTATCGTAAAGGAAAAGTTTGGACTCCACGTAGTCAAGTACACCTCACACTCCAAGCTGGCCCGCGAACGCGGTATAGCCATCTTCGAACTGCTCAACGAGGCATACGCCCACCTCTATGGTTACTCGGCGCTGTCTTCCAAGCAGATTCAGCAATACATAGACATGTATCTCCCCCTGCTCGATCTCCGTTTGGTACCCCTCATCGTAGACAAGGACGACCATCTCATCGGCTTCGGCATCCTGCTCCCCTCATTGGCCCAAGCCTTCCAGAAGGCACGCGGATACATGCTTCCCTTCGGCTGGTGGCATCTCATCAAGGCTCTCAAGTGGAACCGCACACAGACCACCGAGATGTTGCTCGTAGCCGTCAAGCCCGAATATCAGGGCAAGGGTGCCGTGGCTCTCATCTTCGATGATATCATCCCCGTGCATCGTCAGCTGGGCTACAAGTGGTCGGAGAGCAATCCCGAATTAGAGAGCAACACCAAGGTACAGGCTCAGTGGGATTACTTCGAGCGTGAGAACCACAAACGCCGTCGCGCCTACGTGAAACAGTTAGGTTAGGATGAATACCGAGGAGAAGAGAATGCACTCCCCCTCTTCCACCACCGCCAATACTGCTTGGCAGTTGGCACTATGCCCAGTTGTCGCTGTTCTTACTCCCAAAGATCGCCCCAGCTACCACGACGCTCGTTGGACAGAGAATTTTCGGGATTGTAACCGCCTTTCTCATCATCTCCACCTGAATTGCTGTCATAAATCCTTACAGAACCTGCAATCATGCAGCCCAGTTCGATGTTCACAGTCTCTATTGTGGGTGTCATATATTGTTCTTTCATTGTCGTACCTTATTATTATTGAGCATAATTTATTTAACAATCACTTTCTTGTTCCCAATGATATTGATTCCCTTCTGAGGAGCTGAGAGACGTTGCCCTGCCAAGTTATAGATGTACTGCTCAGTGGGCTGAGACTCTACATTGGCTATGCCGGTTTCTCCCTGTTCGAAACGTATACGAAAGGAGCGCGCCTCGGCCTGTCCCTCAGGAGTAGTCCATTCCATCCAACACTTGTTGGCTCCGATAGTACCGCTCTCCTGCATGCGATAGAATCCCAAACCTTTATCACCATTCGTAAGGATGAACTTCTTTACGTCAGTACCTTGCACCAATTCTTGCTTCACGAAATTGCCGCGGAGCAATGAGCCAGGCAGAGATGTCTTTGCGCCACTTCCTTCCATGGTGATTTTGAGATCGTAGCTACCTGGCTCTGCCTTTACTATTACAGGAGTGCCAGCCTTCAATGTATTGCCGCCTCCGGCAATGGACTGCATGATGCAGATGTATGCACCTTCTCCTTCCTCCATTACGTTGGTGCTGGCGAAGTCATAAGCAGTCATGCTCGGAGGAAGCACCACATTGAAAGGGAGGCAAAGGGTGGCCATGCAGGCTGAGGATACATTGAGGGTATACTCAGTTACAGAAGTGATGGTGAATGTTGCCAGATTCTCCTTGTCGGATTTGTCGTTACCAAACACCAGTTTGTCGTAGTCATTCACATAGTTGATACCACTACCTGTGCTACGTATTTTGAATATCTCGCTGAGTTCTGCCGTTTCTTCAAAGATGTAAGCTCCTTCCTCTGCTGCATTGTCGGAGAACATGATGTGGTTCCAACCATCAAGTGTAGGTTGCTTTAAGTACTTTCCCTGTGCAGAGATGGAATAGCCAGTGCCGTTAGGTTCTATGATAAACATCTTGTCGGCAAGGGCGTCGGCAGAGTAAGTGCCTTCTGCTATCAACTTATAACCCACATTGTTGCTGTTGTCCTTGTCATCATTGTATCCTACAAAGACAGGAGCGTCCTTGTAGTTGATATTGTAGACTCCGTAGTATGCAGGATTGATGACCACGGCAAACTCCAACATCGTACCGTCATTCAAGTCGACGGTAGCTATATAGACACCATCGGCAATATCGCTCCTGACGGGAATCTGACTCAGGTCGGCGCATCTGTTGTCCTCGTGATCAATGAAGTCACCATATACGTGTACTTGGTGGAGCGAAATGAAATACGGTGACACGTCGATTGTTTCGCCTGGCTCGGCAACGACGGTTATCATCGGGGTCAGGTCGTTGGTCAGGTGGCGGTATGCATAGTATGTACTATCGCCTATCTGCAGGGGAACAATGTACTTGTCAAGTATCTCCTTAGCCTTCTCCACGGTATTGCCCTCGGGTTCACGGGTATAGGCATATCCGGCCTCTCCCTCGGCAAGGCGGGTGGTGCTCACTGTTGTCTGCCCTACCTCATGTGTCATGCCATGTGCCCAGTTCCATTCGAAGAACTGATATTCACCTGCTTTACATTCATGGTCGAAGAAGTACTTCCATCGGGGATAATACAAGTCTTTTATGAGTCCTTGCCAAGAACGGTAGGAGTAATCGTTCAGGTTCGTACCGGGCGATGACCATGTAGACACAATGGTGCGGGCATTGTTGTATTCATACCAGTCGGGAGTAGCCGTAGTAGCACCCTCAACCTCTCCTGCTGCATCGCGTGCCTCCTGTGTCCACTTGCCGAGACGGAAGTTGAGGTTAGTGCCCTTGAAGGCATCCATGTCCAAGATGAGTTGGAGGAAAGCATCGCGGCGGGACTCATAGAGGGCTGTATTACCAGCATTCCTTGCCTCCTTGATACCGAGAAGCAGGTCATAGGCATAGTCGGCCATCACACCACCGCCGAATTCAACGAGGTCGTAGTTGTAGTTGCTCTCATATACAGAACCGGCTGCCATACCGAGAGCCTCCTGCTGGCTGAGCAGTTTGTATGTCGCGTCAATGAGCATCTGACGGCGTGCCCTGGTGTAGATGCCACCGGCCTGGTTTATTGTCTTACCCCATGCACTGGCAGGGTTAGCGTCAAGGTTGGGCCGTGCGGCCCAGACGTCCTCCACAGGTCCTTGGATTCCATCGGCACCATAGTTGAGCGGGCCTTGGCGGAGCAGGCTCCATGCCTCCTTCACCACAGCATTGTCCTGGCCATAGCGGGCAACGGCATAGTTGTCCACCCACTTCGCCACATCGGGCTTCACGCCATTCATCCAGGGAAGCTGGAAGATAAGGTCGTAAGTGACAGGAGTCTGCTCGATGGCCTCGGGAGCAGCGCCTATACCCTTGATGCTTGCATACTTTTCTTTGAACTTGAAGTAGTTGTCAGTCACGTTCTGCAAGCGTCCCATGAGTCCTGAGCGGCCACCGAAGTTGGGGATGGCGCAGAACACGGCATCCTGAGGAGCATAGCCGTTGTATGAGTCGAATGCGGGACTGCCATCTGAGAAGAGGTCGAGCACGATGAGGCGTCCTGCGGGAACAGCGGTGAGCGAATATCGCTGCGTAGCACTCCACTGCCACTGCTGGATGACCCATTGCGAACCGGGCTTGGCTGCTTCCATGGCAGCATAAAGGGCTTCGTAGTCCTCCATGGTACCGGCACCGCCACCTTCGTGGAAGGGATCCATCGAGTAGTACTGGCTCTCGCCCATAACAGCATGTAGGCACTCATAGTAGTCGGCTGCAATCTCGGCATAGTTATCATTATTTACACTGAGCAGCAGCGGACGTACGAAATCGCCGGCCCAGTTGCCGCCATTGCCACGGGTAGCATAGCCCGACTTCGATGCAAAGTTGGTGGGTACCATACCCGACCAACCAGGCAATACGGGTTGCATGCCGAGGGCACGCTGCGCGGCTGTAATCTTTCCTGCAAGCTCCTTCTGGCGAGCATACCAAGCATCGTCCTGCACGCCACCGACACCAGCCAGATTGGTATAGCCGCTCTTTGTACCAGAAGCAGTACCACCCCATCCTTCGAGGTTGTTCATTGCCCACCAAGCGATGAAGGCAGGACCAGCCACGAAGGCCTTGGCTTCAGTATCGGTATAGCCATATTTACGTTTGCCACCATCTTCCATAGTCAGGAACTTGCGCCATACCTCTTCGAGGCCGACGAGCTGGAGAGGCATGTTGATGCCGTGCAGGGCCATCCAGTCGATCTCCTGCTGCCAGCGGGTCCAGGTCCATGAGGTCATGGAGTAACCGAAAGCACAGGTGTTCAAGTAGTAGCGATACTTGGCATCGCTGACGTGGGTCTCCTCTACTGTAGGCAGAGGCAACTCGCTGAGGTCGGCATATGCCGCACCCTCATTCTTCACAGCCACGGTCTTCTCATTGAGCGAGTTCCATGAGATATTGATATGGGCAATATGATTGAGGTACCAACCGAGACCTGTGGTGATGGCGCTAATGGTCGTACCCTTGACGAGAATCTTACCATCCTCGCTACCGAGAACAAATGTTTCTTGTTTGGAATTCAACGATGGGTCAAGTACAAACTTAAACTTCTCGGCTGTGCCTGCTCCACCGATGCGACCAACGAGAGCCACTACAGGTTCAGGGTTCTCTGTAACCTCGGCCTTGGTATAAACCAGAGTTACGGTTGCATGCTCCTCGTCAACAACGATGCTCCATGTGTAGCCTGGGATTTCTGTGGCAACGAACAACTCGGTATCAAAGTCGTTATCGAGTTCCGTGCCAACAGCAATATCCTCACTATTATATGTTACTGTGAATTCCTTACCTTCCGGCGCATTTACAGCAAAGGTGTATTTTACCTCTTCTCCCTGCTCATACCAGAAATCTATACGGAAAGCCTTTGCATTCATCGTAGTATTCTCAGTTACGAATGAAAGCTTGAATGCGCCACCAAGGTCTACGCCATTGGGGAGTGTGACTTCAAACCAGTCATCTTCGGTTACAGAAGCGCTCCATGCGCCTGCACAATATGTACCATTGGTTCCATCGAGCATTGCACTGAAATCGGCAATATTATTACCTGTAATATTCTTGTTATCCAATGCCACAGCCTCACCGTTGGCATTGTACAGCACAAATGAGTCGAAACTCATACGCTTCTTGCCATTTTGATAATACGCGCCCGACTCAGTGAGTGTAAAACGCAGTTTGTTGCAAGCGCCTGCGTAGTCGATATAATCAGATGTAAAAGTATACTTACCGTTCGATACTGTTCCTGCGGTAGTACAATCAAATGTGCCTTCAAGCAACCATTTGTTGCAACCAATACCCACATTGGTAAAGATACCTGTGCCCACATCCGTATTCTGGTCACTGCCAAGGTGTTTTGTCGCATCTCCATGACGGGTTATTGTCACATACCCTTCCTCGTCAGGCTCTGACAGCGTCCACAATGAAGCCGTCCCCGTGGTGACATTCCACCCACTTTGTGCAGAACTTATGTATGTCCCTGCGTTTGCTTTATCCTCAAACATACAGATATCAATAGACGGAATTATATACAGATACGAGGGAGCCGATTGGAAAGAGGCCTTTGTGCCTGTACTATGTTCCGTAAAACTAAAATAAGTCCCTGTTGAACTCTTCAGTGCATAGTATCCTTGAGCCAGGCTACTGGAATACTCTACCAAAGAGAACTTCAGCCCCGTATCTTTATCACAGTAAAGAGGCGAACCAGAAGCCGCATTATCCATGCTGATGTACTTTCCATCAGCACGGGCGATAGTAAAAAGCCCTGTTTCTGGCTCAGCGATGGTCCATTCGTAGGCTGTGGCACCTATCACTGCATTCCAGTTACGACTGCTTGCCTGCATGGCGTATGTGCCATTTGCATTCCTCATCTTCCATTTACCGTCTGCACCTGCCTCAAAATAGATGATACAAGGCTTAGAATTAAGGCTGATGTTGTTGGTTGTTGCATTGGCATTGGGCTCATTGACACCCAATGTCTGTATGTCAAGATAGAGTCCTGACGTGCTTTCCTTCAGGGCATACATTTTGCCCACTTCGGGACTAAATTCTGCTCGGCCTGTGGCCACCCCCAATACCGCAAGTAAAAGGGTCAGTAGAGTTGTCTTTTTCATAAGTGATTGTGTATTATTTATTGTCTTGTTTTTAAGAATGATATATATAGTATAGATTTCGGGACAAAGATAGATATTATAAAGAAAATGTGCAAGCGATATAGGGATATATGCTTGCACTTATATGGGGAATTCTAAAGTTTTATTCACCAAACTCCTTCATCACACGGAGGAGCTTCTCCCGTATGTGGTCGTTGCAGAGGTTGCCGATGCTTCCTTCGTGTGTGTGGTGCACCTCACGGGTGGGGCTGTAGGTGTGGTTCTGCACCTGCATACCTATCTGCCGGTAAGCTTCACGGAAGGGTATGCCTTGCAGTGCCAGTCGGTTGACATCCTCTACGGTGAAGAGGTAGTCATACTTGGGATCGCTGAGTATATCACGATTGATACGTATATGCTGTAGCATCATGTCGCACATGGTGAGGCACGACTTGATCTCCTCGATAGCCGGGAACATCACATCCTTCAGCAGTTGGAAATCGCGCTGATAGCCTACCGGCAGGTTAGTGGTCATCAAGGCCACCTCACCCGCCACACTCTGCAAGCGGTTACACTTGGCACGCATAATCTCAAACACATCGGGGTTCTTCTTATGCGGCATGATGCTGCTGCCTGTGGTATATTCGTCGGGGAAGCTGATGAACCCGAAGTTCTGGTTGATGAAGAGGCATACATCCATGGCAAAGCGCCCCAGCGTGGAAGCTACGGCACCTATGGCATAGGCCGTGGCACGCTCGGTCTTTCCACGGCTCATCTGGGCAGCCACCACATTGTAGTGCATCGTCTCGAAGTGGAGCAACTCGGTGGTCATCGTGCGGTTGAGCGGGAACGATGATCCGTAGCCTGCTGCCGAGCCCAAGGGGTTCTGGTTGGCCACACGATAGGCTGCCGCCACAAGCTGCAAGTCATCGACAAGGGTTTCGGCATAAGCGCCAAACCACAGTCCGAACGAGGAGGGCATAGCTATCTGCAGATGGGTATAGCCGGGCATCAGCACCTCCTTGTATTGCTCGCTGAGTGCTTGCAGACGGTCGAACAGGTGCACCGTCTCATGGGCGATATTCCTAATCTCGTCGCGGAAGTAGAGCTTGAGGTCTACCAACACCTGATCGTTGCGCGATCGGCCGGAGTGTATCTTCTTGCCCACATCGCCGAGGCGCTGGGTGAGCAGCAGTTCCACTTGTGAGTGTACGTCCTCAATACCCTCCTCGATGGTAAACTTTCCGTCAAGTATTTCTTTTCTGATCTCTTCCAGTCCGGCCAGCAATATGGGCAGTTCCTCTTTACCAATCAGTCCGATACTCTCCAACATACGGATGTGTGCCATAGAGCCTTCCACATCGTAACGTGCCAAGCGGAGGTCAAGCTCACGGTCATTACCCACCGTGAAGGTTTCTATCATCTTATCAGGCTCGTAGCCTTTGTCCCATAATTTCATTGTCTTCTGTTTTTTATTTAGTTATTCGCCCATCTCTTTCTTGAGCTGCGATGTGGCTTTCTGTATCATGTCGTGCGTACCGCTACCGTCGCCCACGTAGCTCACCACCATATCGGCATAGTCGATAGCCTTCTGCAGGCCGCTGCTGCGGCTCGGGTGACGCTGCTTGGCCCGGGTGATGAGGGGAAGCAGTTCGCCCAGGTCCTCCAACTCGGCAAGGTTGCCAGGGCGCATGGTGTTGATGGCAGCGTTGAGAGCCGAGGTGATGGTACCAACCTCTTCGGCATTGACTGCCTCGGGCTGGCTATCGGCAAGCTGCAGCAGATGGTTGGCTACGGCATACTGCTCCATCAGTCGGGCATAGCCATGAGGTGCCCAAGGCGCATGGTCGGGTATCTTCACAGCCAGAGCATGCCAAGCCTCCTGTGCCTGCTTGCGCTCAGCTACGATGAGTAGCAACTCCTCCAAGCCATGGATGTCGGCACCACTGCCTGCATTGCTGCCTGTGGTGGCAATGCGCAGGTAGTGTGTCTGGTTGCGGTCGAGGGCGTAGTCGGGAATGAAGGTGCGCTCGCCCACGGTGAGGGTATAGAGGTTACCGTGTGTACCACTCTCAGTGGTAGGACGGTTGGCTGTGACGTTGGCCAGGTCGCTGTCGAGGGTGATGGTGGCATCGGCCCAGTTGTCGATACCAGTGGTACCCATGGCCAAGGGACCATACATCAATGTACCTGTCCACATGGGAGCAAACGGGGTGTTGGTCTCACCTGGTGCTGTAGCGGCAGTGGTCATGCGGTCGGGGCCGTAGTTGACGTGCTTGGTGAAGGGGAGATGCACCTCTACGACATCGCCCTTCCTCCACTTGCGGGTCGGGATGGTCACATAGGTGCAGGGCGCATAGTCAGCAGCCACCTCTTCGCCATTAAGCGTAATCTTCACGCCTTCGGTTGCCCAGTAGGGGATACGGAGCTTCATGGCAAATCTGCCACGACCCTTGGCTATGCGTATGGTGCTATGCTCGGCAGGCCATGCACACTCCTGTTCCAGGATGACACCCTGCTCGTCCCACTCGGCCACAGAGGGGAGGTAGAGGCCCACCCAGATGCAGTCGTCAGAGGTGAAGTAGGCAGCCTCCTGGTACTTGACATGGTTTTCCGAACCTGTACCGCCACAGCAGCTCTCCTGTGGCGTGCGGTTGCCCCAAGGCTTCGAGGCATTGAGACCTACGGCATAGTGGTAGGTGGTGAGGTAGTGCTCGGGATGGAGCGAACCTACTATCTGGTTGTAGAGCACGCGCTCGTAGTAGTCCATGTAACGGGCATCATCGGGGTTGAAGCAGTTGAGGTCCTTGGTCAGCTTGGCCAGGTTGTAGGCACAGCAGGTCTCGTTCAGCGTGGGGTTGGGACACATCTCGCGACGATGGTTCATGTAGACGTTGGTGTTCATGCTGAGCACCTGCGTGTAAGGTTGGCGGAACATCTCGCCGTTTCCTACTCCCCCCATGGCATAGCTGTAGCGGCCTTGTACCATACCCCAGAAGTTCTCGGCGATGTTGTGGTAATAGGGGTTTCCGTTGCCACGAAAACTACGCAGTGCACTGGTAATCTTCGGGATATGCTGGTTGGCATGACGGGTGCGTATGTCATCGATATTACGCGACAGGGGTTCGTAGAAGGCGGGTGAATCAAAGAAGTTCGAGGCTTCGAGCAACCGTTCCTTCTCCACGGGGTCCTTCACCATCTCCGACAGGCGTGCCAGCGACTCGCCCGTACCGCCATCCTCACCGGCGATATACATGTTCCACATCTCGTAGCGGTTTCCCGGTGTGGCACGACGCTCCTCGCGGGTGCCGTCGGTCTTCACATAGGTGCGGTAGTGCAGGCGGTTCCATACCCACAGCCCCATGTCCTTGGCTATGAGCAAAGCCTTGGCGGCCACCCTCTTGTCGTCAACGTAGGTTGCAATATCTATGAGTCCGGCCAGCTGCTTATGTATAGAATAGTAGGGTGCCCACACCCAGGCTTCGTTGTTGTAGCCGCGATACATCTCGATGAGTGCGGGATGGTGGGCAGGGATGGCATTGAGGTATCCGTAGCCATATTTCTCCCACTCCGTCTTATGTTGGTCGAAAGCCTCCCAAGTACCCTTCATCTCGCGCAGTTCGGCCTCAGGGGCAAAGTCGCGAGCCTCCCAGTAGCGGTCCAGCGAGTCGTCCCACACGAAGGTGCGCTCCTGACATAGGCGCAACTCATCCACCATACGCTTCACGCGGGAGAGCAGCTCGGCCTTCTGCTCCTTGTCGGTAGCGCTGGCATAGGCGAATGCCAAGGCCGACATGTAGTGACCCGAGCCGTGGCCCTTGAGCTTCGTGGTGGGCGAGTCCCAACCGTCCGATACGGTGTAACCCTCGGTGGGCAGTCCGTAGGTGTCGCGGTAGTTATACAGCTGCTGTGTCACGTCCCACGAGAGTATCTCGCGTATGGCGAGGTCGCGGTTCGAGGTGAGGCGGTTGTCGCCCGTGAGGCGCACCTTGTCGAGCGGTATAGGCTCGGCCACAGGCACGTTTGACGGCACCTTGTAAGCCTCGGGGCTCACGCGCACCTTGGCTGTGATGGGGTAGCCGTTGGGCGTAGTGTCGTCACCCGTGACGAATCCCTCCACTGTGTAGCTCTTGCCTGCGGGGTAGCGGGCTGCATCGGCCTGCTCCTGCTCGGTAGCCAAGGCTGCATTGCTCCAGCGTACCTGACGATAGGCCTGTGTGCCATCGCTATAGGTCACCAGCAGCTGATAGGGAAGGCGCGGAGCCGTACCCACGGGGCAGCTCACGCTCACGGGTTCCACTTTCGTGATTGTTCTCTGTGCATCCTGTGCGGTGGCATGGCCTGCAGTAGTGAGCATAGCAACCATGCAACCGGAAATAATCAGTTGGCGTATCTTCATAGTATGTCTATTGTTATGATTATTTTATATGTACTGCAAAGTAAATAAAAAAAGTTGAATATTCCATTATTCTATACGGAAAACAGCCATCGGTCTACAATAGTGCGCATGGTGATAGGTATATGTAAAAAGGATGAGTGCGTGAGGTATAAAAAGGAGGGACCTCACGAAGAAATCCCTCCCTGTGGTGTGATTGGAGTTGTTAGATTAGTTCCACTCGAGCACTACCTTGCCACACTGGCCCGACTCCATCACGTCGAAGCCCTTCTGGAACTCGGCAATGGGGAAGTGGTGGGTGATTACGGGTGAGAGGTCGAGGCCCGAGATGAGCATCTGCTCCATCTTGTACCAAGTCTCCCACATCTCACGGCCATAGATACCCTTGATGGTGAGTGCCTTGAAGATGATCTCGCTCCAGTCAACCGTGGTGGTAGGAGGCAGGATACCGAGCTGGGCAATCTTGGAGCCGTTATACATCTTGGCCACCATCTCGCGGAAAGCCACGGGAGCGCCTGACATCTCAAGACCTACGTCGAAGCCGCGGATGCCGAGCTGGTCCATAGCGCCCTGTACGGTCTCGCCCTTAGAGGCATTGACGGTGCAGGTAGCACCCATCTTCTTGGCTATCTCGAGGCGGTAGTCGCTAAGGTCTGTAACCACAATGTTCTTGGCACCGGCAAACTTGGCGATGGCGGTAGCCATAGTGCCGATGAGACCTGCACCTGTGATGAGCACGTCCTCGCCGAGAAGCGGGAAGGAGAGTGCAGTATGGGTTGCGTTGCCGAAGGGATCCATGATGGCGGCCATGTCGTCAGAGATACGGTCATCGAGCTTCACCACATTTGACTCGGGGATGCTGAGATACTCGGCAAAGGCTCCATCGCGGTTGACACCCACACCAATGCTGTTCTCGCAGATATGCTGCAGGCCACGGCGGCAGTTGCGGCAGTGTCCGCAAGCGATATGCCCCTCGCCAGTCACACGGTCGCCAACCTTGATGTTGCGCACACCAGGGCCTACCTCGGCTACCACACCTACATACTCGTGACCGATAGTCATGGGAGTCTTGATGGTCTTCTGGCTCCACTCATCCCACTTGTAGATGTGCAGGTCGGTACCGCAGATGGCGGTCTTCTTGATTTTGATGAGCACATCGTTCACACCCACTGCGGGCATGGGAACGTCTTCCATCCAAATGCCCTTTCCGGGCTCTTTCTTCACTAACGCTTTCATTTTGTGTGTACTATTTAGTAATGTAACATATATCTGCTGCAAAGATACTTTTTTATTGGATATATTGAGCTGTTATGACGAAAAATATTACGAAAAAGAGAGTGTGTAGCGAGCCACATGCCCGACGACACATCCTAAAGCGGTCAAACAGAATCGTTCGGTTTCATGGCGATTAAGCCTCTATTCTTATCTGGGCAGATTATTTTCACACATTACCGAACATGCAAAGATATAGCTTTCCCACATATCCGCCAACGACTGTCCAGCCAATTCCGCCTATCTGCGGACAGCTTACGGCAGCCGATTTTCCCCTGTAAAGGAGGCGATTTTTGTTTCTACGCGATAAAACAAAATTTTCATCGCGTAGAAACAAAATTTTCTTCGTGAGGCTGTTTTTCTTCAATGCCATCTGTTTGTCCGGCAATACCGACATACTGTTGCTTTCCGATACTCTATTTGTTGCCAATTCCAACTAAACTTAGGAAGAAATCAAAACCAAATACGGACTACACACCTTTGACCGCCTAAGAGCCAATATGCAAGTCGTGGTTATTCGGGAGAAGTCGTTTTTTTTTGGGGGAGCATAATAAACAGGCTGGAGGAATATGACACGTAAGCTATACGAATCTTGATTATTCTATTCAGATTAAAATCATTCAGCAGAAATCTCAATAGAAGAATACCCTCCCTTCTTCTTGCCACTCTGCGCAATGCGTTGGTTGTTAGCCAGAATAGAAGGTATTTAAATCTCCATACCGTTATTTTTAGAGCTGGATATGGGACTGCCTACTCACATTTGTGCGGAATAAGCTACCCCCATAGCATCTCTCATATTCCATTGTGCAAAATTTAATTTTTGCTGACGACATAAAGTTGGATTCTCGATGAACTTCTTGATAGACTTTGCCACATATGCAGCAAGGTTTACGGGTACAGCATTGCCTATCATTTGTTCGACATCCGTCTTGCTGCCTATGAAATGGAAATCCTGTGGAAAAGTTTGTATATAACTACGCTCTATTGATGTAAGAGGACGTATACCATCTTTGGTTTTTACAGGGTCATTATTATGGATTTTATACCCATCGGGCATAGGTCTGTTGACTCCTCTAATCGTCGGGCTTGGTTCGTCAATGCTGAAAATTCCACGACGGACATAGCTTCTGGGATGGCGATAGTAATACTCTATCCCTAAAGTATCGCCTAAATAGTCACGCACTGTCATAGGTTTCACGGACAAGTTTTCCGTTATGAATGAATCCAAGAATCCGTCTTGTTCATTCAATTTGCCTATAAGAAAGAATCTTTTTCGCTTTTGAGGAACCCCACAATAACTGGCATCAAGCACATGTTGCGACAATCCATAGCCTGCTTGCTTAAATATATGTTTAGCTTCAACCAATTTGTTTGTCTTGAGAATGCGTGAAACATTTTCCATTACAAACCATGCTGGTCTTACAATACTGACAATTTCCGCAAAATTGATGGTCAAGTCGCCACGGCCGTTATCTTCATCCCTTTTCCCGGCCGATGAAAAGTCTTGGCATGGCGGCCCTCCTATGATCATGTCCGGTTGATGGGAGGAAATCTCATCCGAAGATTCTTTAACCTTACTCAAATCCAATTCTCCGACATGATGATTGAAATTGTTGCGGTAAACATTTAACGCAACAGGCCACTTGTCATAAGCGGCAACAATTTCAAAACCTATATTCTGAAATCCGAGGCTTAAACCTCCACATCCACAAAACAAATCGACTACTCTCATGGCTGTTCCTCCTCAAATAAGTCTGGTGTATTTACAATCATTGCGTCAAAGCGTCTTTCCGGACTAAGAAAATTCTGTCCTCCACCAAGAATAATGTGTTTTATTTCATTTTTGCCAATGCGAGGATGCGTCAACTCTTTGCTTTTCAAGAAATCGTATGAACGAGAACCAGGCATTGAAAATGCCTTATCATTGGCCGTTCCGTAAGATTGATTCTTGATAATTGTAATATAGTCAAACTGTCCGTAAGTAACATAATCGAATAGCATTTTGTATATCCAAATAACAGTACGCTGGAAACGGTTGATGTCCATTTCTGTATATACCGTATCGATACACATCTTAATAACTGCAATATCAGACCATACGAAAGCATCGAGGCAATCGTCTGTAAGGCGCAAATTCTTTCCGTTGGTTTTCCATACAGGCTGTATAATCAACGGTGATTGATGATTGGTCATGTCGCACATTATACGAATTACAGCATCACGAATGGCTGTATAATGAGGAGCAACCTCTTCTATCATTTCCCAATGTGTTATGTATGGGACACCGCTCAATAAGGTTCTCAACTTTTGCTTTCCTCTATCGTTAGAATAATGACTACAGATACTACATGCTACAAAACAGATTGTAGGGGGACGTACAACTATTTCACAACTATATTTATCTTCAGTCAAATCCTTAGTAGTATTATCTGGCAATGCTGTAAGCTTTACTTCAAATCCCCGCAAAGGGTTATTTGTATGGCGGTTACTTAATACCAAGTCTATACGTTCGCTTTTTCCTGTATAGAATTTGTTGTAAGGAAAATAATTGGATTCAAAGCCATAATACAAATCATCAGAAAGAGGGTCTATACCAAACAAATCAGTACCACAGATTGTTTTGTGAACGATATTCTGTTTCTTGTCCAAGCAAATATACACAGGTAAAATGCCTTTTGATGACATATAGGCAATTAGAGATGCTGGGAAAGAACTGTTGAATTGATTCTTGCCCCATGTCTTTTCCTTTGTGTAATCACGGTTGGAATGTCTTTGTCCAAATAATCCTGGTAATATAGTCTGTTCGCTCATATATGGAAAACTTTATTTTGTGCAAAGGTACTCTTTTTCTATGAGAATCACTCAGAAACTATTTGCTTTTTCACTAGATAGGACAAGTAACCAGACTCAAATGACTCAAGAGACAATAAGAAATGGCTTTCAGATAATCTAGGAATAAGTGAAGCGACCATAAAAAGGGCTATAAACGACCTCAAAGAAATGGGGCTAATAAATTCCGAGCGATCAAAGATAAAAGGCGAATGGCAATTGATTGAAAAGGATTAATTGTCGTAAGCATTCGACGAAATACGAGTCGGCTCGAAATACCCGTTGCACCACCGTTTACTGACACTAAAAAAATGAGGAGACCGTTAAGTCTCCTCATTCAGTGATTCGCTTGGGGCTCGAACCCAAGACCCCATCCTTAAAAGGGATGTGCTCTACCTGCTGAGCTAGCGAATCAACCTCTGTGCGGTTAAGCGGGTGAAAAAACGAAGTCTACGAGCGAATAAAACTTGTTTATTTGCAGCGAGTGCAACTCGTTCTCGCATTTTCGGGTGCAAAGGTAGGTATTTTTTGTATAACTGCAAACTTTTTTGCGGCCTTTTTTGCCTTATCCCTCTTTTTCTTTTGCAGCAATCGTGGAGGTGGCAGTCCGTTGCCTCTCCTCGGCCTCCTGTTTGCGCAGGAACTGGCGATAGTATGAGAGTATCAGCGAGGTGGCGGGCAGGGCGATAATCATACCTACCAATCCCAACAGGCTACCCCAAATGGAGAGCGAAAGGAGAATGACGGCAGGGTGCAGGCCTATAGCCTTGTTCATGATGCGCGGGATGAGAATGGTCTCCTGGATGATCTGCACCACCAGCATGACAATGCCGGCAGCTATGAGTATCCACCAGAAGTTCTCTCCCGTATTGGCAGCTTTCACCAAGGCAAGGAATATCATCGGGACGATAGAGGTTATCTGCAAATAGGGGACGATATTCAACATACCCACAAACAGTCCGAAACCGATTGCCATGGGGAAGTCGATGATAAGGAATCCTATGCTGAAAAGGATACCTACGCAGAGCGCTATGAGTGACTGCCCACGAAAATAGTTGCTCATGCTTTCCTCCACATCGTTGCAAAGCGTGACCACACGCTCACGATACTTCTCAGGGATGAGGCGTATCCAGCCACGTTCCAACGCTTCGTAGTCGTTGAGGATGAAGAAGATGTACACTACCACCATGAAGGCCGCAACAACTATCCCCACCAGATTGAACGATTGGGTAACTACATTCCATATCTTGGGCAAGGCACCTTTGACCAGTTCACCTATACGCTCGACCGAGAAATAGGCCTCAACCTGTCGCATGTCGATGTGGTTGCGGATAAACTCATTGATGACATTGGGGATGGTGCTGTTGTTGTTGCCCGAGGTGAGATAATTGGCTACAAATTCCTTGAGCATCACAAACTCATCCACAATGGGAGGTATCACCGCGAAGCAGATGCCTACAATGAGTGCCACGAAGAGCAGCAACACGGTAAAGATGGAGAGTGCACGGCTCTTGAGCCTGAGCTTGTATTGGAAAAACTTCACTATCGGGTACACCAAATAGCAGAACAGCCAGGCGATGAGAAAAGGCAGTAATGCTCCACTCAGCCTATTGACGAGCAGATAGACGATGACACATCCACCGATAGCAATGAGCCCCCGGATGAAGCGGTCGAAAGTAATCTCTTTGTTCATAGCGGTTTTGTTCGTTTGTTGACGTAGACCTGTTTGGTCGAACAAAAATAAACCATTCACATCAGACAAGCAAACAAATCGGGATATTTTCTTTTTCACCCAACCTCTACCAATCAGAAAAATCCGTGTATTGTTGCATATCTCACCACCTTTGTTTACCTTTGTTGATTGATGAGTTTCAGTAGTTCAAGAACAGACACAAGATGAAGACATTTGAAGAGTTGGGCGTGATGCCCGAAATATGTGAGGCGATTAGCGAACTGGGATTTGAGCATCCTATGCCAGTGCAGGAAGAGGTGATACCCTATCTGCTGGGCAACGGCAACGATGTGGTGGCATTGGCACAGACAGGTACGGGCAAGACAGCCGCATTCGGACTGCCCATCATACAGAAAGCCGATCCTACGCTTCCTTATGCACAGGCACTCATACTGAGCCCTACACGCGAGCTCTGCCTACAGATTGCCGATGACCTCGCAGCCTTCTCCAAATATGTGGACGGGCTACGTGTGGTGCCCATGTATGGCGGCACATCCATAGAGAACCAGATTCGCAACGTACGCCGGGGTGTACATATCATCGTGGCTACTCCAGGCCGCCTCATCGACCTTATGGAACGTGGCGTGGTGGATCTCTCGACCGTGCGCGATGTGGTGCTCGACGAGGCTGACGAGATGCTCAACATGGGATTCACCGACAGCATCAACCGCATTCTGGAGGATGTGCCTACCGACCGCAACACACTACTCTTCTCTGCTACGATGAGCAAGGAGATTGCCGCCATCGCCAAGAACTACCTCACCGATGCCCGCGAAATCGTTATCGGCACCAAGAACGAGGGAGCCAAGAACGTGAACCACGTATATTATATGGTACATGCCAAAGACAAGTACCTTGTCCTGAAGCGTATTGCCGACTACTACCCGAACATCTACGGCATCATCTTCTGCCGTACCCGTATGGAGACGCAGGAGATTGCCGACAAGCTCATCCAAGACGGCTACAATGCCGATGCCCTGCACGGTGAGCTGTCACAGCAGCAGCGCGACCTCACGATGCAGAAGTTCCGTAAACGTCGTATACAGCTCCTCGTGGCCACCGATGTGGCTGCCCGCGGACTCGACGTGGATGACCTCACCCATGTCATCAACTACGGACTGCCCGATGACACGGAAAACTATACCCACCGTAGCGGACGCACAGGCCGAGCCGGCAAGCGCGGAACCTCTATTGCCATCATCAACCTGCGTGAGCGGGGACGCATGCGCGAGATAGAGAAGGTGATAGGCAAGGAGTTTGTCAAGGGTACCATCCCCACTGGCAAGGAGATATGCGAAAAGCAACTGTGGAGAGTAATCGACGACATAGAGAAGACCGAGGTGAACGAGGCCGAGATAGCAGAGTTCCTGCCTGCCATATACCGCAAGCTCGACTGGCTGGACAAGGAGGACATCATCCGCCGCGTAGTGACACGTGAGTTTGGCCGCTTCGTGGAGTACTACAGCAATGCCCCTGAGCCAGAGGCAGTCGTGGAGCGAGGACAACGGACGAAAGACAACAGACAACGGCCAAAAGGCGAAGAAGGGCCACGCCAACGTCGTGAAAAGAGCGATGGCCCCCGCAAGGCAGAGAAGGGTTATGTGCGCTTCTTCGTGAACCGCGGCAAGCGCGACGGGTTCTATGCCGCACAAATCATCGATCTGGTGAACCGCCACGTCCGCCACGAGCGCATCGAGATGGGGCGCATCGACCTGATGCAGAACTTCTCCTTCTTCGAGGTGCCCGAGAAGCAGGCTGACACGGTGACACGTGCCCTGAGCCACGCCCACGTGAACGGACAACACATCGTGGTGGAGCCTGCAGGAGAGGATGAGAGGCCTCCCCTAACCCCTCCCAAGGAGGGGGACTTCAAGTCCCGTGGAAAGAAAGGACGCAAGGCTAATGAATCCACAGACGACTTTGCGCAGTTCGAGAAGAAAAACAAGCGTCACGATGACAAAGTCACCCCTCCTTGGGAGGGGCAGGGGGGAGGCCGCCGCAAACCCTCACGCGAAGAGCGCGGCTACACCAACAAGCGCGGTCCGATGAAGAAGGACGACTGGAAACAGTTCTTCCAACACAACAATGACCTGCGCGGTCCCGAGCCCGACTTCTCGGAAGAGGGATGGGCACGACGCAAGCCAAAGAAGAAGTAGCACTGCCGATGTATGGGTGTGCAGCCCATCAAACTGCTTTGCCTATCACCTGACACTTCAGATTCCCCGGCACATACGAGATATGTAGCCACCTTCCGTCGCCCTCCCAAATAAGCTGGGTGAACTTGATGCGCCCTTCTTGTTGCATCTTGACGATGAGGCAGAACAGGCGATGATGGTCGGCCTTATTGCCCGCAATAATATCCGCTGCGCAACCGAGTGTGTGGTGACTGTTCTTCACGCCACCTACCAGGGCGTTGAGCTGCCTGCAGCGATATCCGGAGGACACCACTATCGGCTCACCCCACGCCTCGCGTATGGGGTCAAGGAGTTGGTCTACCAACACGTGCAACAGATGGTATGCACACTTCGGTGGGCGGTTGTCGATGCCCTCGCGTTGCGCCGTGGCGCTGGCACACAATTCTTGAATTGTGAAATATGAGGCCTCCCCCCTGCCCCTCCCAAGGAGGGGAGATTCAGGCTTCACGGTAGTGTTTGATGTTGTCATTGTTTCTGATAGTTTTGATAAATTGTATTCAGCGATGCCTGCAGCCCCCTCTCCTTGGAGCCGATGCGGTATGAAGGCATCGGTTGCGACGACTGAAGCTTTAGCTTCACAAAGGAGTTCCCGAAGGGATAATGAAGTGAAACGTAATGGGGCGGAGGGGGGTAATTGTCACGCGATTAAGGTAAGTGCGCTGCCGAGTAGCAGCAGCGCACGGATAAGCGGTCTCATGGCTTACATACAACTCACCACACCGAGGCTACCGGCCAAAGCGGTGAGT